>ENA-OQHF01001030-OQHF01001030.1-human-gut-metagenome-genome-assembly--contig:-NODE-1030-length-15941-cov-4.448843_pt1 | contig 15941 bp, 18 predicted proteins | sample MGYA00242559_ERZ504709 | MGnify/ENA primary metagenome ERZ504709 (study PRJEB26092, sample SAMD00036203) | human gut metagenome | host: Homo sapiens | study: EMG produced TPA metagenomics assembly of... | reverse complement strand
GAATAACGAAAGGTATTAATTGATGTAACAAGTTTTAAAAAAATATCTTGTGTCAAATCGGCTGCCACACTTCGATTACCATAGCATCTTCGAACACAATAGCAATAAATTTGATTATAATATTTATTAACCAATACTTCCCATGCATCTGTATCCCCTTTCTTTATTTTCTCTATCAGTAAATAATCATTAATTTCCTTCACCTTCTTTATAAATAGGATATCCTTCACTTTAAATAAACAAGCTTCTTTGAAAAAAACATTTAAATATAGCAAAAATTTTTATAATTTATATTATATAGCGTTCGCTAATTTCTTGATAATAAATCATTCCGATTTACAATTTGTTAGTTGACTATGTTTACTATAACATAATAAAGTAGGAAATTGCCTACATAGCCTTGCTGACAATTTCCTATTCAAAATCTATTTTACAATCTTCCAGTTACTATCTTTTTCCAACGTCAAGTCAAACTGTGAAATCTGCGTTGCTTTCGTCCTCTGGTCGAGATATTTCACCGATATTGACGCTTTTATCTGTTCCCCATCTTGTATGAAGATGGGATTTACCAGCTCCGAGAACGCATAATCACAATTCACAGGTTTAAGAACATTCCCCGATACATAATAAGCAAGCTCCTTTTCTGTTGCGGTAGGGTAGAGCTTGAAGAATGTTTCCAAGAACTCTGTCACTTCCTCCGTCGTGGCAGCGTCCACCGTTCCATCTGATTCCTGCGCTTTTGGTTCATAGCTGGATTTTGTTGGTATGCTGCTGATGGTTGGATTCTGTATGATAACCAGATTCCCGTCACCATCTACATGAACCACCACCATATAAGCGGAAGTGTAGACGATAGAAGTTTCTCCCTCCGTTACCGTCTGATCTATCGAGTAGACAACGGTAAAGTCGGTTGTTCCAGCCTGTTTTATATCCCAAATCTTAACGTCTGTCACCGTAGAGCTTGTGGGTATATCCTGTCGTACCGTATCAACATTCAAATCCTGCAAGCTCTTTGTAAGATACTGGTTGATAGCTGTGGTTCTTTTTTCAATGGATTCCTGCGTATTACTCCAAGAATAGTAGGACTTCGCAAATGCTTTGACGAAATTCTCTATCTTGTTGGTATCAACGATACGTTGTTCAATGACTTCTTTCTCATGTACCGTGTGCATATCAATAGCGGTGAAGTTCTTATACACCCCAAAACTGACGCTTGCAATCAGCACCAGCCATAAGGCAATCACGGTTTTCTTGTGTGTGCCGACTTTCATCACAGGCACACGTTTCTCTTTCTTCGGTTTCGGTTCTTTCTCCTTTTTCTTAAATATCATAGTACCATTCCTTTCTTATTTGGTTTTCACCCGTCCAGCACCAATCAAGTGTTGCTGCCAGTACGAGCCTGTTAAATCTGCATAGCCGATAGGGTCGCCAGCGTGATACATTCTGTTGTTTCCTGCGTAGATTCCTACATGAGTGACGTATGTTCCGGCATTATAGGTCGAATGGAAGAACACCAAGTCACCAGCCTTTGCCTGTGACAGTGGTATGTGCTGTGTAGCGTCATACTGTGCCTGTGCGGTACGAGGCAAGCTGATACCAGCTTTTCCGTAGCACCAAGACGTAAGACCAGAACAATCAAAGCTGGTGTTGGGATTGCTACCGCCATACACGTACTTCCAGCCTTGATACTTCAACGCTTCATTGAAGATTGCCTGTGCGGTAGCGTCACTGAAACTAGGCACAGCTAAATACTGACTGACTAATTTTACATAGAACATATTCCCGTACTTGTAACGCCAGCCGCCATTTTCTTTTATGGCAATCTCATTCTTATATGTAACCGTTACGCCGCCGGACTTGTCCTTTGCAAAGCTGACCGCCAGCTCAAAGGTGTACTTTTTCCCATGACTGGAAACGTAATCAATGAAGCCGCCGCCATAGTTATAGGACTGTACCACTGTATTGATGTCACAGCCTTTCGCTTCTGCGGATTTCAAAAGCTCCGAGAAGTATTTACACCCTTGTTTGATGGAATCCTCCACAGACAAGGAATTAAGTGGTAGACCAAGTGATTCACTGGCTTGCATAACGTCTGTCGTGCCAGTGCCGCCGGATTCCACTTGCATAATCGCAAGCAGGTAATTCACATAGTCAGAAATCCCGTATTCCTTTGCGTATTTTTCTACCGTAGGCTGATGTTTCAAGACTTCTGCTGACAGGTTCAGTCCAGAAAAATCCAAGCTGGAAGAGCCGCTTTCTTCATCATCTGCGGTCACGATAAACAGGAACAGAAGCAGACAGATAATCACTGTGAAAATCCCACCGAACACAGCAAAATGCCTTAACTTCATTTCTTGCCGCCTTTCTTACTGGTAGATTTCTTCATTGTTGATTGATTTGTGGTCTTTTTCTGAACCGTCTTTGTCTGCTTCTGACGTTGTACCGTTTGCCTTGAAATATCTGTGGTAGCTTGTGAATGTTTATTTACTGCTGATGAAGTCTGTTTATCTGCCGGACGGGATTCTCTGACAACCTGTGTTCTTACATTCTCCTGTGATTTTGTCACAGGCTCTTTACTCTTGCTTGATTGTGGCTGCTCCTTTGTCACTGTGACAGGACGCTCTTTGACTTTCTGCTCCGGCTTTAAAGCTGCCACCTGTGAATCCGATTTTACAGGAACAGGCGTTGTGGCTGGTCGCTCATGCACCGGGGCAGCTCTCTTTGTCGCTGATCCGTTGCTTTGTCGCTCCTTATCCACAATCGGACGCTGCGGATTCTGTTTCTCTGACTGCGGCTGTTTCGATACCGATTTTTTATCCACAATTCCACGCTTTGAGGTAGACTGTGATTCCTGTGTATTGCTTTGTGAACTATGTATGGTCTGTGAGGAATCCGTCTGACTTTTCTTATCCGGCAATGCAAGCGGCTTCTGTGATTTGGAATCCGGCAGAGCTGGCGGCTTGCTGTTACCTCCACTGGAAGAAGCAGAAGTATTGTGATTTGCTCTGGTATGCGTATTACCTGTCTGTTTGGTATTGTCTGCCTTTTTCGTAGAAGCAGAAGCAGCCGCCGCACCAGCTACACCGCCAGCAGCACCAGCCGCCATTGTCCTACCGATTTTACGCTCCAAGCGTCTTGCCCTGCGGTTGAGGAACATATACGGGTGTCGCATGATTCGTCTGCTGACTTGCTGTGTATCGGAAGATTGCAGGCTGAACATTGCCATCAAGTCACCTAATTTAAAATAGATTCCGGCAAAGGTGACTATCTGTAGAAATGCCACCATGAAAAACGGATAGCCGGAGGAAATGGAATAAAACATAGTCGAGATACTAAAGGCTGTGGTAATAATCAGTGTGATTCCGGCTCTCATCATAATGGTATTGAACAGCTTCGTAAGAGCCTTTTTTGCCATGCCCTCATAAGTCGGTATCATGGAGAGGATAAAACTAATCGGCAGGAACATGGCGTAAATGATGAATAGCACCTGCGAGAAAATCATCATGCCGGTAAGCAGAAAGACAAATGCCGAGATACCAATATTGAAGATAAACAGGAACACTACCATACCTAAACGGGTCATGGTCTTTGTGACGCTCAAATAGTCATTGTCCTTATCCTCGATTTCCTCAATCACAACGTCCTCTCTGTCGTCCGTGTCTGGACTTTCCGATAACAGGCTTTCCACACGCTCAGAATCGAGCGTTTCTATATCCGATTCCCCGTACTGTAAAAGCAGCCACGGTTGTTTCACCTGTATGGAAAACAGGCTGTCTCTTATTAAATCTACGCTGTCTTTTCCTTTGCTGTTGGAATCGGGCAGCACGATTTTTGTACCGAGCGATAATGCCGAGCTGCTTATATCTGCGGAAAAGTCATTGATTTTGCTGATATAGTTTGGGGCATAGGCAATAAAGGACGCTGACAGAATAAATACCACAAGAAAGTTGATAACCGCATGAATGGCTTTTGTGGTTTCTCTTTTTAACAGTCCTGTGTATGCCACATAGATACCCATTACCAGAATGAGGATAAGCAGGAATCCCACATAGAACCCCTCGTTGGAAAAGCCACTGGAAGTCACGCCAGCCAGCGTTTGAATGTTCTTTCCAATGGAGCTTGCAGTATCAGAGATAAAGTTCAGCTTGTAGGCTTCCTGTACTACATAGCCTGTCGCATTGGAGATATAAAGGCTCACCGTCCAGACAAAATTTGTGATAGCGTACAAGCCATACTGAATACTTTTCCCGATTCCATCAAGCCAGTTCCACGGTAGCCAATCCCAAGAGCTGTCAACGTAAAAGTCAAGCTGATAATTCTCTAGGGGATATTTAGAGTAGGCGTTAGCGTCACTCACTGTATTATCCACCAGTCCAGCCGCATAAGCCACTGTTCCTGTGATGGATAAAATCACCAGCACGCCGAGAATCACCGCAAGAGTAATGAGCAGCCAGCGAATTATCTTTTTCTTACGCATAGGCTTCACCTCGTTTCTTCTGTCTGCACTGGCGGTCTGGTATCAAAGGCATGGAACAGGTCAGAGAATACAGGGTGAATCTGGATAACGCCCACACGCCCGTACAAGTCTTGAAACAGGCATTGCCCGTTTTCCAAATCCCTAAGTCGTTTCTGGTTTCCCTCGTCCTGCTTATCCACGCCGAAAAATTCAAGGGTATTCTTGATTTCCTTTATGTCTGTGCTACGAAAAGCAAACTTCAAGCCGATATTGTTCTTTATTTTTTTCGTCGTCCACATCACCAGAGTTTTGCGTGACGAAGTAAACAGCGGCGTTCATGGAACGTCCGGCACGAATCAGCTTGTTAGAAAGTGCTTTCCCCTGTGCCACCTGTAAGAACGTCCACGCTTCGTCCAAATCCACCATCTTAAAAATGCTCCTGTCGGAATGGATAAAATCAAGGGCAAAGGTACTGATAACGATAAGCATTGCCACAGAAAGCAGCTCCATTGTGGTGTATTCTTCAAACTTCGTGTCCTTATCCGGCAATACAAGGTCTGCCACCTGTATGATGTTGAGCTGCCTGTCTAAACTGATGGACTGCTCCACATCACCGTCCGAGAACAAAAGGTGTGCAAAGTCATAATCGGTCATGCTCTCGATATGGCCTGCGATATTTTCTGCCACAGGAGAACCGTCTTTGCGAAGCTCATCAATGACACGGAGCAATCCTCTTTTCTTGCTCTGTGTCACAGAACGGATCGCACGCCTTAATACAGGGAACTTCTCACCATCACGGGAGGAAATACCTGTAAGGAATGCCAAAATATCAATCGCCAGACTTTCAGCGTCTTTTGTTCGCTTCATAATCACATACGGGTCAAGAAGTCCTCTGTTTTTGTCCTCACTGGTAAGGTTGACTATCTTGATTTCCTGTGCAATGTCGGGTAGCGTTTCCTGCCAGTTGCCACGCTCTGATTTTGGGTCTACAATGACCGCTTTTCCTCCAAACAGCACCGCATAATAGATGATAAGGTTGTTACAGAATGATTTCCCACCACCGAGCGAACCGAGAAAAGCAGCCGCAAGAGCATTTGTCACAGAACCCTTTACGCCCTGTGCCGCAAGGCTAGGTTTCAGATAGACGTTCTTTCCTGTATCAAGGTTATAACCGATATAGATTCCGTCCGTTTCCCCAAGCTGTTGTGTCGCACCGAATCCAAGTCCAGCGAGAAAGTCAGAAGTGACATACTGGATATAATCATTGATATATCTTTTGCTTGACGGGATAAACTCACCATGCAGTCCCAACATATCCCCGAATGGGCGAACTAGCTTCACATTCAAATCATCATAGAAGTCTTTGACTTCATCACAACGTCTTTTCAACTCGTCCAGAGAATCCGCAGCTACACGAATAACATAAGAGAGTTTATACATGGATTCTTTGGACTGGTCTAAATTCGTTTCCAGCTCATTCACCGAATCCAGAGCGTCCATCACATTACTTCCCGTTTCGTTATTGGATTCCCAAGCGTGATTATCTAAATCTTTCAATTCCTTTTTCTTGTTACGAACTGTAGTTAATGCTTTCTTGTTCGTCACAATCTCCACATTCATAGAAGTGGAAACAGGGAACGTGAATTGCTGTTGCTGGTAATAAAATATCTCGCTTGACGGGAAATTCAGCTCACCCACGATATTGTTTATCGTGAAGTAGGCAACATACGTTGTCTGATCTTCACGCTCCATCTTTAGGTATCGCTGATTTTCTTCAATCATGCAGCGTGTCGGACGGATAAGGTCATATCGCTTCACCAGTGTTTTACGCTTTAGTTTCTTTATCGGGAGGTCATAACTGTAATCACTGTAGGCAACGCCAGTATTCCCGTAGATATGTTCCAAGAGATACCCGAAATCGTTCTTATCCAGCCTGCGGAACTGAAAGCGGCGTGAGATTTTACTTTCCAAGAGTTTTTCCATCTTTAGAAAACGGTTGATTTCATCATTGCTCATGGAAACAAAATCACCCATGAGCTTGTGATTGACTTCATAGATAAAATCCGTAAAGGTCATAGCCGCTGATTTTCGCATACCCTTGAAGCTGATTTCTTCCTCATTCACCAGCAGCTTGAATCCAAGAAAAAAGCGGTAGTCAATCTGATTTTCCCCAATCATTTCAACCAACGCTTCTGTCTGTTCGTCTACCTTTTTACAGGCAATCTCTTTTAACCTGCCTGTGATTCCTTTTTTGGAACGCTCCTGTACCGCACGTAAGCTGTCCTCCGTGGCAATCTGTAGGGCATGGATTTTCCCGTCACGGTTCTGGGCGATAAGCTGACGGAAGTTGTCATGCACCATGTACTTTTCTTCTGGTGACAGGAACGAATAATTGTAAGGTGTCAGCTCATAGTAGGCGAAGCACTCACCGTCATGGTTGAACACCAGATTGTTTTCGATATATTTAATCGGGAACATACATCACACTCCTAACTGTCGTAATAACGGGATTGAATTTCTCATTTTTCAATTTGATGGCTTTTCCAGCATAGGTCACTTTTGGTCGGAGAAAAAAGCTCGCACAGGATTTTAGGAATCCAAAAGGCTTCTTTCCGTCAAAGGTCTTTTGCGACACGAACCAAGTGAACGCTATAGGGATTCCAAAGTATTTGAGGAACGCACCATCAATCATGTTAAAGGGCGGAAGTTCCCCAAAGAGAATCACCACGAACAGCGACACCACAAACCAAGCCATCTGGCTGAACGTGACAGGGAACGGGAGCTGAAAGTCGTTGATTGCGTAAATGACTTTCTCCACGCTCCATATGCTTGTATAGCTTTTGATTTTCTTCAATTTTCACAGCTCCTTTCTTTGAAGATTTTTCTTTACATGGAAACAGCAGCCTGTGTTTCAAGGCTGCTGTATAAAAATAACCAGTGTCATTTCACTGGCAGATAGTAAAATATTCAGTTGTTGTCAATATGGAAATTCAAACACGCCATGATTGGTGACGACAAAACGCCCCTCTATATCAAGGTCACGCCCGTATGCTTCATAGTCTATGTAATTACGGATTCTGTCTGGTATCTCACCCAGACTTTGACATTCATCTATGAAGTAATAGGCAACGTCTGTCATATCGTCACAATCGGGATAGTGGATAATCTCGTCTGCGTGTTCGCACAATTCCTCTATGCTGCTGAAACAGCAGAGAAGTTCCGATAACTCGTCCTGTATGTCCGCTGGTAAGTCCTCCACCATTGCACAAAGGCGATTGACTTCCTCAATCGAGGTGTACTCGTCAATCTCAAAGGGCAGCTCATAATCATGGATAGCGTATTCTTCGTACCTGTCATTCAAGCCGATACGTTCTGCCATCTCGTCATAATCAACGGGCGGCGTGAACCAGTCGCCTACAAGCTCACCCTCATTGTATTTCCCAAGATTGGCAATATAGATTCGCATTTCTTCGATACCACATCACCCCTTTACTGGTAGCGGAACACGCCGCTTGTGGTGAATAAAGTATCTGTCGTCCAGTTCCAGCTCACTTCCATAGGAATGATAATCTATGTGCTTTTGCAGTTCGTGAGGAATCTCACCAAATACGTTTTCCTCACAGATAAGGTATTCTGCCAGAGCTGCACCGTCACCTACATCATAGTAGCGTATCTCGTCTTTGTGGTCGATAAATTCCTCGAAGCTGGAAACCATTTCTGCTGAATGGCTTTCATTTCATTGCCGATAGGCGTACCCTCCAATTCAAGCACCATGCGGCAGTTGGCGTTGATTTCCCAGAGCGGCGTATCGCTGTGTAAGTCAAAGGGCAGCTCATAGTCGGCAATCTCAATCTGTTCTTCATGTTCCACGCCGAGTTTTTCCTTGACTTCCTCAAAATCCACAGGGCAGTTGAACCAGTCGCCAGAGTAACCATCGTCCTCGTCATGGTAAGGTTTTGTATTATTTAACAGGTAAACCCGCATTTCCTGCATGGTCTGTCACTTCCTTTCATTTCCAGTATTCCCATTATAACAGCATAATCTACACCGAACACATAATGAGAAAACTTTTCTAACTGTTCTTTAGGATATTTAAGCGGTAGCTGTCGTTTGATTTCTTCCCATACCTCACGCTTGCGGTAAGGCAGGTCGGAAACATCATTGCAGCCGATACATTCTTTCATATCCTCAAAAATATCTGTTTTCATGTTGTCCTCCAATCTTTGATTTTGGCAAACAAAAACAGCAACTATTTAGCTGCTGTTCGTATGTTCTACTTATAATTATCTAGTCGTTTCAATGCCTTTTGTGATACAATGATGATTTCTTTCCCCTCAATATAAGTAATGTAATTATTATATTGATTTTGGCGTTTTGGATTTTTTTCTACATCAATCTTTCCCCACTTAAACTCAATTTTTTCAATGGATAGCGGAAATGTAATCGGAAAAGAAAAACCTCCTGTACGTTCATAGATTTGTATTACGGTAGGGTCATGTTTTAATTTATTATTTGCATATCTTAATCCGCTAAAAAAAGAAATATCGTTCTTATCCAACTTTTTTTCATAGGTCTTTTCTAACCACTCATAATAATCTAATAGCCAATGTAAAAATGTACCAACTCTGTAATTGACTTCTTTTTTCAATTCATCATTGTTTAAATCAGTTTCAGCAAGTTTAATTACTGATTGCATTTCTTCAAAACTTTTCTTTATAGCATATTGGAGCATAAGGTTATCCCTCCCAGATTTAGATTGACTTTTCTCTAGTATATCAAAACTCTAGGAGGGATAACAATATATTACGCTCCGATAATCTTATTGAATAGCTGCAACAGTACGTCTTTCACGCCAGCAGCATTGAATACCAAGCCGACAGCGATTAAGGCAATCACCAAGAATCCAATCAGTTTGGAAAATTCACGCTTGAATCCGAGATACACGCCGATAACCGCAATCGCCATAAGTACCAAGCTCTGTGCGTTAGATAAAAACCAGTTGTATAAGTTCTGTCCGAAATTCATTATTTTTTGCTCCTTTCCATCATTTCAATTTCTTTGTCTGCGGTTGCTCCTGCCTGCATAAGACACATGGTAATTACACCGAATCCTGCCCCAAGTGAGAACAGGAATAAATCAAATAAGATATGCTTCATGTTGTCATTCCTCCGTTTCTGTAATCATTTCCTCCGTAGAGGTTGTCTGCTGTTCAATCAGCTTTTTGTGACGCTCCGTGAGCTTCGCATGGTCTAAAATATCTTTGAGATAAGTCGTGCCATTTTTACTGTCAATCTTCTCTAAGACTTTCCAAGTGGGAGCCACCTGCCTGCTTATCCAGTTCAGCGTCCTTGTGAGCGTATAAGGCTCTGGTTTGGTCGTCAGTTTCAAACGCCCACGATCAGAGCCGATAAAGTACGCCCATTTTTCATTGGTCTGCCATTCGCTGCGTCTTTTCTCCACCTCCCTGTCAGCGAACCGCATATAACGGTTGATAATGTTAAAAGCGGTACGTTCTGCGTCATGGTAGGTCAGCAGGTCACGCACCGCATAATAGGCTCGCTCATTTTTCAGCCGGATTTCAAAACGGTTCTTGATTTTCGTATCTTCAATGGCTATGTCATACTTTGCGTACTGTTCATAATCCTTTTCATAGATACAGAAATAAACCTCCGATTTGAGCGAACCGATATAAAGCGTATTTCCCATTCCGTATCTGTCCTGTTCATTGCTTCTCACCAGCTCACCGCTGCGGTAGCTCTTGAAGCTGCGGAATACGGAAATACATTCTTCATGGTTGCATTTCTCTGTCAGCTCTGGAATATCCAAGATTCCTGTCATATCGTTGATGGCAAGGTCAAGACGTTTCATCACACCTCCCTCCACCAGAGCGTCCATGAGAAATTCATACCAGCTCCTATGCTGTGCCAGCAGGTAGCTTTCCATCTGCCGACAGCCTTTGCCTTTCAGCTCCAGCAATGTGCCTTTTTCCTTATCGGGTGAAGTCAGCACGAACACATCACCCAAGACATAATGTTCCGCATAGGAGTAGAACCCGTAGTCCTCATGTATCATCACGTCCAGCTTTAATTGCAGAATATCTTCAATCACGTGCCGAATGTCCTGTGTGGGGAATCGGATTCTGACGTAATCCAAGACCATTTCCAGCGGATTCTCTGGATTCAGCTTTTCCAGAGCGTCCGTGAATTTCCCCTTGATTTCTTCCGTCAAGGCTACTTTTCCAGATTCAACCCTGCTGACATACTCACGACTGACACCAGCCATGACCGCAAGACGATTCTGGGAAACGCTGTACTGCGTCCGTTTTTCTTTGAGTTTGTTTATCCAGTCGGTATCATTCAGATAAAATCCCTCCTATCAAAAAAGGAATGTGACAGTTACCGATTTTGTCACACTCCCTTGAATGTTTGAAAAGTCCTCTGTTTTCAAGGACTTTCCGATATTTTGTTGCCTGTTTCCTGTTGATTTGTGCCCCCCTGTTAGATAACGGGGGCAGATGGTTGGGGCGGCTTACGCTACCCCAACACAGGCTAGTCCGTACCTGCGTCTTTCGCTCCGCACGCCGCCTGTCCGTCCTGCCTGTTTTGTGACAATCTTCCTATCTCTTTTAAAAAGTCATGTCCTTTGGGTACAAGGGGAGTGTAAAACTCGGATATGACACTGTTTCCCGTATCAACATAGCCACGCCCCTTAATCTGCTTCAAGAAAAAGTCCTTGTCTACTTCACCGAACATCATACTGTATCCAAGCTCCGACATACGCCCAAGAGCCACACGGAAATTGAACTGGTCACGGATTCCGTCACCGAGATATTTTGCGTCTGGACGCTGACAGGCGAGAATGAGAAAATATCCTGCCTGTCGTCCGAGCATGACTATCTGTTCAGCTTGTTAAGGACAGCAGCATTTTCCTTTGTCGTGAGCATTTCCAAGAACGCCACATATTCATCAAAGATAAGGAAGTGGGGCGATAGTCCTAAATAGGCATAGTTTTCACCTGTCCTGTAATTCTCCATGAGCTTCATTGCTTCACTTCTTGCCATCATACCGTCATAGAACCTGTCAATACAGGCGGTTATATCGTCTTTCTTGTACCAGACTTCCGACATGACAACGGACAAATCCGCAAGGTCGGCGTTCTTTGGGTCTAAAATATACATGACCGCATTGCTGCGGAGCAGAGCTTCAATGATAGTAAGGATAAAGTAGGTTTTACCACCACCAGTGCCGCCAGCAATTAGCATATGTGGGAGCTTGTCATACTCCCACCAGACATTTTTCATCAGACGCAAGCTGCCATGTTCAGCCTGTACCTCATTGATAGTGATTCTGTTCGCAATCGTATCATAGAGCAACACATATTCCACATAGCTGTCTTTCAGCTCTTTGGAAACCAGCTCACAGTACAAGCCTGTTTCCAGTTTCTTTTCCAAGTGTAAAAGCTGCTCTTGATATTTCCCCAATGTGATTTCTGTACGGATATATAAAAGTCCATGCTCCATACGGTAATACAGTTTTGGAAAATAGGTGATTTTCTCTTTTTTAGTAGTAGCTGGCAAGTCCTTGAAGAATCCGCTATCCTGTGTGGATTCCGATTCATACCAGCCATTTTCCAACAGCATACGAGCCAGCTTTTGACGGTGAAAGAGCTGCTTCACTCTGTCATACTGGAATCTGCGATAGAAAAGGGCAGCCAGCACACAGACCAGAGCCGCCACAACGATAGTCATTATCCTGTATGGCATGATTGTCAAATGGACGCTGCCATCTTGAAAAAGTGAGATTGCTTTCCAGTCCGTAGTGATGATTGACTTTAGGTTCAGCAGCATAACCACCGCAAAGAACAGCAGGAGCAGTGAACCAAAAGAGAAACGAAAAACCAGTGATTTGTCACTGGCTCTGATTCGATTCCCACGTTTATTGAATTGTGGCATATAAAATCCTCCTTTCCATGAAAAAAGCAGCTAATCTTTTACAGACTAACTGCTTATGGTATTGAATATGAAATTATAATATAAATCAAAAATATTTATTATGGTAACTGTATTCCTTTTGAAGCCAAGTACATCTTAATTGCATTATATAAAACAGGCACACCAGCAGTAATTCCAGCTACTGCAACATCTCCACCTTTATCTTTAACATAATCCCAAAGTGGATGACTTGAATCTATTTGTTCTTGTATAAGATTCAAGATTTCTTTTTCAACAGCTACACCATCCTCGCCAGAAGCAAAAATATTTTTGAGAATTGACAACTGTTGTTCATTAAATTCAAGCTGCTGTGTTTGTACAGATAATTGATTTTTCAAAATATCAATATAGGCATTTTGATTTTCTACAACTTTGTGTAATTGAAGATTGGTTTCTGCGGTATTAACTGCTGTTTGCTCAATCGCTTTTTGCATTTTTTGACGATTATTATAGGCTTCATCAGCTGCTTGTTTCATTAGTTTGTTATTTTCTTCTATTTCTGCCTGAACGCTTAATGCCATATTCGTTGTACGTGATAAATCAAGAGAGGAAAAATTATCTAAGTTTACTTTAGAGAAAATATCGTTTGCCATGTTTTTTCTTCCTTATCAATAATTTGACCAGATAGTCATAGGTATAGATAAATTTATTTATAAATACTGTCTGACACTGATTTCTAACAATATTATACAGTTATTTAACACCGCTTTCAAGCAAAATAGAATTACGCTTATTTTTTATGCTGTGGTTGCTGGTTATGATTTTGCGGATTTCCGGCTGTCTGACCGTTCTTATTCTTCAAGACAATATCATCTGCCTTGATATACCAGTCAACGTCTGCACCTTGAAATGTAGCGGTTGCCACCGTGTCAGCTACAGGATTGATGATTTCCACCTCTGCATTGTAATCAAATTCCTTTAATGGAACAGAAGCCGGAATACTCACCTGTATCATGCGTCCTTGCTCTTTACACTTCAAATCGTAGGTGCGTTCCTTGATTTCTTCAGAAACCGTACCGTCCTCATTCTGGATATGTACCTCTCGTCTTAATGCGGAGAATTTCAATACCCCGAAAGTCTTTTCCTTGTCAATAATGATTCCGTTTGCTAATCTCATAAAATTTTACCTCCTTATGCTTTCACCATATCGTCAGCCGATAAGATATAGTTTGTGAATCCTCTTGTACCGATTTTGTAACCCTCTGCGGTGATTTTGGGATTGATAAGTTTCACTTTTTCCTCTGATTCAAAGTTCTTCTCACCGGCAGAAGCAGGCAGCACCACGATAATATCATCTGCCCTCTGTACGTCCGAATAAAGGTTGAAGCTACGGGAAACTACCGTCATACGTCCGTTGATCCTACGCTGTTCCACCTTATTCTCACCTGCAAACTCCAAATTTCCGAATGTTTTTTCCATGTTTGGGATAACGTGTTTTAATTCCATAAATTGTTTACCTCTTTTCTTTCTATATTTTTAAAGATTGATTGTGTCATTCTGCTGTCGGGATAATATCTGTCTGCCTGTGAATTATCAAGGGCAGGCGTTGTGCTGAAAGCACCCTTGACAATCCCCATTCAGAAAGATAAATCGTAATCAAGCAGAAGTTAGATAAAATATCAGGCATATGCTGATTTTCCTAAAATAAATGTGTTTCCGGCGGTTCTTTGTTGTGATAGTTTTTCAATCTTTATCACTCCAATACTTCTTTGATTCCTGCCATGATGTACTCCGCACAGGGTAAGGCGATTGCGTTTCCAAGTGCGGTACACCTTGCATTGTCGCTGGTCTGTTTTCCGAGATTGTCATACTTCGTCCAGTTGTCAGGAAGCCCCATCAGACGTTCACATTCAAGCGGTGTCAGATAGCGGATAACTCCGTCTTTTTCTTTCCCCTCATACCAGAGCGAAAAAATATTGACCGCACCAGCTAAAAGAGTGGGAAAAGGGTCATCTGACCGTCCGAAGCTTCGTAGGAATCCGGGTATATCTCCCGATTTTGCACAGCTTCGCATTCTTCTTTCCTCAAAGGGACATAAGACGGGTATTTCCCTCCCTGTTTCAGCAGCAGATATTCCACCGGCTCCGGCGGAGGATAGCCTGCTCTCTGTGCCAGTGTCAGGAAGTGGGTACAGTTGACGGGGTTTAAGTAATATTTCTGCGGCACGCTGTCCTCCAAAATCTGCCACGACAAAGACGCGCTTTCTTCTCTGTACGAGGGAGGGTTCTCCCCAATACTGGGCGTCCAAGAGGCGCCAACAGACGTCAGCGACACTCCCTCTAACCATTCCGCATTTTGCCCATCTTCCAGAATCAGGCATTGGAATCTCGGAATCTGTGAATGATTCCAGCACGGATTTAAAGTCCAGCCTGTGATTTGATGAAAACGCTCCTGCGACGTTTTCCCAAACAGCGATAACTGGAAATATGCCATTGGTCGCACACCTCATTTCTTTTATGATTCTGATTGCATGGTAGAAAAGCCCCGATTTACTTCCTGCCAGCCCCTCACGGAATCCGATTGTGGAGAGGTTCTGACAAGGTGAGCCGAATGTGATGATATGCACTGGAGGTATTTCAGAGCCTTTCAGCTTCGTTATATCCCCCAAGTGGAGCATATCGGGAAAATGCCTTTTCGTAATGGAAATCGGTACTTTTTCAATCTCACTGGCCCACACGGGAGTAATCCCGTGACGGGAAGCCGCAAGAGGAAATACCCCGATTCCATCAAACAGGCTCCCAAGTGTAAGGCACATTATCTGTTTCCTTTTCTGCCAAATCTCTTATATCCGGCAAAGATAAGACCAGCAGCAGAAATTCCCATCATAACGAATAGTGCGACAAATGGCGTGTTGTCACCTGTTTTTGGTGAATCACTTGTCTTTGTTGGTGTGCTAGGTTCTTCTGGTGTCGTAGGGGATTCTGGTTTTTCTTTGACTGTCACAGTCTGCCCCTCGTCCTTGATGTCCTTATGTTCAGCCACTTTGATAGGCTCGTCTGGATTGGACGTATCGTACAATTCTTCAAAGGTCACAACCTCTTTGCCGCCAAGCTCCGAAGCATTGAACGTAAATTCAATCTGAACCTCCATTTTAGAATCCTCGGCAGTAAAGGTAAGGTTGTTTTCTACACGCTTGCCATTCACTAGAAGTTCTGTATTTTCAGACTTCACCATCTGCCAGCCTTTAAGAGTATATTTCACGCCTTTTTCAAGACCATCTAAAGTGACTGTATCGACAATCGTTACTTCATCGTCTGCTTCAATCGTCTTTTCACCTGTTGCCTTATTGGTAGCGGTTGTGTGCATAGTGATGATACGTTCCGTAATCGTCACCGTTTGCCCCTCGTCCTCAATGTCCTTGTGTTCAGCCACCTTGATAGGCTCATCTGGATTGGATAAGTCGTACAATTCCTCGAATGTCACAAGGTCTTTTCCTGCAAGAGAAGAAGCATTGAATGTAAAGGGCAATCTCGACTTCCATACTGGAATCTTTTT
>ENA-OQHF01001028-OQHF01001028.1-human-gut-metagenome-genome-assembly--contig:-NODE-1028-length-15950-cov-3.988055_pt1 | contig 15950 bp, 12 predicted proteins | sample MGYA00242559_ERZ504709 | MGnify/ENA primary metagenome ERZ504709 (study PRJEB26092, sample SAMD00036203) | human gut metagenome | host: Homo sapiens | study: EMG produced TPA metagenomics assembly of... | reverse complement strand
CCGTTCTCGCCGATTTACGGCTTCGGCGTGGTGATCGTTCACCGTGTTGCTCAACCATTTGTGGCAGTCGAATTGGTTGCTGATTTCTGCTCAAGCGCGGTGATCGGTGGCGCGTTCGAATATTTCACCAGCTGGTTCATGCAGGCCGCGTTCGGTATTCGCGCATGGGATTACACGGGGCAATGGCTTTCGATTGACGGGCGTACGTCCGGCAAATACATGTTCTTCTGGGGCGTCCTTGGCTTGGTTTGGGTCAAGTTGATTCTGCCGCGATTATTGCGATTGATCCAGCGTATTCCGTGGAAGATTCGCTATTCGTTGACGCTGGTCTGTTTCATACTCATTTTCGTCGATGGCGTGATGACGCTGATGGCGCTTGACGCTTGGTATTCCCGCATGGCTGGGGTTGCGCAGAATTCGCCCGTTTCGCAGTTCTTCGCCACGTATTTCAATGACGATTTCATGGCCCACCGATTCCAGACCATGAAGATCGACCCGTCCACTGCCGGTCGTATGTAGGCTGGTTTTTGCGTTTTGCGGGTTTTGCTAAGCGGCTGGTCGGGCGATGTTCCGGCTGGCCGCTTTGCTTTGGGTGGCTGATTTTGAACGATTTCGGACGATTGCAGTGGGGTTTTGTTGCGGGTTTTGCCGCGGGGGATTTGATTCTTCCGGATTATTGCCGTTTGGGATTCGTGCCTTCCGGCTGTCTGGATGCTTGACTGCTGTTGCCGCGCCTACGCCGCGATGCTTTGCGCCAGCTGGCGGATGAGGTCGGGGCGATGTCCGCTCCATGAGGAATTCGGTGAGATGACGACCGGAATTTGCTTGAAGCCGGCGTCCTTGATCTGTTCGAATGTGGACGGATTCTGCGTCAAATCGACCGCCACGTACCGCACTCCCAGTTTGGAAAGCTCTTGTTCGGTGGCCTCGCATTGAGGATTGTTCGGATTGGTGAAGACGGTCACGGTCATTACTTTTCCTCCCTATGCAATCGGCTTCCTTTGGTGCGGAAGATCTTGTCGGCCACGTTTTTCGATTTTGCCCGGCTGCTCGGGCCGTTCATCAGTATACACTACCCGTAGTGGCGTTTCGTACGTTTGCCCACTGTATATAGTGGGGAATTTCCCGTAATACCGAATCTATACGAACAAATGTTCGATATATTCGAGTCTATCATTATCCTCGATTGCGCCACGCCGGTTGCATGCGTATGGTCCGTCCGCGAATCGCCCGCGGGCTGTTCGCTGTTCATTTCGGAACACATATTGCGATTTTGCTCGTTTCCTTACGATTGTGAGCGAAAGGTGGTGCCGCATAGTGCGGTAGGGGGTATAAATCGCCTTATTTTCCATACTTTTCGGCGCACGTCGCGAAATAATCAACCGAAATTGCGATTCGTGAGCGAAAGGGGGTGCGCGATATGGTGCGTTCCGTATTGAAGTGCTGAGACCTCATCCCGAAACAAATGAAAAAGTCCTGAGAACCATCGGCTTCCAGGACTTCGAACCTGTGCCCCCCGTGGGATTCGAACCCACAACCCACGACTTAAAAGGACGCTGCTCTAACCGTTGAGCTAGAGGGGCAACAGCAACATAGTATACAGCATATTCGGACCAATCGCCACCGCGGGCGTCTGACGGGCGTCGAAATGGCCTTCGGAGTGTTGGTGTGCCTACAATCGAAACCATGTCATGTACCACAATTCTTGTAGGCAAAAAAGCAAGTTACGACGGTTCGACCATCATCGCCCGAGATGACGACTCTGGTTCGGGACGTTACGATCCCAAGAAATTCGTAGTCGTCGCACCGCAGGAGCAGCCGCGGCACTACCGCAGTGTGCTGAGCCACGTTGAAATCGACCTTCCCGACAATCCATGCCGGTACAGCATCGTACCGAACGTGCTTCCAAATCGTGGAATCCTTGCGGAAGCTGGCGTCAACGAACGCAACGTGGCCATGAGCGCCACCGAAACCATCGCCGTCAACGAGCGCGTGCTCGGCGCCGACCCGCTGGTCGCACTGCAGTCGGCCGACGAAGCCAATGGTAAGCCGGAAACCCCAGGCGGCATCGGCGAAGAAGACATCATCACCCTCGTGCTGCCGTACGTCAACACCGCGCGCGAAGGCGTGAAACGTCTGGCCGAACTGCTCGAAACGTACGGAACGTACGAATCGAACGGCATCATCATTTCCGACGTGGACGAAATCTGGTACGTCGAAACCATCGGCGGCCACCACTGGATCGCCCGCCGCGTGCCGGACGACAAATGCGCGATCATCCCCAACCAGCTTGGCATCGACTATTTCGATTTTGATGACGCCTTCAGCGACGCACGTGAATTCATGTGTAGCGCCGATCTGCAGGAATTCATCGAAACGCACCATCTTGGGCGCGCGGCGGGTACGCAGGGCGGCATGAACGGCGGCCACTGCAACCCGCGTATCGTATTCGGCACCGCCACCGCGAAGGACCACATCTACAACACGCCACGCGCCTGGTACATGTACCGCTATCTCGATCCGGCCGACGCGGAAAACCTTACCCCTGAATCGGACGATATTCCATGGTGTCTCGAACCGGAGAATGCCGTGACCGTCGAGGATGTCGACTTCCTGCTCGGTTCGCACTTCGAAGGCACCCCGTATGACCCGTACGGCACGCAGGGAACTGAGGAAAGCCGCCATCGCTACCGTCCGATCGGCATCAACCGCACCGGACACATGGTGGCCATGCAGATTCGCCCGTACGCGCCCGTCGAAAGCCGTTCGATCATGTGGATTTCGTACGGTTCCGGCGCGTTCACCACGTCCGCCCCGTTCTATGCGAACGTCGACGACACCCCCGCCTACCTGCGCGACACCACGCCGGAAGTCTCCACGGACTGCCTGTATTGGACGAACCGTCTGATTGCTGCGATCGCTGACGCGCACTTCTACGAGACGAGCAATGCGATTGAAGGATTCTCGGAAGACGTCCGCTCCTTCGGCCACCGTCTGGTGGAACGTACGGATGATGCGCTTGCGATTGGTGGGTCGGCGACTGGGGCTGGTGGCGCTGGTTCTGGTGCCGGTTCTGCGGTTGGCGGTTCTGGTTCTATGTCTGGTGCTGCGGTTGATTCCGGTTCCGATGGGCTTGCTAGTCCTACATCTGTTCCGGCCCGTCTTGCGGCGGCTAACGACGAAATGGCGGAATACCTGCGATCGCGCAATACGAAGCTGCTCGGCGACGTGCTGTACACGTCCAGCAATCTCATGCACAACAGTTTCGCCATGTCGGATCGCTGGAACTAAGCCCGCTGGTGCTTTCCGTGTCCGTTTCTCCCGAATCGGACACACAGGCATCAAAATGAAGCGCTCCTGTGTCCGAATCACCAGAAACGGACACAGGAGCGCCTAGCCGATCGCAATAATCGCAATACTCACGCAATATCGCGTAAACCCTCTATCGCGCGAAACCTGCGAAACCCGCGAAACCCGCGCGAAATCAGTTGAACCCGACCACATGTTCCGCCACGAAATATCCCTTTCGAATCACAAACCGGCCGAGCGAACCATGTAGGTTCAGCGCGCGCGACATCGCCTTCTTACGCACGTCCTTGTAAATCGTCGGCGAATACGCCTCGATATCCGCCCAAAGCTGCTTTTTCTTCTCGTAATTCGCGTGATCTCGCGAGAGGATCATGAATACGCTCGCCACGGAGCTTTCAATCGCAAGAAAATGAATCATATAGCGGTACAGGCCGTCTGGCACCGTACCTCGTTCGGGGGTGGCGCGCACCATGCACTGGTTGACGAGCCGCAGCTGGTCCACACGTCGGATCATCACGTCCGTCTGCACGCTCTGCCCGTCGCGGCCGATGAAATAGTGGTAGAACGGCGTATCCACGTATTGCAGCGACTTGACCCACGGGAACGGCTGGTACGCGTAGATGAAGTCCACGTAGAACGTGTGTTCCGGCAGCTGCATCTTCGATTCGCGCACCACGGCGGTACGGTAGATCAGCGCGTGCATGAGAATGTATTCGGTCAGGCCGAAATGTCCCAGATCGTCCCAAGTGAGCCGCCTGCCGGGCTCCATGGCGTGACGGAAGTTCACGACGTGCTTGTTGCGCTTGCCCACCTTGTCATACACATAGTTGGTGACGAGCATGTCGAGCGGCTCGTCCTTGCCGACCTCGCCGCGCAGCACGGCCATGACCTGTTCGAGCGATTCCGGGCCGACCCAATCGTCCGCGTCCACGACCTTCACGTACATGCCGCTCGCCGCCGCGATGCCGGTGTTGACCGCGCCGCCGTGGCCCTTGTTCTCCTGATGGATCGCGCGCACGATTCCCGGATTGCGCGCCTCGAACGTCTTCGCCATCTCCAGCGTGCCGTCGGACGAGCCGTCATCCACGATCAGCACTTCGATGTCGTCGTTGCGCTTCGACGCGATCAACGATTCGACGCACCGTTCCAGGTATTCCGTCATGTTGTACGCGGGCACCACGAAGGTGAGCGTCTTCTTCTCCTGCATATTCTTCCTCGGATCGGGCTCGTGTCGGGCCGTGCGGCTGGCCGACCGCTCCGGCCAAAAGCATAACGAAACTAACGTAGCACCATGTGCGGTTCCGGGGCACGGTTTTGCACACAAACGGCACCCTGAAATACGCAATCTGCACCTGAAATTTCCCCTAGGGTCATTTCGGGTGACGGTATGTCAGTTTTCGTCAATTGTTGATTGTTTTTGCGATTCGTGCGGGCTTTGCGGTTTTTGCGATTCGTTCGTCTCGTCTGATTCGTTTGATTCGTCTGCCGCTTGCGATTTGCCTACTGCTTGCGATCCGTCCGTCACGGTCGTCCCGTCCGTCGCGTCATCTCCCGCAGCAACCGCCTTCTCCTGCGATTTCGCGGCCTTCTTGCCCTGCTTCTCCTGCTTGGCGATCGCCTTCGCTTCCCGCGCGGCCTGCTTTTCCGCCTCGCGGGCGGCCTTTTCGCTTTCGTAGCGCAGTTCCGGCTTGGCTTCCATGCGGCTCAGCCCATACCATGCCAGGTTCACGATATGCGCGGCGAGCTGCTCCTTGCTGAGCTTGCGTTGGTCGGCCCAGTATTGGCAGGTGTACACGGTCATGCCGATGAGCATCTGCGCGTAATACGGCACGCTTTTGGCCGGCAGATGCTGGCGTTTGAACGCGTCGGTGAGAATGTCCTCGACGCGTACGGCAATGTCTCCAAGCAGCGAATTGAACGAGTTGGACGGGTCGGTTTTCGGCGAATCGCGCGTAAGCACGCGGAAGCCTTCGGCGTTTTCCTCCACGTAGGTGAGCAGCGCAAGCGCGGTGCGTTCCACGATTTGGCGCGGATGCGCCTGCGGGTCGGACAGCGCGTTGATGAGAACGTCGGTGAGCGCGCGCATTTCGCGGTCCACCACCACGGCGTACAGGCCCTCTTTACCTCCGAAATGCTCGTACACAATGGGTTTTGACACTTTTGCGGTGGAGGCGATCTCTTCCACGCTCACTGCTTCGAATCCCTTGGCCGCGAACAGCGATCGACCGATTTCGATAAGCTGTTCGCGCCGCTGGTACGACGTCATTCTGGATGTATTGGCCATATTGCCCAGTTTTTCACGTCCCGTGGATAGCCCCATTGCCTGCCCTGGCAGAGATGAGTGGCGTGTCCGTTGCGCTTTTTAGGCTGGAACCATGGATACGAATGTGATTATTGCGATTGTCGCGGTCGTCGTTATCGCGGCATTACTTGCGATTGGCGGATGGTGGTTCGGTAAGAGCCGCAAGTCCGCCGTGGACAAGTCCACTGAAGCGGCGAAGGCGAAGGCCGATGCTCGTTTGGCTACGGAGAAGTCCGCCGCGCAATCTGCCGCCGCAAGTGCCGAAAACGCTGAGAAAACCAAGGAAACCGCGGAATCCGCAGCGACGGAAGCCGTGGAATCCGCGACTTCGTCTGCCACACCTGAATCGCCAGTGGCAACTGAACCAACTCCGGTCGGGTCAGCCGTAACTGAATCCGCGACCCCAGCCGTCGAAACCCCTGAAGCCGCCGGCACCCGCATGCAGCGCCTCAAGGCGCGCCTGTCCAAGTCGGGCAATCCGTTCGGCAAGGCTCTGTTCAACATTCTTGCGAAGGATCAGCTTTCCGAAGCCGACTGGGAAGACGTTGAAGACACCCTCCTGCTTGCCGACGTGGGCGCGGAAGCCAGCGAACAGCTAGTTGAAGAACTGCGTAACGATGCCCGAATCGCAGGCCAGTCCGACCCGGCCGAAGTGCGTGCCGCGCTGAAAGACAAGCTGCTGAAGCTTGTAGGCATTGACACGGATCGCCGTCTCAATGCCAATAAGGAAGGTGCCAACAAGCCAAGCGTCATCATCATGGTCGGCGTGAACGGCACCGGCAAGACCACCACCGCGGGCAAGCTGTCACGACTGCTCGTCTCCGAAGGCAAGCAGGTCATGCTGGGCGCTGCCGATACGTTCCGCGCCGCCGCGGCCGACCAGCTGGAGACTTGGGGCGCCAAGGTGGGCGTGCCGGTCGTGCGTTCCGACAAGGACGGCGCCGACCCGGCGTCCGTCGCGTTCGAAGCCAGCGCCAAAGCCAAGGAAGAGAACGTCGACGTGCTCATCATCGACACCGCCGGCCGCCTGCAGAACAAGGCGAACCTCATGGACGAGCTCGGCAAGATCCGCCGCGTCACCGAAAAGAATCTTCCGGTCGACGAGGTGCTGCTCGTGCTCGACGCCACCACCGGCCAGAATGGCATGACGCAGGCCAAGGTGTTCGCCGAAGCCATCGGCATTACCGGCGTGGTCCTGTCCAAGCTCGACGGCTCCGCCAAGGGCGGCATCGTGATTTCCGTGCAGAAGGAGCTTGGCGTGCCCGTCAAGCTCGTCGGCCTCGGCGAAGGCCCGGACGACCTCGCCCCGTTCGATCCGGAAGGCTTCGTCGACGGCATCCTCGCCTGACGTTCCCATATTTTCCGGATTTGCGATTTCCGTAGCGAAAACCTCCCGTCACGTTCCGTACGTGGCGGGAGGTTTTCGTATTGCGATTACTGCTCAGCGCCAGCCGTACCGGCAGCGCCAGCCCCCACCCCCGGCACCTTCCGGATCGTCAGCTTCAATAGCAGCGGCGCGACCAGCGTCACCAGCGAAATGATGAAGATGATCGTCGAATAGTATTCGCTGCCGAGCACATGCTCGTTGAAGCCGATCTGCGCGGTAATCAACGCCATCTCGCCACGTGGCACCATGCCCGCGCCGATCATCAGCGCCGAAGCGCCGCCGAAACCGGCCATGCGGCCACCCAAACCGCAGCCGACGACCTTCGTGATCACGCCGAGAACCGTCATGATCGCAATGAACACAATCATCTTCGTATCATCCACGCCTGTGGTCTGCAGGCCGATGCCCACGAAGAACACCGGCACGAACAACGTGTCTCCAACCGGCTCGATATACCGGTCCGCGTCCTCCGCGTAATCGCTGTTGCTTACCGCGATGCCGGCGAAAAACGCGCCCACCGCGTAGCTCAACCCGGCCAGATTCGACGCCCACGCCATCGCCAGGCAGATGATCACGGCCATCACCGCGATGCCGGACGGCGCCTTCAGCACGCCAGCCAGCGTCATCAGCGCCGGCGCCACCCAAACCACCACCACGGCGGCCGCCACAAAGAACAGCACCTGCTTGAGCAGAATCAAACCCAGCCCTGCCACGTCCACGCTGCCGGTGTTGACGAGCGTGCACATCACGGACAGCAGGATCACGCCGATCACATCGTCAGCCACGGCCGCGCCGAGAATCGACACGCCTTCCTTCGAATCAAGCAGTCCGGCTTCCTTCAGCACCGCCACGGAAATCGACACGGACGTGGCGGAGAACACCACGCCGATGAACGCAGCCGGAATCGGCTTGAAGCCAAACAGCAGGCTCACTCCACCCATCACCGCCACGGGGAACACCACGCCCATGCACGCGATGATGACCGCCGCCTTCGAATACTTCTTCAGCAACTGCAGGTCGCAGCCGACACCGCCCAAAAACATGAGGATGATGATGCCGAGGTCGCTGAACAATGACAGCGAATCGCTCATGTGCATCACGCCCAGCAGCGAAGGGCCCACGAGAATGCCGACGAGGATCTGCCCGATCACTTCCGGCAGCTGCGCTTTGCGGCAGATCAGCCCGGAAACCGTGGTCGCATCAAAATGGCGCACAGTGAAATGATGAACGTTGCCATGGTCCTCGCCGCTCTCTCGTTACGCGCGCCATACGTTCGCCGCACCGCGCGTTCGGTGTACATGCCACGCGCTCGCCGTACGCGGCGTTCTCCCGTCGCGTGCCACGCGTGTTCTGTAAGTTTCAGCTACCCAACTTACTCCGTCCGCAGCGTTGCCCGCCGCTTCCGTCCACCGTCGCAATTTCATATTGCGATTGCCGGGCGATTGTGCCTTCCGTATTTCCGTACCGCCGGTTTCGTTGGAATTCCGCCATTTTTCGGCGTAGGTTGACGTTTCGCGCGGATGGCGTTACGTTGGCGTAACACGTCGTAACGTTTTCAAAACGCGGCCGGCGTTCCATATCGTTCTGTCAGCCCCACACGATGGGGACGGAAATGTTGAACCAAATATAGAGAAAGAAAGAGGAGGGTGACATGGGCCAGCTTGATTCTGGAAATGCCGCGTGGATATTGACTTCCGCGTCCCTTGTGTTCCTCATGACGCCTGGTGTGGCGTTCTTCTATGGTGGCATGGTCCGCGCCAAGGCCGTGCTGAATATGATGATCATGGAGGCGGCCGCACTGTCCGTCACGATGATCATGTGGGTGCTGTGGGGTTGGTCGATCGCCTACGCCGGCACCTCGGTCGGCGGCATCTTCGGCGACCCGGCAACCGGCTTCCTGCTGAAGGACACCATGGTTTCCGATAAGGGCGTCTTCACATCGGCCGCACTGAACGGCAACAACTACCCGGTCAGCGTCGACGTGGCCTTCCAGTCCGCGTTCGCCATGATCACCGTCGCGTTGATCTGCGGCGCCATCGCCGAACGTGTGAAGTACTCCACGTGGATGATTTTCGTGGCGCTGTGGATCACGTTCGATTACGCTCCGCTCGCTCACATGGTGTGGAACGGTGGTCTGCTGTCCGCTGACGGCGCCATTTCCCAGGCGATCGGCGCAGCCGCCCACGATTTCGCAGGTGGTACGGTCGTCCACATCAACGCCGCAGTCGCCGCTCTGGTCATCGTGCTGATCATCGGCAAGCGTAAGGGCTTCGGCACGCAGCCGTTCCGCCCGCACAATGTTCCGTTCGTCATGCTCGGCGCCTTCCTGCTGTGGTTCGGCTGGTTTGGCTTCAACGCCGGTTCCGCCTTCGCAGCCAACGGCACCGCCGGCTACGCGTGGGTTTCCACGTCCGCTGCAACCGCTGCGGCAATGCTCTCCTGGGGCTTCACCGAGAAGATCCGCACCGGCCACTACACCGCAATGGGTGCCGCTTCCGGCATCGTCGCGGGCCTCGTCGCCATCACCCCGGCCGCCGATGTGGTCTCCCCGCTGTGGGCCATCGTGCTCGGCGCCATCGCCGGTGTGCTCACCTGCCTGGCCTGCGGTCTGAAGTTCAAGCTCGGCTATGACGATTCCCTCGACGTCGTTGGCGTCCACGGCGTTGGCGGCTTCACCGGCACCGTGCTCATCGGCTTCTTCGGCGAAGGCACCGGCCTGTTCGCAGGCGGCGACTGGAGGCAGCTGGTCGTCCAGCTCATCGTCGCTCTCGTGGCCATCGTCTGGTCCGCCGTCATCACCGGCATCATCGCCTTCGCTCTGGAGAAGACGATCGGCTGGCGCGTCACCGAAGCCCAGGAAGTCGGCGGCATCGATCTTGCCGACCAGGGCGAACGTGCTTACGATTTTGCTGGTACCGCCAGCTCCGTCCTCAAGGAGGTGAAGTGAGATGAAGCTCATTACCGCTATCATCCAGCCCCATAAACTCGACGATGTCAAGGAAGCCCTCGCAGCCGCGGGCGTGCACGGCCTGACCGTGTCCGAGGCAAACGGTTATGGCCGTCAGCGCGGCCACACCGAGGTCTACCGTGGCGCCGAATACACCGTGGATCTCATTCCGAAGATCCGCATCGAGGTGCTGTCCGACGACGCCGATGCCGAAACCCTGGTTGGCGTGATCGTCAAGTCCGCCGGCTCCGGCACCATCGGCGACGGTAAGGTCTGGGTGGCTCCGCTTGACTCGGTGACCCGCGTGCGCACCGGCGAAACCGGTTCCGCCGCCATCTGATCCGTCCGGCCTTGTGATCGGGCCGATTCGGACAAGATGAAATAAAGACCCCCGGGCTTGAAGTTCGGGTTATCAATTACGACACATCCCCGTACGTGCCTCGCGCCGTGCGGGGATTGTCATAAGTCGTCATAGGTTTCATAAGGAACGTGCGTTATGACTTCAGCAGTCGATGGTCTCAAACAACGGTTCATGGCCATGAGCCAGCCCGACGCCGACGGCGTCTACCGCAATGGCGCGGCGAAACGCAAAGCCCGCACGGAATTGGCCATGGGCAATCTCACACAGTTGTGGAACGAAGCCTGCGAGGCGGTTTCCTTCGATGTTCCGGCAACCGGCATCGGTCTCGGCGCGGTCGGTTCGCTGGCACGTGGACAGGTGGGCCCCAGCTCCGACCTTGATCTGGTGGTCATCTACGAGCCGCACGCGCTGACCGACCAGCAGCTCAACGAGCTCGCCAACAAACTGTGGTATCCGATCTGGGATTCCGGCCTCGACCTCGACCAGTCGGTACGTACCGTCGCGCAATGCGAGGCCGTCACCGACCGCGACCTGCCCGCAGCTATGGGATGGTTGGACGTGGTGCCGATCGCGGGGGACACTGGACTTATCGAAAGCACAGCCGTATCCATATTGGAACGATGGCGCAAGGCCGCACGCAAACGTCTGCCGGAACTGCTCGGCTCCGCCAAATCGCGCCTCGACGAATTCGGCCGCATGGCCTACATCAACCAGCCGGACATCAAAGAGGCACGCGGTGGTTTGCGCGACTCCGTATTGGTGTCCGCGCTCGCCGCATCCTGGCTTGCCGACCGTCCGCACGGCACGTATGACGACGCCGTCGAACGGTTGCTGGACGTGCGCGACTGCATCCATCTGGTCGCCGGCAAAGATACGAACATGCTGCTATCGCCCTACCAAGCCAAAGTCGCGGCGATGCTCGGTCTGGCCGATCCGACGCTGCCCGATGGCGAACGTGAGGCGAAGTCGATCGACGATCTGCAAACGTTGCTGGCACGCGTTGGCCGGCAGATCGCGTTCTCCCTTGATTCCACCGCGTCGCGCGCCGAGCATTCGCTGACGCACGACAAGCCGCGATTCGCCTTCTTCCAAGTGTTCCAGCCGCGCGGTGGCGGCAAACGTCAGGCACCGACCTTCGATGTGATCGCCCCCGGCGTGGCCAAGCATGAAGAGGAAATCGTGCTCGCTCCGGGCGCGGAACCGGCCGCCGACCCGAACCTCGTGCTGCGCGTGGCCGTCGCAGCCGCGGAATTCGGCCTGCCGATCGCCCCGGGAACGTTGCGGAATCTCAAAAAGTGCCCTATCGGCGACCGCAACTGGACGGACGAATCGCGTGAACTGTTCATACGATTGCTGGCTTCCGGCCCCGCGCTGCTCAACGTGTGGGAAGACATCGATTTCATCGACGTGCCCGGCAAGCTCATCCCCGAATGGTTGGGCGTGCGCAACCGGCCAAGCGCGTCCGCCGCGCACCGCTATACGATCGACCGGCACATGGTGGAGGTCGTCACGCGGCTCGGCCGTGAAACACCCAGCGGTGGGCGGTACGACGACCGGCATTACGAGGCGCTGCTGCTCGCCGGCATCCTGCATGACATCGGCAAACGACCGGGGGTGGCCAACCATGCGGCGGAAGGCGCTCGGCATGCGACCGTGGTCGTGGAACGCATGGGATTCGACCGCGACATCGTCCGCTGGGTCACGCTGCTGGTACGCGAGCATCTGACATTGTCGGAGTTCGCCACAGGCCGTAATCCCAATGATCCCAACGTCGGCGATGATCTGGCCGGCCGGCTCGACCATAATCCCGCGCTGCTCGACATGCTGTTCGACCTGACCCGCGCCGACGGCTCCTCGTTGGGGGCCACGTCCGGCGAGACCATCTCCAAACAGTACGGGTGGAGCAAATGGCGTGAAACGTTGGTGCGCACCATGTACAACGCCACCCGATACCACATGTGAGCGCCGGTTTCTCGCATGCGCCAAGCCGATATGCCCCCGTATTTCTCGTCGTTTACGGAAAAGCGGGGTGCATATCACCTTCCGTTCACTTCGGCAAATCGAAATAAGGGAATCGGGGTACATGCTTTAGGATGTCCCCAAGTTGTCCACTCAGTTATCCCCACTCTGTGGATAAGTCGAAACGTTTTCCACATGGTTATCCCCAATATGTGGATAACTCGGCTTTTTTCGACTTTCTTATCCACACCAAAGCCATTCGCGCGTGTCGTTCGGTGGATGCGGAGATTCATCCATAATCTCAATGCAACACCGGTCGTGACGGCACGCACGTATTATGGTTTTCCTCGGTATTGAACACATTCGATTGACTGCTGCGGTTGGAGGGACATGGCGGAGAACGACTCTTGGAACAACGGTTCGGCGCAGAACCGCGGATTTTCGAACGCTGGAAACGGTGCGAACGGCATGAACGGCCGATCCGGCCAAGCCGTGCGCGACGCCCTGTTCGACCGCGTGCCGCCGCATGACGACGCCGCCGAAATGGCGGTGTTGGGCGGCATGCTGATGAGCAAGGACGCCATCGGCGAAGTATCGCAGATGATCGACGTGTCCGACTTCTACCAGCCACGCAACCAAACCGTGTACGAAGCGGTCATCAAACTGTTCTCGGCCTCCCAGCCGGTCGACGCCGTGCTGGTGGCCAACGAGCTGCTCGCCGAAGGCAATCTGGAAAAAGTGGGTGGCTCCGACTATCTGCACAGCCTGGTCGCATCGGTTCCGACCGCCGCAAACGCCACGTATTACGCCGACATCGTGCATCAGCGCGCCATCCTGCGTAATGTGATCGCGGCCGGCACCAAATCGCACAGCTCGGCTACACCGCAGAAGGCTCGCAGGCCGAAGACGTCGTCAACCTGGCGCAGGCCGAAGTATATGAGATGTCCACCGGCAAAGTGCGGCAGGACTACGCGCCGATCGGCACCGTCATCGCCGATACGCTTGACCAGCTCGACCGTCTGCAAAGCGGCGAAGTGTCCCGAGGCGTGCCGACGGGCTTCCGCGACATCGACGACGTGACGCAAGGCCTGCAGCCGGGCCAGATGATCGTCGTTGCAGGCCGACCGGCCATGGGCAAGTCCACACTCGGTGTGGATTTCGCCCGTTCCGCGGCACTGCATCACGGATTGACGACCATCATCTTCAGCTTGGAAATGAGCAAAACGAGTTGGCGCAACGTATCATCTCCGCTGAATCCAACATTCCGCTCGCCGCCATGCGCCGCGCGGACGACATCACGCCGGAACGTTGGGCCATTCTGAACGAGTTGCAAGGCAAGCTGCAGAACGCGCCCCTGTTCATCGACGACAGCCCGAACATGAGCCTGATGGAAATCCGCGCGAAATGCCGCCGACTGAAGCAGACGAACGATTTGAAACTCGTCGTCATCGACTACCTGCAGCTCATGACCTCCGGCAAGGCCGTGGAAAGCCGCCAGCAGGAAGTGTCCGACTTCTCCCGTGCGCTGAAGCTGCTCGCCAAGGAGCTGGAAGTGCCGGTGGTGGCACTGAGCCAGCTGAACCGTGGCCCCGAAATGCGTCAGGACAAGAAGCCGCAGCTGTCCGACCTGCGTGAATCCGGCTCTATCGAACAGGACGCCGACGTGGTGTTCCTCGTGCACCGTCCGGACGCCTACGACAAGGAGGACCGCCCGGGCGAGGCCGACATCATCATGGCGAAGCATCGTAACGGTCCGACCGACACGTTCAATCTTGCGTTCCTTGGCGCGTATTCGAAGTTCAAGGACATGCCCCAGGATTACCAGTCCCAGCAGGAGGCGGTGTGATATGGCTTGGAATTCCTTCGCGACCCCGTTGATCGGCAAGGCCGTGCGCGCGGCCTCCCGTTTGGCGCACGGCGGTGGCAGCGCGTTCCCCGGCAAAATCGTGGAACGCATCGACCCGCAATTCCTGTCGCGCACATTGGCGCAACTGCCGCTCGGCGTGGTGCTCGTCTCCGGCACGAACGGCAAAACCACCACCACACGCATGGTGGCCAGCATGCTGCAATCGCTCGGATTGAAGGTGTTCACCAACCCGACCGGCTCGAACTTCACCCGTGGCGTGGTTTCGTCGCTGCTTGCGGAAGTCTCGCTTTCCGGCAAACTCGACGCCGACATCGCGGTGCTGGAACTCGACGAGGCGTACGCCGTGCATTTCGTCAAGCAGGTGCCGCCCGACTACTGCCTGCTGCTCAACGTGATGCGCGACCAGCTTGACCGTTTCGGCGAGATCGACAACACCGCGCGACTGCTGTCCAAAGCTGCGGAAGCCGCCACCGGTACCGTCGTGCTCAACCGTGAGGACCCGCGCATCGCCCGTCTTGCTGACGTGGCGCATACGGAAGACGGCGTGGAAGTACGCTACTTCGGCCTTGACGAATCGTTGCGCGGCTTCTTCCCGTCGGATGACGACATGAGCACCACTGTTGACGCGGAAGCGCACGACGGTGCGGAACATGGCGGAAATATTGGCGATTCGGGCAATGCCGGCGATACTGCCGATGCCGTTGCGGCTGCCGCGCCGGCCACATCGCAACCGCAGGACGGTCCCGACGCGCTGCCCGCCGACGTGACGTTGCGCGCCGTGGGCGACCACCGCGCCACCTTCGCGATCGACGGCGAAACGTATGAGACGGCCGTGAAACTGGAAGGCGTATACAACCTGTACAACGCGGCCGCCGCGCTCGCCGTGGTGCGCGCCGTCGCAGCGGACGCGCAGGCGATGTTCCTGCCGTTCGAAGACGCGCTCACCGACAGTGTCGACGCGGACGGTGCCGATACCGGTACCGAAACGGACGGCAACGGCTCGCATGACGCCATCGACCAGGCCGCTGCGGACGAGATTCTGCGCGCGGCAGGCGTCTCACCCCGTATGACGCCTTCGCGCACGCCACCACGCAGGCCATGATCGACACCGCCGGCGAGGTCACACCGGCATTCGGCCGAGGCGAGGTCATCACCAGTGAACGGCACCCCCGTGGAACTGCTGCTCGTCAAAAACCCCATGGGATTCCGCCTGTCGCTGGCCTCGTTCAAGCCCGAAGGCTGCGACACCATGATCGCCATCAACGACGAATATGCCGACGGCCGCGACATGAGCTGGCTGTGGGACGTGGACTTCACCTCGCTGCGCGGCACCGGCGTCAAAGCCGTGTCCGGCGTACGCGCGTGGGACATGGCCCTGCGCCTCGAATACGATCAGGTGCCGGTCGAATCGGTCAGCACCGACCTGGAGGAATCGGTCGTGAACTTCGTGAACGCGAATTCTGGCACCCCCAAACACATCTACTGCACGTACACGGCCATGCTGAAAACGCGTGCCGCGCTCGCCAAAATCGCCGACGTGGCCGACGCCGGCGTGGGCAAGTGAGCGCCGCGCGAAACGAAACCGCGCAATCGCAAAGCAAACAGCGGAAGGAAGACGAGGAGACGATATGAGCCAGGTCATCGACATCGTGTCGCTGTATCCGAAGGATATGAACATCTCGGCGATTCCGGCAACGTGCTCACCATCCAGCGCCGGCTCGCGTGTACGGCTACGAGCCGCGCGTACACGCCTACAACCAGGGCTGCGACTGGCCCGAGCACGTGGCACATGATTCTGGGTCGGCGGCGGCCAGGACA
>ENA-OQHF01001025-OQHF01001025.1-human-gut-metagenome-genome-assembly--contig:-NODE-1025-length-15961-cov-3.290893_pt1 | contig 15961 bp, 16 predicted proteins | sample MGYA00242559_ERZ504709 | MGnify/ENA primary metagenome ERZ504709 (study PRJEB26092, sample SAMD00036203) | human gut metagenome | host: Homo sapiens | study: EMG produced TPA metagenomics assembly of... | reverse complement strand
ACGCAACGAAGCTGTTGGAATAAATGCGACTTTCTTATTTTCAATTTCTTCTTTTATCAGACTTCCTACACTTGAAAAGTGCGAACATAAAAATAGTTTCATCAATATTCTCCTTTATAAATACCGATTTGCTGTCTTAATTAAAATGCATTATACCATATTTTTGTGATTTTTTCAACTTGCCCACTTCGACTACACTCTCGACTTAATAACTTCTTGATCACTTGCCGAAAAAGAAAAACTGCCATCACTCGACAGCAGTTCTTCTTCGGTTGGTACTCCATCAGGAATACACAATATCATTCAGTACAATCTCATCTGCACAAGCTCGAATATTATTCATAAGTCCGACCCATCTCATCATATCCACAGCCTTTAATTGCTCGGTAACTCCTTGCTTTCTTGCCATTTCCTTTATAAGATATTCAGCCATATCACAAGCCGAAGTGTCAATCTCGGCAAGGTGTTCATATAACTTTCCACTTGTCAGCAGAGTGTAATATAAAACTCGCTTGTGTTCTTTCAAAATATCGCTCTCGCATTCTTCCGTACTTTGAAAAGCAAAAGGCTTTTCTTCTGCGGTTAAGCAGGGGTAGTAATAGTCCCCGATAAGCTCATATCGGATACCCGTTCTTTCGTCTGTGATAAAATCTTTGCATTGCGACTTCTCCTTTTCTCTTTTATGGTGGTAAAACTCCAAGGTCTTCTTATTGTGATTTACCCTTTGACATTCTTCGGATGCAGAATTTTCTAGTTGGCTGTGTGTAGGCCAATAGGAATTTCCACACACAGCACATTCACGCTGTCGGTAATAGTGATTTCCCCGTTCTGCTTCTCGGTCGGCTTTCTTTTTGTCTTGCCTTGCTTGATAGCAACACTCTTTTGAACAGAACACCTGTCGATTGCTTGTTGGGATAAACTCTTTATTACAATGAGGACAAACCTTTGTCTTGACGACCTCGCCACCGTTTTCAGCGATTTTCTTCGCTTTTCGTTTCTCTCGGTAGGCTTTTTCACGATGACGCTGTTTTTTCCAATCGTTTCTTTTCCTCTTGTTCTTCCTGCTCTTTTATCTCGGCAAGTTCTTCTTCGGTGTAGGCAATATCCACTTGACCGACATAGTTAAAATAAATATCGACCTTTTGTGTTCGTGCTTTTCCCACACCCTCTGCTTCATAAACCACTATCTTATCAACAAGTTCATTAAACATTGTATCGGAGATTTCCGTAGGATTTTTACACTTGCGTATCAGCGAAATGAAATGCTTAATATCAACGGAATTTACTTTTTCTTCGGCAAGTTCTGTTTTCATCGTTTCCATTTTCGTTTCCAGCTCTGCCTGCTCGTCATCATATTGTTTCATAAGTTGCTTATACTGTCTTTCGGGAAGTAAACCCGATATGAGATTTTCATACAAGCCACGAACAAGTGCGGAAAGTTCGTCATAGCGTTTCTGACAGCGTTGCAGTTCCGATTGATTGTGTTTCGGCTTTTCCTCTTGCTTGTCTTTCCAAAGGGATTGCAGTTCCAAAGCAAAGGCTTGTTCATCATTAAGAACAAACCTTGAAAAGCGTTTGACAGATGATAATATCAAGGCTTCAACATTGTCAGCACTAATCGAATGAGCAGTACAACCGTTCACTCTGCTTGCATACCCACCGCAACGGTAAGAATACTGCACAGAACCGTCTTTTTTACTGTAATGTGTCTGCAAAGTCATTCTTCTTCCGCAATCGGCACAGTACAAATATCCGCTCAAACGGTTGCTGTGCGTTCCCCAAGCCGAAGCACGATTTACTCTGCTTCTGCGTTTCTGAACGCTGTCCCAAAGTTCCTGCGATATGATAGGTTCGTGTGTATTCGGAAATACATACTGTTCTTCTTCGTCTGTGCTTTTTCTCTTGTGAAGTTTGAAATTTGTGCTTACAGACTTACGCAAAACGGTGTGTCCGAGATATTCCTGCCTGTCTAAATATTTCTTATCGTTGACATTGCCCAAAGATAAGGGTTTGTGAACTTGTTGCCGTTGTACTGTTCGGGGTGGTATTCCTTTGCGTATGCCGCAGGGGTTAAAGCTTTTCTTCGGTCAGTATTTCTGCGATTGCCCTTGTACTTTTGCCATCATTGGCAAGAAGAAAGATACGCTTTACCACTTCCGAAGCCACAGGGTCAACAACAAGCGTTTGTTTATCGTTCGGCAGTCGGTTATACCCATAAGGGATAGAACCGCTACAACGCTTTCCGTCTTTCATACGGGCATCGAATATAGCCTTGATTTTATTGCTTGTGTCTTTGGCATACCATTCATTCATAATATTCAAAAACGGAGCAAAATCATTATCCGAAGCGTTGTTACTGTCAATACTGTTGTTGATTGCAAGAAAACGGACATTTTTCTGTGGAAACAGAACTTCCGTATAAAACCCTACTTGCAGATAATTTCGCCCTAATCGGCTCATATCCTTTACAATCAAGGTTTCTACATTTCCTGCTTCAACTTCTTTTATCAGAGATTGAAAGCCGGGGCGATTGAAATTTACACCCGAAAATCCGTCATCGGTAAAATGACGAATGTTTTCAAAACCATTCCTACGGGCGTAATCTTCCAAGTATTTCTTTTGGTTGGTTATCGAATTTTGACTCGCCTGTAAGGTCATCATCTCTCGACAAACGCTCGTAAAGTGCCGTAATTCTTGAAGTCCTTGACATTCTTTTTACCTCCTTCCTTATGTATTTTTTCAATTTAGGACAGTTAAATTCATCGTCCTATAAAAGTATAGCCCTCGGGTGCTAATTCCAGAGCTGTAACTGTTTCTCCAAAGGTAGAAGCCCAACTGTCAAAATGCTGCAAACCGTTCTGTGCAAGAGTGTCATACTGCAAGTACCTCTGAACGGAGTACAGCTCAACCATTGAATTGCTAACAGGCGTACCCGTTGCGAAAACCGTGCCACGGTTGCCCGTGATTTCGTCCAGATAGCGGCATTTCATAAAGAGGTCGCTTGATTTCTGGGCTTCAGTCTGGGCGATACCGCCTACATTTCGCATCTTGGTGTAGAGGTACAAATTCTTATAAAAATGGCTCTCATCAATGAAAAGCCTGTCAACGCCGAGCTGTTCAAAGTCGATAACCGTATCCTTACGCTTGGTGTCGTTGAGTTTTTCGAGCTTCGTCTTGATTGCTTTTCGGGTTTTCATTAGCTGTTTGACCGTGAACTGCTCGCCTTTGGAAGCCTGCACATCGTCAATGCCACGCTCAATATCATCAAGCTGCTTTTCCAACTGCTCCCTCTGGCGTTCTATGCTCATCGGGATTTTTTCAAACTGCGAATGCCCGATAATGACTGCGTCATAGTCGCCTGTGGCAATCCTGCCGCAGAACTTCTTGCGGTTTCCTGTTTCAAAATCCTGCTTTGTTGTCACAAGTATATTTGCACTCGGATAGAGCCGCAGATACTCGGAAGCCACTGACCGACAAGATGATTTGGCACAACAAACATGGATTTCTGGCATAGCCGAGGCCGTTTGCTTACTGTGCGGCGGCTACCATTTCAAAGGTTTTGCCTGCTCCCACCTTATGGGCAAGGAGTGTATTGCCACCATAAAGGATATGGGCGATGGCATTGACTTGATGGGGTCTTAGTGTGATTTCTGGGCTGATACCTCCGAAAGTGATATGGCTTCCGTCATACTCACGGGGTCGCACAGAGTTAAAAGTGTCGTTGTAATAACGGACAAGGCGATTTCGCCGTTCTGGGTCTTTCCATATCCAATCCTGAAAAGCCTGCTTGACAACTTCCTGCTTCGCCTGTGCCGCTGTAGTTTCTTTTGCATTGAATACTGCTTTTTTATTGCCGTGTTCGTCATACACATAATCAAAGATACTGGTGTCACGCAGGTTTAAGGTGTCCTCAATAATGCGATAGGCGGAAGCTCTTTTCGTACCATAAGTGCTGTCCGCCTTTACATTCCCCATATCGGAGCTTTTATTTTCTATGAACCAGTCTCCGTTTATCGGGGTGTATCGTACCTTTAATCTGCCTGCGGCATAGCTTGACGGAGTTAAAAGCTCCATCACAAACCGCTGTATATCTTCCTGCGGTATCCAAGTCGCACCCAGACGGACAGAGATTTCCGCCGCCGATAGGTCTTTGGGAATGACCTTTTTCAAGGCTTCCACATTAACTGCAAGCTCTGGGTCATTCTTGGCAGCAAGCTCCGCAACCGTCAGCTTGTTTCGGACATTTCCCGACAGATACTCGTCTGCGGCTACATAGGAAACAGGCTCACAGTTCGGTACTTTGAAGATAACACCTTGTAAATCCTGCACAAGCTCAGCCTGCGTTTTGCCTGTGAGCTGCTCCATATAAGGCAAATCAACACGGGCTTTCTCTCCGATAGAGAGGGCAAGGGCTTCGCTTGCAGTTTCAACCGAAGTTACTTCTCGGTGGGGTTTGATAGTCCGCTTCGTGAACATATCTGCCTTCCGTTTGAAGTTGCCCTCATCATCAAGCACCTCCAGAGAGAACATAAAAGGAAGTAGCTCTCATCTGAAGCAAAAGCAAGATAGTTTCCTCGGCTGTTGATTAGACCGTATTTTGCGGTATAAACATCATACAGACGGTTGAGGTTTTCCTGCTCGGTGCGTATCATTTCCTCTGGGTAATCATCGGTCTGATACTCAATGAGCTTACGCACACAGTCACGGATTTGGATAAGCCCTTTGATACGGTTTTCTGCGGTCATCGACACAGAAGCAGGTTGCATACGGTCATTCTCTCGGAAGTAAACCCTGCCGTCCACCAGAGTAAAAGAGAAGTTACGCACATTCGGGTCAGCAGGAACGGAAAGCTCCTGCTCATCAGAGATTTCATCAACCCCATTATCAAGCTCTGGGATTTCGCCGTTTATCCTCTGAACTGCATTGGACAGAAACTCGGAAAGTGGTATATCCTTACAGGCTTTACAAACAGGCTCAAAAGTACCAAAGCGTGTGCTTTCCATCTTTATTTCGCCCAACACCATTTCGGGGTGTTCGACAAAATATCTGTTCATCGTAACACCGTTTTCGTCCGTATCAAGGTGTACCCAGTCTGGCTCTATATCCATCACTCGCCCACGCTTTTGCAGGATAAGAATATCGCTCGTGACCTTCGTGCCTGCGTTTGCCTTAAAGGTGTTGTCAGGCAGACGGATAGCACCTAAAAGCTCGGCTCTCTGGGCGATATACTTGCGTACCTCTGGACTTGCTTTATCCATCGTACCCTTTGAGGTAATGAACATCACAACGCCGCCGGCACGGACTTTATCCAGAGCCTTTGCAAAAAAGTAGTCGTGTACGAGAAATTTCTGGGCGTTGTATCGGCTGTCATTGACCCTTATCTCCCCAAAAGGCACATTGCCGAGGACTACATCAAAATGGTCGTCTGGGAGATTTGTTTTCTCAAAGCCCTCAATGGCAATGTTCGCTTTTTGGTAGAGCTGCTTTGCAATCCTGCCTGTGAGAGAATCGATTTCCACGCCGTGGAGCTTGCTGTTTTGCATACTTTCGGGAAGCAGACCAAAGAAATTGCCTGTCCCGCAGGACGGCTCCAAGATATTTCCCTGTGAAAAGCCCAGGCGGTCAAGTGCGTCATACATCGCCTTGATAACAACAGGCGGCGTATAAAAAGCGGTCAGCGTTGACTCCATAGCGGCACGGTATTCCTCTGGGGATAGGCTGGCATATAGCTCCTTAAATTCCTCCGCCCACGCCGCATTGTGTTCATCAAATGCCATAGAAAGACCGCCCCAACCGACATACCGAGATAGGACTTCCTGTTCTTCGGGTGTGGCAAGGCGGTTTTCGATTTCAAGCTCGTGCAGCAGGTTGATTGCCGCCATATTGTTACGGAACTTTTCTTTTGCTCCGCCGACACCGATGGCGTCATCGGTAATACGGAAATTATGACGGTCAGTAACAAGAACGGCAGGAGTTTCCGTTTTTTCTTCGGACGGTAATCGATTTTTTCCTGTTCCAATAGCTTTGGATATATTCGATTTTCTCCACTCGGTTTATCGGAAAACCCATCATTATTCTGAATGTGATGTCACGCAGGGACACATCGCCGCTGATTTCCCCTAAATGCTCTCAATGAGATATTTGCGGTTGTCTATGATGATTTCCCTGCCTATGAGGTCGTTTGTGGATTGCTCCATTTCAATGACAGGAGCTTCTGAGTCACTCAGTTTATCGGCATACGCCTGTGGTTTTTTCTTCGGCTTTCCTCGGCTGTCCTGTACCAATCATTTTCGGTAGCCATAATCTCATCAAGCAGTTTTTCGTCCTCTGAAGTCAACTCGGTGTGCTGTTTCAAGAATGGAATAAACTCATCTCTGCCACGGAGCAGGCTTTCACGGTCTTCTCCATATAGCTGTTCGCCCTTTGACGATAAGGCATAATCGTAAAAATTCTTAATGTGAGCAATTAAATCGCCCTCACCATCGCCAATATCAAACCGCCCTTCATAGTTAAATTCCTCGCCGCCGATAACAGCCTTGATAACAAAATCTGTCTTGTGATACCACCCGATATTTTTATCGCCCTCACGCTCACGGTGCTGTTTCTCGTCCAAAATACCAAGCAGCTTATTACCCAGAGCAAAGCTCAAATCCGTATAGCGGTCATTAAGCTGTCTGTCATAAAAGGCAGGGTGTTCGGAAAAACCGATAGAAAACTGTATTCCGTCCTGCTTTTCCTCGGACGGTGCTTCTGTCCTCTGTTTCTCGGTTACGACCACCTTCAGATGGTCGTTTGCAGGATTTTCCGTTAGCTTTTCTTCAAAGTCAGCTCGGCTGTATTCCTGCCCCAAGATAGGGAACTCAGCATTTTGAAGATAGACCTTTTCCTCGGTAAGTGTTGCAATCTCATATTTATCCGCACCGATATACACCACATCGCCCTCATTGTAGAGGTAGCAAAGTGGGTGCAGCTCCCTTAATTCCTCGGTAAACTTCCACCCATTACTGCGGCTGAAAACTGAGGTCGTTTTCCATTGTACCTGTGCAAGAAAGTCTATGAGCTGTTGAACAGTTGAGGGGTCGGACAGTTGCTGTTCCATTTGCTCAGCGGTAATATCAGCAAGGTCGCTTCGTCCCACAACGGATAACAAGTCTTTTTCGTACCTGTCCAAGTCACAGATAAAGTCAGATAGCCGCAAAGCAAGGGTATCCCGTTTGTCGGCAGGCGGCAGGTCACGGTGGGCGTCGATAAAACGCTGCCTTGCTATTTTCCTCTGGGTGTCAACTTCATATTGGGGAGCTGACACGCTCTCCAGATAATCGGCATAATGGTCTTTTTCTTTTGGATTGAGATAGCGGTTATCCTTAATCAGCTCACGCAGACGCTTTTCAACCTGTGACCATTTCAACACAAGGTCGTGATTGGTATAAGTGCCGTTTCGGTCAATGGCAAGACCTTTGCTGTCATGCCAAGAGTGACCGCTGAAACCATCGGGGAAGATGTGCGTACCGCCGCCCGTTCCATACTCATTTTTAAGGAACTCAATATTTTTCTGTCTGTCCTCGCCCTTTTGGAATTGTCGGTAGATGCGGTATTTTCCGTCCGCAACGCCACTGCCTTTTTGAAGTACGGAGTCAATATCTTTTTTGGAAATAGCAAAAGCAGAGGCTTTTTTCGTCCTCTGCTTTTTGCTATCATTTCGATTTGTTCATCTACGGTTGGAAGATTGACCCTTAACCTCATCCTCTTTTGGCAACGCTTACTTGTAAATCAGTTCGGTCAGTATCACTTCCTCCGCTTGGCTGCGGATGTTGTTCATCAGTCCGACCCACTGCATCGGTGCTTTCTCTTTCAGTTCCTCTGTCACGCCCTGCTCGGCTGAGAGCTGCTTCGTCAGAAGCTCCAACCTCTGGAGTGCTGTCTGCTCTACCTCGTGCAGATGCCCGTTCAGCCTGCCCGATGTCAGCAGATTGAGATAGGTCACTCGCTTGTGCTTCTCCAGATAATCCCTGTGCATCAAAGCGTACCTGCCAAGCGGAAGCTCTGGCTCTGTCGGTAATGTTAGGTCGGGAATAAGATAATCCCCCTGTCTGCTGTAAGTGATTTCGCTCATTGTATTCGCTCCTTTCGGGTTGTTGTCTGCCTTTATCATACTGAGCCTGCGTTTTTTGTGCAAAGGTGCGATTCTGGTCTTTTTCCGCTATTTGCACATTTCGGATAGACTGTGAGATTTCCCGTAACGCCATTTCCGCAATATCGCTCGTGGCAACGCCGATGGCGTTTATCGTTGCAGGGGTATTGAAATTTACAATATCCGCAAAATCCTCTCGGTCAAAAAACTCAGTCGTATCCAGACCGCAGCGGCTGATCAGCATAAAAGCAACGCTGTTTGCTACCAGCCGCCTGTAAATGACTTCTATATTAAAGTCGTCCAGTTCTTCCAAAAAGCTGTCTTTCGTGCAGTCCTTTAACTGAGAAAAATAGTCTTGCAGATTGTCCTCCACGGCGTTCTTTGCCGTTTCCATTAAAGCAGAAGCAAGGTCAGTGCTTTCCACATCTCCAAACCTGTCCGAGAGCCTTTCCATAACAGCCTGCTCGTATCGCTCATCCATCTGCCATATCGGAACAGGGCGGCTGCCATAATAGCCCTCGTGGGTGTCGGACACATCAAAATAGTATTTCAGCGTATTCCTGCGACCTTTCGGGTCAAATACGGCAATACCCTTGCTGTCCTTATTGACCCAACGCTTGAACTGCCTGTTCCAAGTTTCGAGCTTCGCAACGGCGACAGCATCGGGGCGTTGGGCGTATATTAAAAGCTGTTCGTCAAAACGGCATTTATAGTTGCGGCAGGCAGAGGACAGAAAGCCTTGCCACGCCTGCGGATTTTTTGCAACCGCAACGCCTGTACGCCGATACAGCTCTGTGATTAGCTGATACTTCGCAGCCATTCAACCTACACCTCCTTATCGTTTTTGTTTCAAATATTCCTGTTTGCTCACTCCGCACCACCGCCAAGAAAAGAAATGACCTTGTTCGATTTAATGCTCTTTTGCAGGTCATTGATGAGAGTAATATCCGCAACCGTGATGCCCTGCATAGAAAGAATATCGTCCATAGTCATAGCGGCAATCGCTTTTTCATCGGCAAAGCCTGCTTCCAAGACCTTATTCAAGACCTTGACGGCTTTCTGATTAACAGCCATATTCTAAATCCTCCTTATCGTTCTAAATCCTTGTGCTTCGGTGTTTTCTGCGGCGTTTGTTCCGCAGGTTTCGGCTCATAGGTCGCCCCGTTTTTCTGCATACGCTCGGCAAACTCGCAGATGTGGTACAAATTGCTGCCGACTTCGGTATGGTATTCATCAATGAAGCGGCAGGGATACTCCCGTTTCTCTCCCCAAGAGGTTGTGACAATGACCTTTCCGCCGTCTGGGATATGGAACAGTTCTTTATATTGAGGGTCAATAAATCGGATACCTTGTTCTGCTTTCTGGATATGCTTATCAAGCCATTCCTTCACATAACAATAGCAGTAAAAATTATAGTCGCCTTTGGTGGGATTGCACCGAAGCAGAAAAGCGTGTTTCTCCGTATCCACACGGAAACCGTACTCCGTACAATAGTTACCCTTGATAGCACTTTCGGGAAAATGCCTTGCAAACGCACTCATATCATAGCGGTTATGCAAAAGCCCTTTATCCTCCCGTAAAGCATTGATGACCGTATCAAGGTCTGCCTTAAATTCGTCAGATTTCCATTGGGGTCTGGTATCAAACCAAGTGGTGTAAAAGCCATAGCCCGTTGTGGCAAAGTCACCACGCAGATGCCCGATAGTACCTGTCTGCCCCTCAAGCTGCATACTCTGGGCATAGGTGTATTTCTGTTCTGTCGGGGTCAAAGGTCTTGTCTTTATTTCTTTACTCATTCGGCTGCTCCTTTCTTTCCTTTTTCTCTTTCTGCTCGTCTAAAATCTTGCGGATACAGACATCGCAGAAAATAACTGACCCGTCCTTATATCGGGGATAAGGACAGGTCGTGCAGTCATATTTTATTTTATCGCTCACGGTCATCACCGTTTTTCTGCTTCTGTGCAGGCTGATTATAGGGCATACGGCACTCTGACTGGTATCGTTCATTCAGCTTTTGCCGTGCAGCATCAAGCTCATTCGTGTAATAACCCCAGAAATAATTTGAGCCGCCCTTGCAGTACCAACACACATAAGGGTCGGGTGCGTTGGGATTGTGACCGATGACAAGCTCTGTACTCCCGATAGTACAGCTCTCGATGATTTCATAGTTCTGATTAGAGCGTTTTTCTTCGTCCATAAGCACCTCTCTATTCTTTGGCATAACGCCGATAAGCTTTCTCGCCCGTGGCTCTCATTTTTGAACAGGGCGGCTCCCTGCAAGCTCTGGATACTGTGCCTGCAGCTTGCGGCGTGTCCTGCTGACGCTCTCAAAACTCGGCAGACCAAGATATTTGTGCTGCGTCATTATCTCTGCAAGCGGCATTGCCCCTGCATCCTTCAGACAGGCATTACAAAGTGCAAGATACAGCACCATATCGTCATTTCTGGCATCTTCATTCTTTTCCAGAACAGCTCTGACTTTCTTTTCAATGGTTTTAAGGTTTCTCATTGTTACCTCCATAAAAGAAAGGGCGGCATCTTTCAGCCGCCCAAACCACTTACTTATTCTTTCTGTTACGGATATTCAGCCATACCGCCGCACCCACAATGAACACGACAAGCACGATTGCGATAATGGTTTTAGCGTCCATCAATTAGTCCTCCTTTTTCTTCTTTCTGTTCTTATAGCCGACAAATCCGAGAACGCCCGCACCGACAACAGACAGAGCTGCAAGGCTTACCCATAAGCCCAGATTGAAGTCATCGCCTGTTTTCGGGGTATCCCTGAATTCATTGTGCATCTGCACGATAGCCGTAGCGTCCGCCTTGACCGTTGCCTGTTTATCGGCAGGCAGGATATATCCTGCGGAAGCCTTGTCGCTTACTTCGGATACGGTATAGTCGCCAATCCGCAAGCCCTCAATCACGATTTCTCCGTTCTTATCTGTCTTAAAGGTCTGGTCATAGTCCACGCCTGTCACACGGAAAGAGAAGCCCTCCACCTTACCGTCAGAGGAAGTCTTTACGATTTTAAGAGAGCCTTTCTGTGCTGCATTGATAAAGCCCACACCCGCCTTATTTTCCACAGTGTAGGTCTTGCCGTTCTCCTCAACGGATACGGCATAAACATTTTCATCAAGCACAAAGCCTGTCGGAGCTTTGGTTTCCTTTACCAGATATTTGCCGTAGCGGAGTTCACTCATCTGGTAAACGCCGCCGTCAAGTTCTTTCATTTCGCCAAGCAACGTATCGTCTTTATCCAGTTTCCCATCGCCATTAGTATCGGAGTAAACCTCAAATACCGCACCAGACAGCTTGTTGTCGGGATAATCCTCATCAACCTTTGTCAAAGCGATGTTGCCCTTAATGAAGTAGTTGACAAGTTCGATTTCCACAACTTCGTCCACCTTGCCTATAGTCACGGCGATTTCTTCCTCGGAGAGTACATATCCCTTCGGGCTTTCGATTTCACGGATTATCCAAGTTCCATACGGCACTTTGGCAAAAGAAAAACTACCATCATCTTTTGATGTGGTAGCGGCAATCGCATTTTCCTTTGTAAACTCGGTAGTTCCTGTCTTAAAGATACCGATAACTGCACCTCCCAGAGCCTTTCCGTCCTCATTAGATTTCTTACCGCTTACAGAGCCGTAAATAATGTCATTTGTGATAGCTTCGCCCTCATTGGCTGTGATGCGGACAGTTTCGGTATCCTGTCCTGCGTATTCAAAAATAACAGGATATTTTGCATCGCTGACAATATATGTGGAGTTGGTCGTGATTTCCTGCACATAATAGCTGCCCATCGGCAGGTCGCTGATAGCTTTCCCGTGACCGCTTTCATCAAGGGAAATGACCTCAATCAGACCGTCCGCAGGAATGGTCTTTCCATCTGCGGCTGTGAGTTCCTCCGCCGCATACAAGCCAAAGGTCACATCAAAGATTTCTCCATTCTTGCCAATGCCGTAGGCTTCATCAATGGCAAGGCTCTTGATGAGGTCGATTTCAACACGCTGTCTTTCATTATAGAAAGAAGTAGCCGTTTCCGTTACATCAACATTCTGTCCTGCATACACAAGCTCAACAGAATGGACTTCCTCATTCAGCACCATTCCATACGGAGCTGTGATTTCCTTAACCTCATATTTTCCGAGATACAGTTCTTTGGATTTTGCTGTACCGTCCTTTCCTGTCGTAACGGTATCCACAACCTCGCCCTTTTTGGCTCTGACCGTTCCGTCCAGAGTGACAATATCCTCGGCTGCGGTAATCTCATAGACTGCACCCTCAAGACCGCTGACAGAGAAAATCGGCTGATACAATCCCTTATCGCCTGCAACGGAGCTGAATACCTCGCCAGACTTTTCTACGGTAATTGTACCTTTCTGTGCCATATTGGAACGTACTACCTCAATAACGGTAATGCCGCTTTCTTCCTCGGAATTTTCCTGCACCACATCAAAATAAACAGGCTCGGAATTTAAGACATACCCATACGGGGCTTGCACTTCCACAAGGGAATAGCCTTTGCCGTATTCCAGCGTCTGCGGTGTGATAAGGTCACCGTCTGCCGTAGTATAGAAGGTGTCAATGGTCGTCACTTCGGGATAAGTGAAAGTCATAGTCACAAGGTTTCCATTCGGGTCGTAAATCTGGAAGCCTGCACCTGCATACGGGATTGTATTGCCTGTTTCCGCATCTTTCTTTACGATTTTGATATAGCTCTCAAAGTTAGCGTTATTGATAAGGTAACGGTAGGTCTGACTGTCCTTGCTGATAAACACATCAAAGTCTTTCATCAGTTCACGCCCCTCCCAACCAGAGGTCTGACGGACGGTATAAATGCCATACGGCATATCCTTTGTCTGGGCAAAGCCGTTCTCGTCACAGGTCAGCACATCACGCTCGGTTTCCTTTGCATTTTCATAGCTGCCTGCGGATTTGAGGAACACTTCAAATACCGCACCTTCTTCAGGTGTTTCAATCTGGGTTTCTCCGTTGTCCGTATGCTTGATGATTGCGATATTGCCTTTGATGACCTGTTCATTCACATCGTTTGCGGTACTGTTCAGCTCTACCGTGTATAGCTCTGGTTCTGCACCTACCTTGTGGATTGCGGTATCCAGAAGATACCCCTCGGACGGGCTGATTTCACGGACAGTCCAATCATTATCACAGATATAATACTTGGTCGTAAACTGACCGTTTTCATCAGTAGTGTAGGTGTCAATCAGTTCCTCACCCTTATAGATGCCGTAAACCGCACCCGCAAGGGAAGCGTCGCCCTGCGGAGAACCTGTTTCTGCATCGGTCTTGGTCACAGTCACTTGGAATTTCTTCAATACATTGTCGAAGCTGCGTTTTGTGACCTTGTTCCATTCAATCGGAGCTGTCTGGGAAGCAGGAACGACATAGCGGACTGCGGTATCCACTTCCTCAACCACATACGGGGTATCGCCGCTGATAAGGACATTTTCAAACTTAGCCAGACCGTTTTTATCAGTCACGGCATACTCGTCAACAGGCAAGCCGCTTAAAGATGTGCCATAAAGGTGGAATTTCATTCCCTCCACCAGATTGTCCTCGGAAGTCTTGACGATTTCCAGACTGCCACGCTTCAAAGTATTGCTGAAGGTCACAGTAGAGGTTTTCCCTCCGATAAGGGTCACGATCTGGGTTTTCTGCGGCTCATAACGGTCAATGGACTGTTCTGTGACCGTATAAGTGCCAGGGAATAATCCCTCCACGGAGACAGAGCCGTCCTTTCCTGTCTTAACTGTTTTGTTGAAGTTATCGCCTTTGATTGTAAAAGAAATGCCCTCCACAACTCCATCTTCTGAAGTCTTTTTGAGGGCAATCGTGCCTGTCGGCGTTTCGATATTGATATATGCAGACACGGTATCAGCATTCTCCACACCTGTTACCAAGTCCTGCAAGTTTGGGTTGCCATAGGCAATGAGCTTTGCACTGCTGCTGACAGTCGGCACATTGTTCCTCTTTGCCGTAATGCGGACAGAACCGCTGATAGCTACGGTGGAGCTGATTGTCAGCTTATTTCCAGACTTCGATACACTCACATTGCTGTCAGAGCTTGAAAAGCTGTAATCAGAAAGGATGCCGTTGCTGTCTGTCAATGTGATGCTGTACTTTCCGTCCTTGTAGGCAAGCTCCTTTGTGATGTCATTCTTACCGCCCGACATAAAGCTCGGAATGGTGTTATGCTCACGCAGCATTGCAACAATCTGGTCATACACTGCCCTTGCTCCGCTGTTGGCATAATTTGAACCGAAGTGCAGGCTGTAAACGGTGGTGCTTGTCTGGTTATATGAGCCTGTGGCTTCACGGAAGCCTGTGACAAACTCCCATACGAGGGTCTGCGTGGCAAGCCATTTTTCATCATCACTTCCCGACAGATTATTTCGGTTGCCCTGATACCCATAGAGCAGGGCAAGCCCAACCGCCTTTTTCTGGTTGGCTGAAAGGGCGTTCCAAGTATCAGAGGAAGCCTTTTTTAAGGTGTTTCCTGTTTTCAGCGGTACTCCCGGCTGAATACAAAACGCTATTCTCTCCGTCCACAAACATACGGTACTTGTAATTTCCCGTTCCGCCTGCGGTATAGCCGCCGATATTCGCACTGGAATTGTACCTCATCGCATTACCGTTGCTGTCATAGGTGTGGGAAAAGGAAATCGTCCCGATGTCACCCGCAGCAAACGCCGTCGCAGGCATTATGGATAATGCCGTGACCGCAGCCATTACAAAAGCCGCAGCCTTTTTGAATAATTTAGGGATTTTCATAGTTACCTCCTGTAATTTGGATTGAATATTTTGCCTTACTGACCGAAAAAAGCTGCCCGTTATGGACAGCTTAAAGTATTTCTTTTCTCGGATAGTTACTGGCAGTAGTTAGGGGGTGAGGTGTGGAGAGGGGGAAGCCAAAATAATGGCTATCCACTCAAATGGGCAGACCTCGCCCTCGGTGTGTGGCTATCTCTCGTGAGCCTTGTTCCGCTGCAAGTGTCGGTTATAAAACTCCAACGCCTTGACAACAAAATCCGTTTCCTGCCCTCTGGGAACAGTCTTTGGAATGAGCTTGGTTATCCTCTCGTCACGGAAAGCAGGTTTTTCCTTCTGATTGGGCTTTTCTTCCTCCATAATGGACTGGATAACCTCGGAAGTGAGCTTGCCATCTTGGTTATACTTCTTCATTTTGATAGCCTGTGCCAATGACGGGGTAGCATCGTTGTACTCCATTGCTTCAAGCAGGGTGTATTGCTGTTCCTCGGTCAGATAAGAAACCTCAACCGCAGGACGAAAAGCAATCTGCCTTTCATCTACCATTTGCAGGATTTCGGGAACAAGCTCCGTTAGACGGATATAGCGGAAGATTTGATTTTTGCTTTCACCGACTTTTTCGGCAAGTTCATCACTTGAAGTAGCGAACTTCAGAATTATTACCCACTGGGGAATAATTTTCTTTTGCGGGTCTGCCTGCCTGTCGTTTCATAGCTTCCAACCGCATTTTATACGCAAAGGCTTTTTCACTTGGTAGAATAACGGAGCGTTGGAGATTACTTTCCACCATCACAATAATGGCTTCGTCACGGGTAAGCTCTTTAACCTCGCATTTCAGCGTTTCAAGCCCCGCAAGTTCACAAGCCTTTTTTCGCCTGTGACCGCTGATAAGCTCATACCGTCCGTCCTCTTTAAGCGAACTTGTCGCAGGGTCATTACACCGTTTCGCTTGATACTCATCGACAAGCTGTTCCATATCCTCGTCCATTAAAACCTTGAATCGGGTGGTCTGGAAAACTCGTCAATCTCCGATAT
>ENA-OQHF01001022-OQHF01001022.1-human-gut-metagenome-genome-assembly--contig:-NODE-1022-length-15982-cov-2.721350_pt1 | contig 15982 bp, 16 predicted proteins | sample MGYA00242559_ERZ504709 | MGnify/ENA primary metagenome ERZ504709 (study PRJEB26092, sample SAMD00036203) | human gut metagenome | host: Homo sapiens | study: EMG produced TPA metagenomics assembly of... | reverse complement strand
GGGGAAGTCCGGTTCCTACGATCACTGCCCCGATCAGACTTTCCCCTGTCAGATCAACACCCTCAGAAAAAATTCCTCCAAGGACAACAGCAAACCCTACCAGGGTACCTTCCCGTTCCTGAAATTCCTCCAAAAATCCTTCCCGTTCCTGTTCTGTCATATCCGGCGTCTGACACACGCAGCGCACCCAGTCTACGGAAAATTCTTCCTCATAAACTTGCAGTACGTCTTCCATAAGACGATACGACGGAAAAAAACACCATATAATTTCCCTGCCTCTGCCAGACACATCTGGCAATATATCCGGCGATCTTCCGGTATTCTGCACGATTTCTCCGGGTATACCGGCTGCTTACGTCGCTGCCGATAAGAATCCTGCGGTTTTCTTTTGGGAAAGGAGACTGCACATAAATCCCATAGGCATCACGGTCTGTTGTCAAAAGCTCCCGGTAATAGAGCATGGGAAACATTGTAGCTGAAAAGAAAATAGCACTTTTCCCTTTTTTCAGGTATTCTCCCAGATTTTCTGCCGGGTTCACACAGAACAGCCTCAGACGAAATCCTTCTTCTGCGTTGTTTTCGGTATATACTACATAATTTTCATCTACCAGCTCTGAAACATTTAAAAAATCACGCACTATAAAATAAAATTCCAGTATTTCCCTGCGTAGTTCTTCTTCCAGTTCTTTTTCCTCCAGTATTTCTTCCAGTTCACCTGATATTGTAAGAAATGTGATCGGCAGTACTCCGGGATTGGGTAGCACCTGATACCCTTTTCCTGTTTCCGCAAGATTCTCTTCCAGTTCCATCATCTGGCGATTTGCTTTATCCAGTGTTCTGGCCAGTTTTGAAAATCTCTTTCTTATCTTCTTTCGAAGTGCTACCAGACTCTGACGGGAAATACCGGCACTGTACATCTCTCTGCCACGTTCTACCAGATTATGTGCCTCATCGATCAGAAAAATATAATCCCCGGAAATATTTTCCCCGAAAAAACGTTTCAGATGAACATTGGGATCAAACACGTAATTATAATCACAGATGATCCCGTCTACCCAGATTGAAAGATCCAGACACATTTCAAAAGGGCACACCTGCCATTTTTCTGCATGAGCACGGATCACTTCTCGGGAATATACCTCTTCAGTGGTCCAGAGCTCATAAACCGCATCATTTACCCGGTCAAAATGCCCCTTTGCATAAGGACATTTCTCCGGTGTACATTCCGGAGTATCCTGAAAACACAGCTTTTCCTTTGCCGTGATCGCCGTTACCTTGAATTTCAGACCTTTTTCCCGCAGGATGTGAAATGCCTCCTGCGCCACAGTTCCTGTGATGGTTTTTGCGGTAAGATAAAAAAGTGTTTCACCTTTTCCCTCACCGATGGCGCGCACGGACGGAAAAATGGCAGACATGGTTTTTCCCACACCGGTAGGCGCCTGAACAAATAAGGTCTTCCCGCTGGAAACCGTATGGTACACACCACTAACGATATCCCGCTGCCCTTCTCTGTATGGAAACGGAAACTGCAGATCCTTCATGGATGCATTTCTCTCTTTTTTCCAGTTAAGAGAATATGCGATCCATTTGTGATAGGCATCCAGAAGCTTCTGATACCAGCCTTTAAGCTCCTCTATGGAAAAATCCTCACGAAATCTCCTGGTTTCTTCCGTCTCAAGATGAGCGTAGGTCATCTGAATATGGATTTCAGAAATCCCTTCTTTTTCTCCCCAGATCATTCCGTAACACATGGCCTGGGCACGGTGGACAGGTATTGGCATGTCCATTGCCTGGACATTTCCGTAAGTCCCCTTGATCTCATCAATATAAACGGCTCCGTCCTCTGTAAAGATCCCATCTGCACGGCCCTCGACCTGAATGACCACATCGTCGTATTCACTTTCTTTTTTCAGAGAAACCTCTGCCTGATAATCGCCCTTCATACTCCGCTGTATCTTGCGGTGAAGCCTTCCGCCTTTTAACATGGCTTCCTTATCTCCGGATGTCCCACTGCTGTTATCCAGATCTCCGCTCCTCAGTATAAATTCCACAAGATTTCTGACAGAAATCCGCACTCTTGGTTTTCCATATTTTCACTCCCGGCAGCTGCCGGAATTCCAGTCCGGCAGCTATTCTTTTTCCATGCTATACCAGGATTATACCATAAAATATGATCCGAAAGCTTCCCATAATAAAAAGGACGCATGTTCTGCTTTTCTTCTCATGAACTGCGCCCTTTTATCACCGTTTTTCTTTATTCATATTTCTCAACCTGCTGCATACTTGGAAAGAACACGATTAAAATCCTCATCTTCTCCGTAACACTTTACTGTCAGAGTCTTTGTCAGATCCAGACTCAAAAGTCCGAGGATCGACTTTGCATCAATGATAATACGGTTATAAAATACATCAATATCAAAATTACATCTGCTGGCTGCACTGACAAACTCCTGTGCACTTTTTTCATCCAGTTTGATCTGTTTCTCCATAGCTGACCGCCTGCCTTTCTGATTTTTTCATATTTCAGTTTTACACAAAAGTTAAGTTTTTGTCAATACTGTTTATTTCATATCAAACTTTTTTCGACACAATGTACAATATCTTTGTCTTTCCTTTGGAAAATCCTGTTGAATTTGATTGTATTATTTTTAGATAAATCTTGGATTTTTTCCAAAAAAAATCCGCCGCAGGACGGTATGTTACACGTACTGCGGCGGTTTTAAATAAATCGGATATTCGGAATCCGTTTCCGGATTTATATAAATCGGATATTCGGAATCCGACTTCGCTACTTCCTCATAAACAAAATCCGTTTCCGGATTTTGTTTAATATCCGTGTCAGAACAAAAATATTCGTAGATTGCTCTGACTGCTTTTTCGAAATCACGATTCTCTACACCGATGATGATATTCAGCTCACTGGAACCCTGGTCGATCATTTTTACGTTTACATTTGCATGGGCAAGAGCAGAGAAGATCCTTCCTGCAGTGCCTCTCTGGGATTTCATTCCACGACCAACAACTGCGATCAGTGCAAGGTCAGATTCCATCTCCACAAAATCAGGCTGCACCAGACGGTGGATACCTGCGATAACCTGCTGCTCTTTCTCCTCAAATTCGTCCTGATGAACATATACAGTCATAGTATCGATTCCGGATGGTACATGCTCAAAGCTGATCCCCTGATCTTCAAATACCTGAAGTACCTTGCGTCCGAACCCGATCTCACTGTTCATCATAGATTTCTCGATATTAATAGAGCAGAAACCTTTCTTTCCGGCGATACCGGTAATAGTAAATTTCGGCTTCTTACAGGTGCTCTCTACGATCAGAGTACCTTTATCCTCCGGGCTGTTTGTGTTACGGATATTGATTGGAATTCCCTCTTTACGAACCGGGAAAATGGCATCCTCATGAAGAACAGTAGCTCCCATGTAGGAAAGCTCACGAAGCTCTCTGTATGTGATTGCCTCGATAGGCTCCGGATTGTGAACGATACGCGGATCTGTTACAAGAAAACCGGAAACGTCCGTCCAGTTCTCATAAATATCTGCATGGATAGCTTTTGCAACCAGGGAACCTGTCACATCAGAACCACCTCTGGAAAATGTCTTTACTGTGCCATCTGCACATGCGCCGTAAAATCCCGGAATAACCGCATGCTGGGATTTGCTGAGTTTTTTGGAAAGGAGTTTATTGGTCTCCTCCGCTTCCAGATTACCAGCTTTATCAAAACGGATCACAGAAGCTGCATCCACAAAATCATATCCAAGATATGCAGCCATGATCTTACCATTGAGGAACTCTCCTCTGGATGCCGCATACTGGATTCCTGCCTGTGCACGGAAATCCTCATCGATCTTCTTGAACTCCTCCTCAAGAGAAAGGCTCAGTCCGAGTCCCTTGATGATCTCATAATATCGCGCCTTGATCGCATTGATCTTCTCAGTGATATCCTCCCCTTTGGATGCTGCGTCATAACATCCATAAAGCATATCCGTCACTTTGATATCCTCGTCAAATCTCTTTCCCGGAGCTGACGGAACTACATAACGGCGGCTCTCATCACTGCGGATGATATCGCCCACTTTCTGGAACTGCTCCGCATTTGCAAGAGAACTTCCACCGAACTTTACAACTTTTTTCATGATAACACCTCTCACCTGTAATTTCGACTTCCAGCGCCGCCTTTTCACCATTCACTGCAACGCTTTACCACAGAAACCTACGGCTATTTTATTGAATAATTTGTAATTTTGCAAGCCTTTCCGTAACATTTCTGCAAAAAAGTCAAATTATACAAGAGAAAAGTATCTCCTGATCTGTTTCTTATGCACAGTACTGCTTCAAAATGTTCTCGAGAGCTGCAGCGCTGCTTGTGTGACAGCGGCATACCGGAATGGATTTTTTCTTTGCTCTTCTACTGCGCAGTTTACCATTTTGTCGGGAAATCGGGATACTAGTGAACAGGATCATCAGATCCGGCACCCCGATCTTTTTCTTCATGGCTCCTTTTTCCTTGGCAAAAACTTTCGCCTTGCATCCGAAGCCTTTGCAGATATCCTCATACTGACATACCATTCTTTCATTACCGCCTACAATTACAACGCTCATAATTCACTCTCCTTTGATCTCTGAACTTTTATATGACTGTTTTAAGGTTATTTTAAACTAACTTTACTTTTAAAATATTGAGTTAGCACTTGCTAACTCATTTATTATAATACCATCTCACAAAAAGTTTGTCAAAGGTAATTTTAAATTCTGTCTGATTTTTTATATCCTGTGATCTCACATACTGTAAGTATGCCGTTTTTTACCTGAAAATGAACATCCATTCCTGCAAAAGGCATTCCGTATATCCTCTCTGGATCTTTCTGGTAGGCAGGCCTCGGATCCTCTCTGAGCACGCCTTCCAACGCAGTAAGCTTATCCTCCGGAATCCTTGCCTCCATTCTTCCGGGATCTCTACCTGCAGAAAATGCTGCTCCACCTTCGTCGCAAAGCCGCCCAGCGCTTCCGGATGGCAGTCTGCCACAGGCAGATATGGCTTAATATCATAGATAGGGGTTCCATCCATCAGGTCCGCACCGGATACGATCAGTACAGGAGCTTCTTTGCTTTCCAGATCGATCTTTTCAAGCTTCACACAGGATAAGCCTACAGGATTGGGACGGAAGGGCGATCTGGTGGCAAATACGCCCATCCTTTCATTTCCGCCCAGGCGTGGCGGACGTACTGTAGGGGACCAGTTCTCACGGATCGACTGTGAAAACTCCCACAGCAGCCAGATATGCGAAAAATCTTCCAGTCCTTTTACCGCTTCCCGTACCCGGTATTCCGGTTCAAAAACAATACAGGCTGTCAGTTCTTCCACTCGACCGCTCTGACGCGGGATTCCGAATTTTGTCGGAAAATCACTTCTGATCCTTGCGATTATCTTCATATCCCTATTCTCCCTTTCACTTGCCAGATATACACCTCATGCGCCTGTTACATAATTCTGCTTTCAATGACTGTCATGTCATTTCCGTCAGATCCTCTTGTAGGCAACACAGTTTTTTTGCCGCTTGGCCTGATAGAGAAGCCTGTCCGCTTCCATCACTCCATCTCTGACCTTACAGCTTCCATATACACCTCCCACGCTCATGGAAAGCCGGATTTCTTTGTATTCCGGCACATCTGCCATTGCGATCTCTTCCCGGATATCTTCCAGCTTCTGCTGAAATACCTGTTCCGGGATTTCTTCAAACATCAGAAGAAATTCGTCTCCTCCATAACGCAGTACCACGTCATCTGCCCGCACATGCTCAAAAATCATTCTGACAATGGTACAAAGCGCCGCATCTCCAGCTACATGGCCATAGCTGTCATTGATCTGTTTAAAATTGTCCACGTCGATCATAGCTATAGCCCCCATCTTATCCAGGGATTTCAGCTGTTCCTCAAAATATCTCCGGTTTCTGGCACCAGTCAACGGATCTTCATATAATTCCCGGTTGAATCTGCTGATCTTATCGATCAGAGATCCGCTTCCATAAGCTCCCAGAAAGATCTTATCCGTCATTTTAAAGACCATTTCCATAACAAGAGGTGTCCCGTCTATAACCACATATTTGGCGATCACCTGATAAATGTCATCATTTGACGAACTCAAATTTCGTCATTTTGTTTTTACGGGCAAAAATCTTTGGCAGAAATACAGTTCATCACATCTTCTGCCTTTATTCCACACTGCAAAGCATTTATGTTCTGCTTCATAAGAGCTAATCGTCTTAAGCCAATATTTACCGGAGCTGTACGGCTGACATCCACCAGTCTTACAATGTCAAAAACCGTCTTCAGCATTTCTATTTCCATATTTACTTCCCGGGCAGTCATAAATACGCCCTTATCTTTATTCATAGTATTTTCCTGCGTTTCTGAAATATTATATACATTCATGATAACATATTGCACATCAATTCACAATTGTATTTCATCGTCGTTTATGCTATTGTATAGTGTATAAGAAGTAATATTTTTATCAGGAGGTTTCATATGGCACAGAGACGTACAAAGATAGAAGTACTCAATGAGAAAATTTCCAAAGTAGATTCCAAGATTGCTGCCTGCACCGAAAAGATAGCAGCGCTGGAGGATGAAAAAACTGCACTGGCAGCTCAGCTGGATGAGATCCGCAAAGCTGAAAAAAAGGCAAAGGAAGCTGCTGAACTGAAACGTCTGCTCAAGCTGATGCACAAAAAAGACATTTCCGTAGAAGATCTAGAAGCCATGATCTCCAGGGAAGCCTGAAACAGATCCTCAGCAAACAAAAAACCGGTTTACGAAGAATTTTTTCTTCCAAACCGGTTTTTTTTGCGATCTTTCTATGATACGATCTGTATATTTCTGCAATCTTTATATTCTTTGGAACAGCTTTCCGTCAGGATCACTGCTCCGTCAAATGAAAAGAACGTCACCGCACTGATCTGTCCGAATTTGGAGCTGTCAGACACTACGTACTTTTCCAGACACTGCTCCATGGCGGTTCGCTTTACCAGTGCTTCATTGGATTCCGGCGTGGTAAAGCCTTCTCTCTGAGTCATCCCGTTGGTCCCGAAAAAGCCCTTTGTAAAATGATAATTCTTAAGCATCTGCATGGCCTGACTTCCGATCACAGCTTCCGTAGATCCCTTCAGTTCTCCGCCGATCAGCAGCACACGGACTCCCATCTGAGCCAGAGCCCTGGCATGGGAAACACCATTGGTGACAAAAGTCGCCCCGGAGCCTTCCAGATGCTCCAGCATATATCCGGTAGTCGTTCCCGCATCCAGATACACAAAATCTTCCGGACGGATCAGAGCTGCCGCATAGGCTGCGATCTTCTTTTTTTTCTTCAATATTCAGCTCAACTTTCTGGGCTACGGTAGGCTCATAGGCATTGACAGTATGTTCCAGTGCCACTGCACCGCCAAAAACCCTGGTCAGCTTCCCCGCCTTGTAAAGCGCCGTGATGTCTCTGCGGACCGTAGATTCCGATGCATCCAGGATATCTTTCAGTTCTGTTACCGTAACACTGTTTTTTTCTCTGAGAAGGCCGTAGTATGATCTCGTATCTCTGCTCCGTCGCATTCCTTTTCCTCCTTCAAAAAAGACATCCCGATCGACCGGACCGGGATGCCTTCTGTTCACTCATTCTGAGATTACAGGTTCTCCTGCATGAATTTACTTACTGCCTCGTATGCTGCATCCTCATCTGCACCATCGAATGTAAAGGTAACCTCATGTCCCTTCTTTACGCCAAGTCCCATAAGTGCAAGAAGCTTTCTGCACTCTACAGTCTTGCCGTCCTTCTCGATAGTGATCTTGGACTCGAAACCTTTTACAAGCTTCACAAGCTCTCCGGCCGGACGTGCATGGATTCCTTCGTTATCCGTTACTACATACTTGAATTCTTTCATTTCTTTATCCTCCAGTTTTTATTTTAATTTAAAAAAATTTAAGCAACTTTTTTCTTCAGTACCCCGAGAAGTACAGCTGAGATCAGAGTTCCCACAACCAGTGCGACCAGATACATCATTGCATTACCTACAACCGGGAATACGAAGATTCCGCCATGTGGTGCCATCAGTGTACAGTTGAAGAACATAGAGATCGCTCCGGCTGCTGCGGAACCGACGATACAGGACGGAAGTACATGGACCGGGTCAGATGCCGCAAAAGGAATCGCACCTTCTGTGATAAATGCAAGTCCCATAATAAAGTTGGTCGGTCCTGCCTCACGCTCTTCTTTTGTAAATTTGTCTTTAAACAGCAGGGATGCGAGTGCGATGGCACACGGAGGAGTCATACCTCCCACCATAACTGCTGCCATAATGTCATAGTTGCCTGCCGCAATAGCTGCTGTACCAAATACATATGCTGCTTTGTTGAACGGGCCGCCCATATCAATGGCCATCATACCACCAAGAACCAACCCTAAAATTACTTTACTTGAATTTCCCATGCCTGTCAAGGCATTATTTAATCCTGTATTGATACCGCCCATGATCGGCTCTACAACGAAGGTCATACAGAGTCCCATAAGAAGGACACCAACAACCGGATAGATCAGTACAGGCGCTATTTTTTCCAGTGCTTCCGGAAGCTTATCACAAACCTTACGAAGTCCAAGGATCAGATATCCTGCAAGGAAGCCTGCAAGAAGTGCTCCGAGGAAACCGGATTTTCCGTTTGCCGCGATCATACCGCCCACAAGTCCAACTGCAAGTGCCGGTCTGTCACCGATTGCCATTGCAATAAATCCGGCCAGGATCGGAAGCATGAAACCAAATGCGGTTCCACCAATGTTTTTCAGAACAGCCGCTACCGGTGTGATGGTACCAAAGTTTGCTCTCTGGTCTGCAGGAAGGGAACTCAAATCTACACTTAAACCATCGATCAAGAATGCTAGAGCGATCAGGATACCACCGCCTACAACCAGTGGAAGCATATGAGATACCCCGTTCATCAGCTGCATATAGATCTTGTGGCCTGCTCCGCCGCCTGCTTTTGCATTTGAGGAAGAGCTCTGACTGCCTGCTGCTGCATGATATACCGGAACATCTCCGGAAATCGCACGTTCAACAAGCTGGTCCGCTTTGCTGATTCCATCCGAAACCTGACATTCGATGACTTTCTTTCCATCGAAACGATCCATGGGAACCTTGGCATCTGCAGCTACAATGATGCAGTCTGCCTCCCGGATCTCTTGATCCGTAAGTACATTTTTTGCTCCACCGGAGCCTCGTGTCTCTATTTTAATGAAACAGTCTTTCGCCTTCGCTGCTTTTTCCAGTCCCTCTGCTGCCATGTAGGTGTGGGCAATACCTGTGGGGCAAGAAGTAACTGCCAGCAGTTTAGCTCTGGCTCCTTCGGAACTTCCTGTATCTGCCAGTCTTTCATCAATATCTTTTTTCTCCTCATCGGCCTTGTCAATGATCTCCATAAATTCATCTACAGAACCTGCGTTGCGTAAGGATTCTGTAAAATTATCATCCATCAGCATTACGGAAAGCTTGCTGAGTACATCAAGATGAATGTTATCTTCTGTATTCGGTGCTGCGATCAGGAAAAGAAGGGTAACCGGCTCATCATCCAGTGCCTCAAATTCCACGCCGTTTTTTACTACCATGGCAGCAAGTCCCGGTTTCTTTACCGCATCACATTTTCCATGAGGAATAGCGATTCCCTCACCGATTCCTGTCGTACTTTCTTCCTCTCTTAAATACACCTGTTTCCGATAAGCTTCCCTGTCGCTGATCTTTTCACTTTTTACCATAAGATCTACGGCCATGTCCAGAGCTTCAGATTTCGTCTTCGGTGCAGCATCCAGTGATATGCTTCGTTTGTCAAGCAGATCTGTGATTCTCATCTTCCCTTCTCCTTTCTTCTTTACCCCTCTGTTACCTGTTCATATACTGCCTGAACTTCTTCCCTTGTGGCAAGATTTTCAGAAAATGCACTTGCACTTCCTGCGGAAATTCCCATATGGAATGCATATTCGTGATCCTGTTTTTCCATCCAGCCTGCCATAAAGCCTGCTACCATGGAATCTCCGGCTCCTACGCCGTTTACCAGTGTTCCTTTCGGTGCCGGTTTCTCAAATACCTGACCATCTTCCGCTACCAGGACAGCTCCTTCTCCGGCCATTGAGATCAGCACATTTCTGGCTCCTTTTTCCTGGAGCTTCTTTCCGTAAGGAATCACATCCTGACGGGTCTTAAGCTCTACGCCAAAGATTTCTCCAAGCTCATGGTTATTGGGCTTCACCAGGAACGGATGATACTTCAGTACATTCACAAGAAGATCTCTCGTTGCATCCACAACGATCATCACACCTTTCCCGTCCAGTCTCGCCATGATCTTCTCATACATGTCATCCGGCATGGATGATGGAATGCTTCCTGCCAGGAAAAGCACATCTCCTTCTTTCAGTGTGTCAAGCTTTTCCATCAGCTCCTGAACTTTTTCTGCGCTGATCTCCGGTCCCATTCCGTTGATCTCGGTTCCGTCAATGGATTTCAGTTTCAGGTTGATCCTGGAAACACCTTCCGGGATTTTGATAAAATCGGATTTTACTCCCATTTCCTCAAGTTTTCTTACGATTTCATCTCCAACGAATCCTGCCATAAAACCAAGTGCGGTATTCTCAATCCCGAGGTTCATCAGCACTGTGGAAACATTGATTCCTTTTCCGCCCGGAAGCATCAGCTCGGAACTGGTCCGGTTGGTAAGCCCCAGTTTGAAGTTTTCTACGGAAACGATATAGTCCAGAGATGGATTAAAAGTAACGGTACAGATCATTTCTTTCTCCTCCCTATTTGTTAAGCGGGTATTCGCATTTCTGCGGGTCTCTGACCGCTTTTTGTTGTTCCTTATTTGTTGAACTTAGTATACTTCCAAATTCGTTCAAAGTCAACCAAACTACTTCACAAAATTTATGACCGATTTTGGTTGAGTTTGCACAAAAAAAGTGCATCATCCCTAGTATTTCCAGGTTGATGCACCTTTATCCCTGATTGTCTTGGTCATATTCTGTCAAATTCCGTTATCATTCTATGTATCATTTCGAATTCCTGATTATACTTCCGCCATCTTCAAGTACATTTCTCAGAAATCAGCTATCCACATTTTATTTCTCATTCCGGAATGTGATGGTTTCGCAATAACCTTTATCCGACTTGTTTCTTATTCACAGTATCTCTGACCATCTTCTGATATTTTCCCATCAGCTCCTTCGTCACTTTGTCTTCCTCGAACCGGATTCCCTCAATCTGGCGCACCGGCATGATCCCCATCAGGGAATTGGTGACAAAGCATTCCTGATACCATTTAAGATCCTGAACATAGATATAAGTTTCTTCCACTTCTTCCGTGTCACAGAGGTATTCACGGAGGATTCCCGGAAGAAGTCCGCAGCTGACTTTTGGTGTATAGATCACGCCTTTTCGCACAAAGAATACATTACTTACTGTCCCTTCCGATATCTGTTTCTTTGTATTCAGAAACAACCGTTCATCCATTCCTGCTGCTGTAGCATTTCGTTTTTCCAGGATACAATCTCCGTAATTCATGGTTTTGTGATATACAAGAGGTGATGTTTCATTTCGTTTTACCTTGCTGACATCCATGATAAAGCCTTTTTCATAATTCTCCGGCGTATAATGATTGGCACGAAGAGAATACACTGCATTTTCCTTTGTGAGCATGAGCTTCAGCGCACAGTGTTCCAATCCGTCAAATTCTTTTTGCACCTCCGGGCGTTTTTTTTGTTCTTCCAGATACTCTTCAATCCTCCCGGCTGTGATCCCACGTACTGTCGGATCACCCAGCTTCAGGAAATCTGCCGCCCGTTCCAGTCTTTCCAGATGCTTTTCCAGAAGTATGGGGGTTCCCTTTTCTATTCCTATGGTCTCAAATGCTCCCAGACCGAACTGAAAACATTCGTCTAAGGTTATGTTGTTCATCTCCTCTGACCTCCTTATGAAGTGTCCCTGTCAGATTCTCTGATCTGTCCACAGAACCTTTCACTTTTACCGTTCTGTATGTTTCTCTACTGCAGTGCATCCAGGATCGCTTTCGCCTTCTGCAAAGTCTCCTCATACTCAAATTCCAGATCTGACTCTGCTGTGATCCCGCCGCCGACGCCAAGGTGATATTTTCCGTTTTTATGAAGAGCTGTACGAATCACGATGTTGAAATCGCAGCTTCCATCCAGGGTCAGATAGCCGATAGAGCCTGTATAAAGATTTCGCTTGCCGTGTTCCAGCTCGTCAATGATCTCCATGGCACGATATTTCGGCGCACCGGTAATAGAACCGCCGGGGAATGCAGCCTCCAGAAGATCCATAACATTTTTTCCGTCTTCCAGTTTTCCTTCAATATCCGATACCAGATGAAAAACCGTAGCGTATGCTTCCACTGTAAAAAGCTCGGTTACCTTCACGCTTCCCGGTGTACACACCCGGTTCAGATCATTTCGCTCCAGATCTACGATCATAAGAAGTTCACTCTTATCTTTTCCTGAATCCTGAAGCTCCCGACGGAGCATTTCATCTTCCTCAGATGTTACGCCACGTTTTCTCGTTCCCTTTATAGGACGGGTATTTACATGACGGTCTTTCATCTTCAGAAAACGTTCCGGAGAGGCACAGACGATCTGATAGTCTCCGCAATCCAGATATCCGCCGAAAGGAGACGGATTATTTTTTCGAAGATCATAAAAAACGTCCAGAGGCGGTTTTTCGCTTTCAATAGTCAGCTGCTGCGTCATGTTGGCAATATAGATATCACCCTCTATAATATACCGGATCATCCGGTTTACTGCCTGTTTGTATTCTTCTTTTTCAAAATTGGGATGAACCTGGATCCTGAATTTCTCACGGTGAGAATTTTCTGTGACCATATTGTTTCCGGATTCCTTTTTTTCTCCTGTTTCCAATCCTTCCTTTTTCCCCGCCTCTGTAAATTCCCGGATCGCTTTTTCCATCGCTCCGATTTCTGCTGCAGCGTCTTCAATGATTCCGTTTGACACAAGATAGGTTCTTTTTTCCTGACAGTCTTCTATGATAAAACAGTCATAAAACGTCAGAACTGCCTCCGGAACAGTCACAAGATCCTTTTCTCCGGATGGTACTCCCATCTGTTTTCTTCCGTAATCATAGGAAAAATATCCTACTGCGCCGGATACGATGGGAAGTCCGCTGCTATTTTTGTCCTCATGGGTATTTAAATATTCCCGCATATAGTCTTCAAAGGTTGTTTCTGTTTCCGGCCTTCCGTTGATGGTAAAGGTCTCTCCGTCCTTTACCAGCTTCAGATACGGGCATCTTCCGATCACAGAATAATGTCCCAGCTCATTGACAAGGGAGGAATCCAGAAATGCTGCTCCGGGTTCCCTCTCGTAGATCCGGAAAATGTCCGCTGCAGGGATGTATGGGGTCAGTTCTTTTATTCTTCGCTGATTTTTGTACATATTTTTACTCCTCCTTCTGAAAATCCTCCGCGATCCTGCAAAAATTCTCAAGAAGCTCATGTCCATATTCCGTACGAACGGCTTCCGGATGGAATTGCACACCGTAGATAGGCAATGCTTTATGGGAAATTCCCATAACAGCACCATCATCAGAAAGCGCATCCACCTGATACTCCTCCGGGATGCTGTCTTCCCGAACAATCAGGGAATGGTATCTTGTCACCTTATATTTCTCCGGCAGGCCTGCAAACACTCCTGTTCCGTGGTTGTGGATCTCTGTTACTTTTCCGTGCATGGGACACACGCCCTTTTCCACTACTGCTCCCGCACAGTGGCCAATCACCTGATGTCCCAGACAGACACCAAGAACAGGAATCCTTCCCTGAAATCTTTTTACGGTATCTACGCAGAACTTCGCATCCCAGGGACGCTTCGGTCCCGGAGAAAGGATGATTCCTTCCGGGTTCAGCTCTTCCAACTCCTCCAGGGTGATCTCATCGCAGCGTCTGACCAGGATCTCTCTTCCAAGTTCCTGAAAATATGCCTTGAGATTATAAACAAATGAATCGAAATTATCGATCATCACATACATGCTTTTTTCCTCCATATCAAGCAGATATTTAAGACTCTCTTTATCGTCTGCTCACAAAAAAAGGGATAACGACGGCATGCCAAAAAGACATGCACAGTCGTTATCCCCTTGCGGTCCGTAATCTGTACGTTCTAATATAAATTGTACTGCTGATTATTTCTGTTTCTTGGTTTTTCCTCATAATGATGGATGTCTGCCAGTACAGCGTTTACATCAAGTCCGTGTACCATGCATGCCTCCTCAAGAGACTCACCGATAGAAGACGGACAGCCGATGCAGTGCATTCCTTCCTGCATAAGAATGTATGCGATCTTCTCATCGTATGCAAGCATCTCACCCATTGTTGTTTCCTTTGTGATTTCCATGATCTATATTCTCCCTTCTGGATCTGTAATCTTACCCGGAATCCCGGTTTCCTGGTTTTTTCCGCAGTTATAATATCATTATAACTGTATCTTCCATAATTGCAAGCCTAAATTTATTCTTTTCATTTTCTGTATTATGCCCACTCAGGCAACAGTTTCCTTTTTTCCCCTGCTCCACTTTTTCATCACATAAATATAATACGGAATCAGCGGGATCAGTGCCGCGATCCATGCAGCAGGATCCGCCAAACATACACCGGCAAAACTTGTTTTTCCTGCAACAAACATAACGATCGCACTTCTTGCCACCAGTTCAAACACACCGCCCAGCATGGGAACCAGGCCATATCCCAGTCCCTGAAGGCCGTTTCTGTAAAGGAAGATACTTCCAAGGAACGGATATGCCCAGAATACAGTATGAAAATAAGTAACAGAAACATTAATAACATCTGTCTGGGACTTGTCAATAAATAACCAGGTCATGTACTTTCCGAAAAAGAACATTATGATCATAGTGATCACACTCCAGATCAAGACCATGATCTGGGTATATTTCATTCCTTCTTTTACACGGTCCATCTTTCCGGCGCCACGGTTCTGTCCTACAAAGGTTGCCATCGTCGCACCAAAAGCTACAAATACCGTTGCAATGATATTCTGTATTTTTCCCGCAGCGGAAAATCCTGCCATGTATACAGAACCGTAAATATTTACCGCACCCTGCACAATAATGGTTCCGATCGCTGTGATGGAAAACTGAAGTCCCATGGGAATACCAAGGGCCAGCAGATAACGGAAGCTGGTAAAAGAAATTTCAAAGTTTTCTTTCTTCAGATGCAGGATCGGGAACTTTTTGATAATATAGATCAGGCAGCAGACTGCGGAAATTGCCTGTGCGATAACCGTAGCATAAGCACAGCCTTCCACTCCCATTCCGATCTTTACAATAAAAAGAATATCCAGGAACACATTGATCACTGCCGAAATGATCAGAAAATACAGCGGAGATTTTGAATCTCCAAGTGCACGGAGAAACGCTGCCAGTGAATTATATGCCGCTGTTACGATCAGGCCTGCATAAATAATTCCCATATATCCCTTCACAGATCCCATCAGATCCTCAGGCGAATTCATCAGTCGTAGGATCGGTTCATTCAAAGCCTCAAAGCCAATGGTCATCACAATGGCAAAGGCTGCTGCCAAACAGATGGACATAGCTACGTAATGACGCATCTTATCATATTGCTTCGCCCCGAACCACTGGGATACCAGAATGGCAAAACCACTGCTCAGTCCGTTAAGCCATCCGGTAACAAAAAACATCAGTGAACCGGTGCTTCCGATCGCAGCCAGCGCATCTACTCCCAGGAACTGACCCGCAACAATGGAATCCGCAATATTATAAAACTGCTGAAAAATATTTCCAAGGCACATGGGAATCATAAACCGGATGATCAGGCTCACCGGATTCCCTACAGTCATATCATTTGTCTTGTCCTTTGTCAATTTCAGTTCAACTCCTTTCCT
>ENA-OQHF01001021-OQHF01001021.1-human-gut-metagenome-genome-assembly--contig:-NODE-1021-length-15993-cov-7.794403_pt1 | contig 15993 bp, 15 predicted proteins | sample MGYA00242559_ERZ504709 | MGnify/ENA primary metagenome ERZ504709 (study PRJEB26092, sample SAMD00036203) | human gut metagenome | host: Homo sapiens | study: EMG produced TPA metagenomics assembly of... | reverse complement strand
GGGGATGGTATTGCAAAAGAGGCACTTCCTTATGTGTGGGACCGCTATTATAAGGTGGACAAGACACATAAACGTGCTGTGATGGGAACCGGTCTGGGACTTTCCATTGTAAAAAATATACTGGAACTTCATCATGCCGGATACGGTGTGGTAAGCGAACCGGGATGCGGTTCGACGTTCTGGTTTGAACTTAAGATAGAACGATAGCGGATAAAAAACGCTGACCGGCGGGTCAGCGTTTTTCCATTGGAATATATTCTTTGTGTTCTCCGATGTTTTTGTAAGCAGGCCGCATAATCTTGCCGTTGATGGCAACCTCTTCAAGACGGTGGGCACTCCATCCGGCGATTCTGGCGATTGCAAAGATCGGTGTGTAAAGTTCCACCGGAAGTCCTAACATGCTGTAAGCAAAGCCACTGTAAAAATCGACGTTTGGGCTGACACCTTTATAAATCTGACGCTCGTCTGCGATAATTTTTGGTGCTAAGCGTGATACGGCATCATACAGAGCAAACTCTTTTTCATAGCCTTTTTCGGCAGACAATTTTTTCTACAAAAGAACGGAAAATGCGGGCACGGGGATCTGAAAGGGAATATACAGCATGCCCCATGCCATAGATCAGACCGGCGTGATCAAAGGCTTCTTTATGTAATAAGGCTCTTAAATAACGACTGATTTCTTCCTCATCGCTCCAGTCGGAGAGATTCTCTTTCATATCCTCAAACATACGGACAACCTTGATGTTGGCACCGCCGTGTTTCGGACCTTTTAGGGAACCTAAGGAAGCAGCGATCACAGAATAGGTGTCCGTTCCGGATGACGATACCAGATGCGTGGTAAATGTGGAGTTATTTCCACCACCATGTTCCATGTGAAGGATCAGTGCGGTATCTAAAAGCTTTGCTTCTAAAGGAATAAACTGGCTGTCCGGACGCAGAATATGCAGAATGTTTTCTGCGGTGGAATACTCAGCTTTTGGCGGATGGATAAAAAGGCTTGCACCGTCATGGTAATGTTTGTAAGCCTGATAACCGTATACCGAAAGAAGCGGGAACAGACTTATAAGCTGTAAACACTGTCTGAGTACATTCGGAAGCGAAATGTCATCCGCAAGGTCATCATAGGAATAAAGTGTGAGAACACTCCTTGCGAGTGTGTTCATCATATCTTTGCTTGGGGCTTTCATAATAATATCACGGACAAAACTGGTAGGAAGGGTACGATATTCACTGAGCATTTTCGTAAATTCCGTTAATTCCGTCCGGGCAGGAAGTTTCCCGAAAAGAAGCAGATAAGTGCATTCCTCAAAGCCAAAATGACTGTTTTCCGATGTGCCGTCGATAATATCTTTGACATTATAACCGCGGTAATAAAGCTCGCCGTCTGCCGGACGCAGCTTGCCGTCAATCATCTTTGTGGAGCATACATCAGAAATTTCTGTAAGACCGACTAAAACACCTTTACCGTTAATATCGCGGAGACCGCGTTTGACATCGTATTTTGCATAGAGAGCAGGATCAATTCTGGCACACTGCTCACTGAGCTTTGACAGATGCTGTAATTCGTGGGTGATTTCGCAGAAACGATTGGTAGTCATAAATAACCCTCCATGCTTTTTTAATTCATTACTTTATAGCGATAAAGCATTTTAATCATCATATCATAAGTATTTCTTATGGCACAAGAGTTTTCTAAAAAAACTTTTCATGAAAGCCGTTTTCGGGTAAAATGAGAACAAATCATTGAATGTTATACATAAATCAGGAGGAAAAAACAGATGGATATAAAGAAACTGGCACAGGAATCGATTGCTGCAAAAGAATTTGCCTATACGCCGTATTCACATTTCAGGGTAGGAGCTGCACTTCTTACAAAGGATGGCGGGATATACCGGGGATGCAATATCGAAAATGCCGCATATACACCGACAAACTGTGCGGAGAGGACCGCGTTTTTTTAAGGCTGTATCGGAGGGAAAAAAAGAATTTACTGCGATTGCGATCAATGGGGATGCCAATGACTATCTTTATCCGTGTGGAGTGTGCCGCCAGGTTATGGCAGAATTCTGTGATCCGGAAACATTTCAGGTAATCCTGGTAAATACGCCGGATGATTTTAAAATATTTACATTAGAAGAATTATTGCCGGGGGCATTCACAAAGCAGGATATTACAAAAGCCACCGGGAAAGAATTGTAAAATATATCAGGAAAACTTGACAGATGCTACGGAAAATAGGATAATTTTTGCGGATATGTTTGAAATCTGAAACAAAAGAGATAAAGGAGAAACAGACGGATGCAGGAGAGTTATGGAACAAGTCCCAGTGGAAATTTAAAAGAAGCTGTACGGGGCATCAGTAATCCGGCATTTTTGATTCTGATGTCGAACGCAGAACAGTTTGAAACACATGTAGCTGAACTTGAAGAATTATATCCGGGCGTACCAAGCATCGGATGCATTGGAATGAGTTACCAGACCAGTGTGACGGAAAAAGGTGTCAGTGTGACAGCATTTGAGGGTGTAGAGGCTGTGACGGATGTACTAGAGCAGGCATCCATTATGCCGGTGAAATATATAAGCAGGGTGGAAAAGGCGCTACAGAAGATAAATGCATCATCTGAGAATACTGTATGTATCGATTTTTGTACAGGAAACGATGCAGCAGTTCTTACGACTATGTACAGTATCCTTGAAAAAAAGAAAATATCACTGACCGGTGGAACCGGGGATGGTGGAAAGGTTTCCGTAAATGGCAACAGTATATACAGATGCGGATGTGTTTGCATTTGTAAAAAATAATGGCGGCAAAGTCAGGGTTTACAAGGAAAATATTTATTATCCGAACCCACAGTACCGTTTTATTGCATCAAAGACAGACCGCAGCAAATACACAGTCGGCGAATTGAACGGAAAGCCGGCAAGACAGGCGTATCAGGATACGCTGGGAATCAGAGAACAGGATATTGTCAACCAGACATTTAAAAATCCGCTGGGCAAAAAGAACGGAAAGGATATCTGTATTATCTCTATCAAGGAAGTAGCAGGAAATGGTCTGTGCTGTTATCGCCAGGTCAATGATTCCGATGTACTTTATCTGCTTGAGACAAATGATTACCCTTCTATTGTCGAAGAAACAGTGCGACAGATCAAAGGAGATTTCGGAAGAATTTCCGGTATTTTTTCCATAAACTGTATTTTCCGCTATCTGTTCTTCTCCCAGGAACGTTATATGGATCAGTATTTAAAAACAATGGGAACACTTGGCATGCATGCAGGTCTGGTTGGCTTTGGAGAACACTACAACAGCCAGTTTGTAAACCAGACCATGTCCTGTGTGGTATTTGAGTAGGGGGGAAGTGCAGACGTTTCAATTCAAAAAACAGGTAAAAGAGACCAAAGAACAGGTGCTGCAGACGGAAGAAAAATTAAATCTGCATCCGTTGATACATGTATCGGACAGCCTGCTTGACTACCATAAAAAGTTATCATTGACGGAAGTAAATTCGCTGGACGAATTACAGGAGATCCAGAATACATTTCAGACCGTTCTAGAGGAAAACAAACAGCTGAAAGAGAAGCTTGGTTCTTTTCATGAGACGTTTGAGACAGTTGGTGAGACATCCGGACAGTTTGCCGGTGTAAGGGAAGATATCACAAAAGCGGTGGAAGAGGCACAACAGAAAGTTGGCAGCTTAAAGGAGAGTTCCGGGGAAGTGCAGGAACATTTTGACGAGATCCAGCGCACATTTGAAGATTTTCAGGCTTCTGTACAGAAAATCAAGCAATGTATGGGACAGATCATTTCAATTGCCAATCAGACCAATATGCTCGCACTGAATGCGTCAATTGAGGCGGCGCGTGCAGGAGAGCAGGGAAAAGGTTTTGCTGTTGTCGCAGAGGAAGTAAAAAATCTGGCAAGTGAGATCAAAAGTCTTGTCAGTTCCGTAGATGGAAGTATTGTCGAAGTGGAACAGGATACGGAAAATTTGAATCACAGTATCACAACATCGAAAGAATCGCTCGGGAAGAGTTTAGAGAGTGCAGATGAAACCTATGAAGTGTTTGACCGCATCACAACAGCAGCCGGCGGAGCAGATCAGGTGCAGCAGGAAATCGCAAAGGTGCTTGATGATTCAAGAGAAAAATTAGCCGATGTAAACGGTTCACTTGAGCGTGAAAAAGCAGAGTATGATACGGTGTGCCTACACATAGAACGTGCAAATGATCTTGGAACCCAAAAGAGTACCATGTTTGAAAATATGGAGAATTTACTGGTGCAGATCGCTCCGATTGCAAAAGAGTTGGAACGGAAGAATTGATGACATTATTTTACAAAAACTGATTGACAAAAAAATAACATTGTGTATATTTATATTAGCGGAATTTTTTTAAAAAATACCCTGATTATTTTAAAGGAAAGAGGTTAAAGAGCAATGGCAAATATTGATTTAAGCAAGTATGGCATTACCGGAGTAACAGAGATCGTTCACAATCCTTCTTACGAGATGTTATTCGAGGAAGAGACCAAAGCAGGTCTTGAGGGTTATGAGGTTGGTCAGGAAACAGAACTTGGTACAGTTAATGTTATGACTGGTATCTATACAGGACGTTCTCCTAAAGATAAATATATCGTTATGGACGAGAATTCAAAAGACACTGTATGGTGGAATTCACAGGAATATCCAAACGATAACCATCCTATGTCAGAGGAAACATGGGCAGCAGTGAAAGATCTTGCAAAGAAAGAACTTTCAAACAAGAGACTGTTCGTAGTAGATGCATTCTGTGGAGCAAACAAGGATACACGTATGGCTGTTCGTTTCATCGTTGAGGTTGCATGGCAGGCACACTTCGTAACAAACATGTTCATCAAGCCAACAGCAGAAGAATTTGAGAACTTTGAGCCGGACTTTATCGTATACAATGCTTCAAAAGCAAAAGTTGAGAACTACAAAGAGTTAGGTCTTAACTCAGAGACATGTGTTGCATTCAACATTACATCCAAAGAGCAGGTTATCGTCAATACATGGTACGGTGGAGAGATGAAGAAAGGTATGTTCTCTATGATGAACTACTATCTCCCACTTAAAGGCATCGCTTCCATGCATTGTTCAGCAAACGCTGATATGAACGGCGAGAATACAGCAATCTTCTTCGGACTTTCCGGAACAGGAAAGACAACACTTTCTACAGATCCGAAACGTCTCTTAATCGGTGATGATGAGCACGGCTGGGATGACAACGGAGTATTCAACTTCGAGGGTGGATGCTACGCTAAGGTTATCGGTCTTGACAAAGAGTCTGAGCCGGATATCTACAATGCAATCAAACGTAACGCACTGTTAGAGAACGTTACTGTTGATGCAAACGGAAAGATTGATTTTGATGACAAGAGCGTTACAGAGAACACTCGTGTATCTTACCCAATCAACCACATTACAAATATTGTAAAACCTGTATCTTCTGCACCGGCTGCAAAGAACGTAATCTTCTTATCAGCAGATGCATTTGGAGTACTTCCTCCAGTATCTATCCTGACACCAGAGCAGACACAGTACTACTTCCTGTCTGGATTCACAGCAAAACTTGCTGGTACAGAGCGTGGAATCACAGAGCCGACACCTACATTCTCAGCTTGCTTCGGACAGGCATTCTTAGAGCTGCATCCTACAAAATATGCAGAAGAGCTTGTTAAGAAGATGGAGAAGAGCGGTGCTAAGGCATACCTTGTAAATACAGGATGGAACGGAACAGGAAAGAGAATCACAATCAAGGATACAAGAGGAATCATCGACGCTATCCTTTCTGGTGATATCCTTAATGCTCCAACAAAGAAGATCCCTATGTTCGATTTCGAGGTTCCTACAGAGCTTCCAGGAGTTGATTCAGGAATCCTTGATCCTCGTGACACATATGCTGATGCTTCTGAGTGGGAGGCAAAGGCTAAAGATCTTGCAGAGAGATTCAACAAGAACTTTGTTAAGTACACAACAAATGAGGCTGGTAAAGCACTTGTTGCAGCAGGACCACAGTTATAATATATTACAACAGAATTATATTAGATAATTCTAAAGCCGGGCGGTTGTATGTCGCCCGGCTTTTACTATAAAACGTTATAAAACAGGCATTTATCGAGGTTATGGATGTATAAATATTGTTATTGATAATATGAATTTAAGTTATATTAACGATATTGCTTGACAAATACAGATTATAGTAATATTATCATCATGTGAACAGAAATAATAGAAATTGTGAGGAAGGTTTTTCGATGAGAAGACAGGCATTATCTCTTTTAGTTGAGAACAATCCCGGAGTGACCAGTCGTATTTCAGGACTGTTCAGTCGCAGGGGATTTAATATTGATAGTTTCTCCTCAGGGGTTACAGCAGATCCGCGCTATACACGTATCACAATTGTTGCAAGCGGTGATGAGCAGGTGCTTGAGCAGATAGAGAAGCAGTTGGCGAAGCTTGAGGATGTACTTGATATCAAGAAGCTTGAGCCGGGACTCTCAGTGTGCAGGGAGCTTATTATGATAAAGATAAGAGCACTCGATACACAAAGACAGGCAGTTATGAATGTGACTGAGATCTTCCACGGCAAGATAGTTGATGTCACTCATGACTCTATGATTATTGAGCTCATAGGTACACAGGACAAGCTTGATAAATTCATAGACTTACTTAGCGGTTATGAAATATTAGAGCTCGCAAGAACGGGAATCACAGGACTTACCAGAGGTTCCGATGATGTAGTTATGTTGGATTAGTCACAGGACAATCCTTACATATAAATAGTTTACTTATAACAGGAGGAAAACAAAATGGCAGAACCAAGATTATTTTATCAGGATGATTGTAACCTTTCATTATTAGAGGGCAAGACAATTGCCATTATCGGTTACGGCAGCCAGGGACATGCACATGCACTTAACTTAAAGGATTCAGGATGCAATGTCATCATCGGTCTTTATGAGGGCAGCAAGTCATGGAAGAAAGCAGAAGAGCAGGGATTCAAGGTATATGTTGCTGCAGAGGCTGCAAAGCAGGCTGATATCATCATGATTCTTATAAATGATGAGTTACAGGCAGATATGTACAAGAAGGACATCGAGCCAAACCTTGAGCCGGGCAACATGCTTATGTTCGCTCACGGCTTCAACATCCACTTTGGATGCATTAAGCCACCAAAGGATGTAGATGTAGCTATGATCGCACCTAAGGCTCCGGGACATACAGTACGTTCAGAGTACCAGGCAGGAAAAGGAACACCTTGTCTTATCGCTGTAGAGCAGGATGCTACAGGAAAGGCATGGGACCTTGCACTTGCATATGGTCTTGGAATCGGCGGAGCAAGAGCCGGACTTCTTGAGACAACATTCCGTACAGAGACAGAGACAGACCTCTTCGGTGAGCAGGCAGTTCTTTGTGGTGGTGTTTGTGCACTTATGCAGGCTGGTTTCGAAACACTTTGTGAGGCAGGTTATGACCCAAGAAACGCATACTTCGAGTGTATCCATGAGATGAAGCTCATCGTAGACCTTATCTACCAGTCAGGCTTCGCAGGTATGAGATACTCTATCTCTAATACAGCTGAGTATGGTGATTATGTAACAGGACCTAAGATTGTTACAGCTGAGACAAAGAAAGCTATGAAGAAGATTCTTTCTGACATCCAAGATGGTACATTTGCTAAGGAGTTCTTACTTGATATGTCTCCAGCAGGACGTCAGGTACATTTCAAGGCTATGAGAAAGCTTGCTTCTGAGCATCCTTCAGAGAAGGTTGGTGAGGAAATCCGTAAGCTTTACAGCTGGAATGATGAGAGCGACAAGCTCATCAACAACTAATCTGTCAGATATATATGACAATAAGACCCGGGGCAGTGATGCACCGGGTTTTTTATATAGCAAAACTTGACAAAATATAGTGTGATGTGTAAAATTATGAATGTTAATCAGACGGATTAAAAATACGCCTTCGTCTCTTTGAGAGGCGGAGCGTTTTTGATATAAGGAGGCAAGTATGTCAGAACCATACAATCACAAGGCCATAGAGAAAAAATGGCAGGAATACTGGAAAGAACACGAGACATTCAAGACAGATGTTTGGGATTTTTCAAAGCCTAAATACTATGCACTTGATATGTTCCCTTACCCTTCAGGAGTAGGCCTTCACGCTGGACATCCGGAGGGCTATACAGCTACAGATATCATGTCGCGTATGAAGAGAATGCAGGGCTACAATGTACTTCATCCGATGGGATATGATTCATTCGGTTTACCGGCAGAGCAGTATGCTGTAAACACAGGTCATCATCCAAACGGTTTCACTCAGAAGAATATAGAGACCTTCTCAAAGCAGTTAAGAGAGCTTGGTTTTGATTATGACTGGTCAAAGATGATTTCTACAAGTGACCCTGAGTTTTACAAGTGGACACAGTGGATTTTCAAGAAGCTTTATGAGGCCGGATATGCAAAGCATATTGATATGCCTGTAAACTGGTGCGAGGAGCTTGGAACAGTTCTCTCAAACGATGAGGTTATAGATGGCAAGTCAGAGCGTGGCGGCTATCCTGTAGTCCGCAAGAACATGAAACAGTGGGTTATTGACCAGCCGGCATTTGCAGAAAAGCTCCTTGAGGGGCTTGATGAGATAGACTGGCCTGAGTCTACCAAGGAAATGCAGAGAAACTGGATTGGCAAGAGCACAGGTGTCGAGGTCAAATTCCAGATTGTAGGTGGTGGAGAGTTCTCTATCTTTACTACATGTATCGAGACAATATATGGTATCACATTTATGGTGCTTGCTCCGGACGGAGATATAGTAAAGGGTCTCATGGACAGAGTCGAGAACAAAGAAGAGGTTCAGGCTTACATAGATGAGACTGTAAAGAAGAGCGATATGGACAGAACTGAGCTTAACAAGACAAAGTCAGGCTGTGAGCTTAAGGGACTTCATTGTATCAACCCTGTAAACGGCAAGGAAGTGCGCATGTTCATCGGTGATTTCGTACTGGCAAGCTATGGTACAGGTGCTGTTATGGCAGTTCCTACCCATGATCAGCGAGATTTCGAGTATGCACAGGCTCATGATATTGAGATGATTCAGGTAATTGATGGTGCAGATGTATCAGAGCATGCATTTGAGAAGCACGATTACCTTGGAAAGGGCTGCAAGCTCATCAACTCAGAGGAGTTTACCGGAATGGTAGTTGAGGATGCTAAGGAAGCTATTACAGCCAAGCTTGAGAAGATGGGCGTGGCAAAGAGAACTGTAAACTACAAGTTCCGTGAGTGGATTTTTGCACGTCAGAGATACTGGGGAGAGCCTGTTCCATGTGTATACAAGGAGGATGGTTCAATCTATTTCCTTCCTGATGATGAGCTTCCGCTTGTCCTTCCTGAGCTTGAGGATTACAAGGGCAAGAATGGCAAGGCACCTCTTGAGAACGCTACAGAGTGGAAGCAGTATGACAGAAACGGCGTAAAGGGTACTCGTGAGACATCCACCATGCCAGGCTCAGCAGGATCCTCATGGTATTATATGAGATATATCGATCCACACAATGATAAGGAATTTGCAAATCAGGAGCTCTTAAAGCACTGGATGCCTGTAGATCTCTATGTTGGTGGACCGGAGCATGCGGTAGGACACCTCATGTATTCAAGAATCTGGAACAGATTCCTCTTTGATCAGGGCTTATCTCCAGTAAAGGAGCCTTTTAAGAAGCTCGTACATCAGGGAATGATCCTTGGATCAAACGGTATCAAGATGGGCAAGAGATTCCCGGAGTTCGTAGTAAATCCTAGTGATGTAGTCGAGGAGTACGGCGCTGATACACTTCGTCTCTACGAGATGTTCATGGGACCACTTGAAGTTTCAAAGCCTTGGAACGACAGCAACGTACAGGGAGCAAAGAGATTCATCACACGTGTATGGAATTTCTTTACAGAGCCTGAGAATATTATCGAAGAGGATGATGGAAAGCTCACAAGAATCTATCATCAGACAGTAAAGAAGGTCACAAACGACTTCGAGGCACTTGGCTACAATACAGCTATCAGCCAGATGATGATTTTTGTCAATGAAGTATACAAGGCAGGCAGATGTCCTAGAGAGTTTGCAGAGGGGCTTATCAAGATGCTTTCTTGTGTATGTCCACATGTTGGTGAGGAAATCTGGCAGAGAATGGGACATGACGATACAATCGCATTTGAGCCATGGCCGGTATACGATGAGGCAAAGACTGTTGAGGATACAGTAGAGATTGCTGTACAGATCAACGGAAAGACTAAGGGCACTCTTGAAATCGGAAAACAGGATCCTAAGGATGAGGTTATTGCAAAAGCAAAGGATGTTATTGCAGATAAGCTTACAGGAAATATCGTAAAAGAGATTTATGTTCCGGGACGTATTGTAAACATCGTAATGAAATAAAAATCACCCGGTATTTTGCACAGCCACTAGACGGCCGGCAGAATACCGGGTGATTTTAATTTTTTGAGAACATGTGGTGGAAGTGATGGATCACTTCCGCGAAGCTTCTGCATACCGCGCTGGATCGCATTCCTTGGAATCTTTCCAGTCGGCATCCTTTATTTTTATAATCATATTTTTCGATGAACCATGCAACATCTTCATATATGCGGTTCATGTTGTCGTGCATTAGAGGGAGCACGATATCGTAAAATTCTTTGCGCTTATCACCTTTTAAATAAGTGTCAGCTCCTTCCAGAACCACTTTCAGGTGATCGAGACAAAATCCTTTTGTGTTCTTTAATTTTTCTTTTAGTTCAGGATCCTTTTCATACATAGTGAAGAAGGTCTTCATGTATGCATTAAAGGTCTTGTTTACGCTGTCACATATAAAGCAGGTTGATTCACGCTTGTTAATCCAGTCCACGATGGAATTGGAGGAGGCGTTTGCTTTTTTGAAAAGACCGCTCTTTTGCACTGAATCAGGCTTAAAGTTCTTAAATTCTTTGTCCATCTCCTCAATATGGCGCATGTACATGGTTTTTAGTATCCAGGCGTTTCCGAGTGAATTGCCATAGTCAAACATTTTTTTGAAATGTGCACGGCAGAAGCCCTCCTTATCGGTCATATCGCGTATGTCAGCCTCCATGTAAGAGGCACCATGACCAAGTACAAAATCCATGACGTGATCCTCGGTGCGTTTTTCTATATAGCAGAAGGGGCATTCACCGGCATTGTCAAAGGCGTCTGATATGGGGATAGTGTGTATTTGTTCTTTCAAGGTAATACCTCCGGGGTCATATTTTGTTATTTAAAAATCCTCTGGTGTGTAGCTCTCATAAAACTTGATAAAGGTCTGTAAAGAGGTGGAAAGCTTTGAAGACTCCTTGTAAGCAAAGCCAACCTCACGCTTGTGGATTGGTATGCCGAGAGGAATTTCAATCAGGGTACCGTCAGCAAGCTCTTTTGAAACTATGCTTTTTATGACGCATGCCACACCTACGCCTATTTTGGCAAAGTCGATGAGCAGGTCCATATTTGATATATCTATAGAGTCCTTTACGTGTATCTGGTTCTCCTGCAGATAATCATCAATATATTTACGTGTCATATTGCCTTTATCGAGAAGCATGAGAGTAGAGTTTTGCAAAATCTCGCTCTTTTTGACACCACGGGCGCTTAAGTTGCGCAGATAGTCCTTTGTAGTGACAAATATATCCTCGATGTTGTCCAGATAATAGAAATTGAAAGTCTTAAGGGATGCTGGTTTTCCTATCAGACCTATATCTATTTTGTCATCATCGAGGAGCTTTAAGGTCTCATTGGTGGACTGACATTCGATTGAGATGCTTATATGAGGATTTCTGTGTATGAATTCCTTGAGATATGGCAAAAGCATATATTTGCAGAGTGTTGAGCTGACACCAATCTTAAGCTGGCCGACACCGAGCTCTATTGAGCGCTTCAGCTTTTCCTCCCCCTCATTTAATGCCTCAAAGGCCTCGCTTACATGATCATAAAGAAGCCTGCCCTCATCGGTCAAGACGACACCTCTGGAGCTTCTGGAAAAAAGCTTGCATTCCAGTCCGTCCTCAAGCTTTTGAATTGACTTGCTGATGGCAGGCTGGCTGATATAGAGCTCCTTGGCTGCCTTTGATATATTGCCGGCATTGGCGACAGTATAGAAAATCCAGTAAGATGAGAGATTCTGGTTCATTTGTACCTCCTGTGGTTTGTACTTTTAATGGGCTGTAATCGTTGCTTGTCACAAAAAGGTGTGAACATCAACAAATCTGTGTTTATTATACCATGAGATTTAGTTATGGTAAATATGTTTATTATGTATTTTTATTATGGAAAATCATATGTTATGATGTCTTAAGTAAACTTGATTCAGATACAATCATAATACAATATTTTTATATGCTAGGAGGAATATAAGCATGGGAATGACAATGACACAGAAGATTCTTGCTGCACACGCAGGCCTTGACTCTGTTAGTGCAGGACAGCTCATTGAGGCTGATTTAGATCTTGTGCTTGGAAACGACATTACCTCACCTGTAGCGATTCATGAGATCGACAAGATGAAGGTAGAGGGAGTGTTTAATAAAGATAAAATCGCACTCGTTATGGATCACTTTGCACCAAACAAGGACATCAAGTCAGCAGAACACTGTAAATGTGTTCGCGAGTTTGCTTGCAAAAACGAGATTACAAATTACTTTGATGTAGGAAAAATGGGCATTGAGCATGCACTTTTACCTGAGCAGGGACTGACTGTAGCAGGTGATGTGATTATAGGAGCTGATTCTCATACATGTACATATGGAGCTTTAGGAGCATTCTCTACAGGTGTGGGAAGCACTGATATGGCAGCAGGAATGGCTACAGGCAAGGCATGGTTTAAGGTGCCTTCTGCCATCAAGTTCAATATTGTCGGAAAACCGGCTGAGTGGATCAGTGGTAAGGATGTTATTCTTCATATCATCGGTATGATTGGTGTGGACGGCGCACTTTATAAGTCAATGGAGTTTGTCGGAGAGGGACTTAAATATCTTTCTATGGACGACAGATTTACTATCGCCAATATGGCAATTGAGGCCGGCGGCAAGAATGGTATCTTCCCTGTAGATGATCTCACAAGAGAGTACATGAAGGAGCATTCAAAGCGTCCGTTCACAGAGTATGAGGCTGATAGTGATGCAGAGTATGATGAGGAGTATACAATCGACCTTAGCACACTTAAGTCTACAGTTTCATTCCCACATCTGCCTGACAATACGCGTACCATCGATGAGGTGGGTGATGTAAAGATTGACCAGGTAGTAATCGGCTCATGTACTAACGGTCGTATGGATGATCTGCGTATTGCAGCAAAGATTCTTGAGGGTAAAAAGGTTGCGGATGGTATCAGGGTTATCGTGATTCCTGCAACACAAAAGATTTATCTTCAGGCTATGGAAGAGGGCCTTCTTAAGACATTTATCGAGGCGGGTGCCATTGTGAGCACACCTACCTGCGGACCATGTCTTGGCGGATACATGGGAGTGCTCGCTGAGGGCGAGAGATGCGTATCTACCACAAACCGTAACTTTGTCGGACGTATGGGTCATGTGGATTCTGAGGTTTATCTGGCAAGCCCTGCTGTTGCAGCTGCAAGTGCCATTACAGGTAAGATTTCAGGACCAAAGGATGTTATGTAAAGATTGGAGGAAGCACAATGAAAGCAGCACACGGTCGTGTATTTAAATATGGAGACAATGTCGATACAGATGTAATCATTCCCGCAAGATATCTGAATTCTTCTGATCCTAAGGAGCTTGCAACACACTGCATGGAGGATATCGACAAGGATTTTGTAAATAATGTAAAGGCCGGGGATATCATGGTAGCCAACAAGAACTTCGGCTGTGGTTCATCAAGAGAGCATGCACCGATTGCCATCAAGGCTGCCGGCGTAAGCTGTGTTATCGCAGAGACATTTGCAAGAATTTTCTACAGAAATGCAATCAATATAGGTCTTCCTATTATTGAGTGCCCTGAGGCAGCAAAGGCAATAAATGCCGGTGATGAGGTGACTGTAGACTTTGATTCCGGTATCATCACAGATGAGACAACAGGAGAGAAGTTTAAGGGACAGGCCTTCCCACCGTTCATGCAGAAGATTATCGACTGCGAGGGACTTGTAAACTATATAAATCAGAAGTAATTATAAAAATTCCCGAGGTTATATAACCGCGGGAGTTTTTAGTACAATATTAAAAGTAATGTTGTTTACAAATAAATTGTAGCATTTTTGTTATTGATTTGATATATGAAATTTATTATACTATAAATGATAATAATTGTCTGCATATAGAGATGCTGCAATATGGATTTAGATAAGATAAAAAGAGAAATGAGGTAAAAAATGGATTTATTATATTCAAGCACAAGAAACAGTGAAAAGAAAATAACAGCTTCACAGGCTATCCTTAAGGGCCTTGCCGATGACGGAGGATTATTTGTACCTGAGAGCATTCCGGCACTTGATGTTTCTATTGAGGAGCTTTCTAAGATGTCATACCAGCAGGTAGCATATGAGGTTATGAAGCTTTTCCTTACGGATTTCACAGAGGAAGAGCTTAAAAATTGTATCAACAGGGCATACGACAGCAAGTTTGATACGACTGAGATTGCACCGCTTAAGTTTGCTGACGGGGCTTACTACCTTGAGCTGTTCCATGGCTCTACAATAGCCTTCAAGGATATGGCATTATCCATTCTGCCTCATTTACTTATCACATCTGCAAAGAAAAACAATGTTAAAAACGAGATTGTCATCCTGACAGCCACATCAGGAGACACAGGAAAGGCAGCTATGGCAGGCTTTGCTGATGTTGAGGGTACACAGATTATCGTTTTCTATCCAAAGAATGGTGTCAGCCCGATTCAGGAGAAGCAGATGCTTACACAAAAGGGTGCCAATACTCATGTAGTGGGTATTCACGGCAACTTTGACCAGGCACAGTCAGCAGTAAAGGCTATGTTCAATGATAAGGCTCTTGCAGAGACGATGGATGCCGCAGGCTATCAGTTCTCATCTGCCAACTCAATCAATATAGGTCGTCTTGTACCACAGATTGTGTACTATGTATATGCTTACTCAAAGCTTTTTGCACAGGGAGCTGTCGCAAAGGATGAGAAGATAAATATCGTTGTTCCTACGGGAAATTTTGGAAATATACTTGCAGCATTTTATGCAAAGAACATGGGACTTCCTGTTGCAAAGCTTATCTGCGCCTCAAACGAGAATAAGGTGCTTTATGATTTCTTCACAACAGGAGAGTATGATAAAAACAGAGAGTTTATCCTCACAAATTCACCATCCATGGATATTCTCATCTCTTCAAACCTTGAGAGACTCATTTACCGTATCGCAGGAAATGATGCAAATAAGAATGCTCAGCTTATGGCTTCGCTTGCTAAGGATGGCAAATATACTGTAACACCTGAGATGAAGGAAAAGCTTTCTGACTTCTATGGAAATTACACAAGTGAGAAGGAAACCGCTGAGGTTATCAAAAAGCTTTACGAGGATACAGGATACATTATTGATACTCATACAGCAGTTGCAGCAGGTGTATATGACAAGTATAAGGAGGCTACAGGTGATACAGCCACAAAGACTGTTATCGCATCTACAGCAAGTCCATTCAAATTCACAAGAAGTGTGATGGATGCAATTGATCCTAAGTACGATTCAATGACAGACTTTGAGCTTGTCGATGAGCTTTCAAAGCTTGGCAACGTTAAGGTACCAAATGCCATCGAGGAAATCAGGGATGCAAAGATTCTTCACAACACAGTATGTGATGTGGATCAGATGGAAAACACTGTTAAGAAATGCTCGGTGTGAAGTAATAATATATTGTTACCCTTTGGCCCATTTAATCATATAATTGTAACTGGTCTGATATATAATTATATAATAGAGCAACATAAAATGAACATCTGCTGTTTGCAG
>ENA-OQHF01001020-OQHF01001020.1-human-gut-metagenome-genome-assembly--contig:-NODE-1020-length-15999-cov-2.707976_pt1 | contig 15999 bp, 20 predicted proteins | sample MGYA00242559_ERZ504709 | MGnify/ENA primary metagenome ERZ504709 (study PRJEB26092, sample SAMD00036203) | human gut metagenome | host: Homo sapiens | study: EMG produced TPA metagenomics assembly of... | reverse complement strand
CCATGATCCTTCTGGCATTGCTCAGCTTTCGGTAGCGGTCCTCCAGTGTTTCGTCCTCTCCCGGAATAAGAGCTGCCTCCTCGATCTCATTGATCTCAAATTCCAGAAAGGCTTTTTCACGGTTGCGCTGTTCCTCATCCATATCCAGTGCTTTCAGCTGATCCACACAGTCCCGATACTCCTGATATGCTTTCCGGACCTTCTCTCTGGCAGGAAGGATCTGTTCTTTTCCGTATACATCCAAAATAGCCAGCTGGCGGTCTCCGTAAAGAAGCGACTGATGCTCATGCTGTCCGTGAATGTCCAGAAGACAGGCTGCTGCGGCTTTCATCTGACTGACTGTACTTGTCTCTCCGTTGATCTTGTTGATACTTCTGCCGTCCATGATCTTACGGGACATCAGCACCTGTCCGTCTTCCGGATAGATGTCAAGCGCCGCAAGGGACTCTCTGGCTTTCGTGTTTTCAACCTGAAACAGCAACTCTACCAGGGCATAGGAAGCATTTTCACGAATCATGCTTCTGGAAGTTTTTCCACCCAGGATGAGCTGTATGGATCCTAACAGAATGGATTTTCCGGCTCCGGTCTCACCGGTTAAGATATTTAAGCCCGGTCCGAATTCCACCTCTGATTCCTCTATCAGTGCAAGATTTTTTACATGCAGATGTACTAACATTGATTTCCTTTCTGGCATAAAGCATTTACATATTCTGTCATTTTATTTTCCTCTGGATAAGATCCCGCCAAGCTTCTGAACTACACCCGGTGCCTGTTCAGAAGTTTTCACCACACACATAATGGTATCATCTCCGGCAATACATCCCAGGATTTCCGGCCATTTCATGGCATCAAGAGCTGCTGCTGCCGCCATGGCCATTCCCGGAATTGTTTTTACTACTACGATATTCTGTCCAATGTTCATAGCGATCACTGCATCTTTCAGAACTCTGGAATACTTATCACTTAACACATCCGGTGTATGTTCTTCCAGGATCGCATATCTGGACTTTCCGTTGCTGCCTGCAACCTTTGTCATTTTCAGAGCACGGATATCTCTGGATACGGTAGCCTGCGTAACCTTAAAACCGGCCTCATTCAGTCTTGCCGCAAGTTCTTCCTGTGTATCGATCTCGTACTGACGGATCAGTTCGATAATTTTTTCATGTCTTGCTACTTTCAAAATTGAACCTCCTGCATCAGCTGTTACTCATTTTCTGTCTCAGAACCTCCACAAAGCTCAGATGATTCAGCTTGAGGATTTTTGTCCTGACTGTGGCTTTCCGGATCACGATCCGATCACCGGTGACCATGGATATCTGGGTATCCCCGTCGAAAGAGGCCACCGCTTTCTCAATAGTATTATGTCTTCCCTCACCGATCTCTACTGTAACTGCCTCTTCCCCGGAAAGAATGATACTTCGGGTGTTCATGGTATGGGGAGCGATGGGGGTCATGATCATCATACTGGCACTGGGAGAAACCACGGGACCTCCCGCTGACAGACTATATCCGGTAGAACCGGTCGGAGTGGAAATGATGATACCATCTGCATTGTATGAATTCATATATGCATCATTAACATAATTCTTGAAACGGATCACACGGAGATGTCCTTCTCTTCCGATCACAATATCATTTAATGCGATATCTTTTCCAATAAGTTCCTCTCCACGATAGATCTTTCCTTCCAGCATCATACGATCTTCCAGCTCATAGTCATCTGACAGAAGCCGATCCAGAGCCGGATACACGGAATTTTTATCCACCTCGGCAAGAAATCCCAGAGTTCCCAGATTGATTCCAAGAAGAGGGATATCCAGATGCACCACATCCCTTGCAGCCTGCAGAAGTGTTCCATCTCCCCCCAGTACAATAATGCACTGTGTATCCTGCGGAATCCCATCCGGGTCCGTATAATGATCACGGTCCTTCCATTTTTTCGGTGATCTTCTGCACATGACACCTGGCACCATGCTTCTCCAGATAGGCAATGATCCTATTAGAAAATGTCAGTTCCGGATCCTTGGCACTGTTTGGAATTATATAAAATCTGTCCATATTGCTTCAGTCCTTTCCAAACATCAGTCCAGCTGTCCGTGGGCTTCCTTTACCACATCCTCTACGGATACGTCAAGACTCACAGGTACTTCTGTTCCTTCCGGATGTTTTTTCAGATGAAGGAGATATTCAATATTTCCCTCAGGTCCCTTGATGGGAGAAAAGGAAAGATGACAGGGCTCCATAGAAATACTCATGGCATAATCTCTGACTTTCTCAATAACTTCTTCATGGACCTTCGGATCACGGACAACACCTTTTTTTCCAACTTTTTCTCTGCCGGCCTCAAACTGAGGCTTGATGAGACATACGACCTCTCCGTCTTCTGTGAGAAGGTTTCTTACAGGAAGAAGTACTTTTGTAAGGGAGATAAAAGAAACATCGATCGAAGAAAATGCTGCCGGGCCTTCCAGATCTTCCGGTACTACATAACGGATGTTTGTCTTTTCCATACACACAACTCTCGGATCATTTCTGAGTTTCCAGTCCAGCTGTCCATATCCCACATCAATGGAATAGACTTTGACCGCTCCGTTCTGAAGCATACAGTCCGTAAAACCGCCGGTGGATGCGCCTACATCCATGCACACCTTATCCTTCAGCGTCACACCGAAATTTTTCATGGCTTTTTCGAGTTTCAGACCGCCTCTGCTGACATAGGGAAGGGTTTTTCCTCTTACCTCCAGCTTGGCAGTCTCAGCAAACATGGAACCGGCCTTGTCTTCCTTCTGACCGTTAACATATACTTCCCCGGCCATAATATATGCTTTTGCTTTTTCACGTGACGGTGCAAGTCCCTGTTCCACCATCATGATATCCAGTCTTTTTTTCATATTATCCTCCAACAGCCCGGCTCTTTATGTGCCGGGCTGTAAAATGCCTCACAGCTTCGTATTCTTCTGCAAAGGCTATGTCCTTTATTTTCTGTTATTCACAAGATTTTCCCAACTCTGTTCTACCGCATCCAGGATTCCCTGTACATTTAAACCTATTTTCATTCGCTGACGGTCCACCGTTCCATGCTCAATAAAATGATCCGGTATTGCCAGTGGAAGAACTCTTACTTCCGGATGACAGGCTTCCATATAAGCAGATACATGTTCTCCGAACCCACCGCTTTTTACATTCTCCTCCACAGTGACCAAAAGACTGTGGTTCTGCGAAAGCCGATCAAGAAGCTCTGTATCCAGAGGCTTTACAAAACGGACATTGACAAACGTAGCTCCTGCTATTTTGTGATCTCTTATCTCTTCACAGACCTTCTGACAGACAGAAACCATGCTGCCAACCCCGAGAACTGCAATCTCACTGCCTGGAGTGATCACTTCACTTCTTCCCTTCTTAAGTGGCTCATGACATTCTTCCATATCGGTACATGCCGATCCTTTCGGATATCGGATCGCACAGGGACCATCCAGCTCTTCTACTGCAAATTTCAACATCTCCTCAAGCTCTTTTCCATTCTTGGGAGCCATAACTGTCATATTGGGAATCATGGACAGATAGGAAAAATCAAAGCATCCATGATGTGTTTCACCATCTGCTCCGACAAATCCTGCCCTGTCAATGGCAAAGATCACATGAAGATCCTGCATACATACATCGTGAAGGATCTGATCGATCCCTCTCTGCAGGAACGAAGAATATACCGCAAAAACCGGGATCATTCCCCCAAGTGCCATGCCTGCCGCAAAGGTTACTGCATGTTCTTCCGCAATACCCACATCAAAAAAACGCTCCGGGAATTTCTTCCGGAATCGGTTCAGTCCGGTTCCATCTGGCATAGCAGCTGTAATAGCAACTACTTTTTTGTTCTTCTCTGCCAAAGAACATATTGCACCGGAAAAATGATCCGTATATGTCGGCGCTGTTTTTGCTGCAAGAGGTCTGCCACTCTGGATGTCAAAAGGACCTGTTCCGTGAAAACGCTCCGGATGGGAAGATGCCGGTCCATAGCCTCTGCCTTTTTCTGTAAGGACATGGACAACAACCGGTCCCTCCACTCTCTTTGCCTCATTAAAAAGCTTCATCATCTGGCGCATATTATGGCCATCTACCGGTCCCAGATAAGTCAGCCCCATATTTTCAAAAAGCATTCCGGGAATGATCAGCTGCTTGATGCTGCTCTTGGTCTTTCGGACCGTATCTACCACGGCGGTTCCAACATGGGGAATCTTTTTGAGTGTTTTTGTCACGCCGATCTTCATTCCTGTATAAGTCTCAGCTGTACGCAGAGCGCTTAAATAGGTGGACATTCCTCCTACGTTCTTGGAAATAGACATGTTATTATCATTGATGATAATAATAAAATTAGTCTTCAGCTCAGCCGCATTGTTCAATGCTTCATAAGCCATCCCACCGGTAAGCGCACCATCTCCGATCACGGAAACCACATGGTATTTCTCTCCCATCAGGTCTCTGGCACGGACATAGCCAAGTCCTGCGGAAATGGAATTGGAACTGTGTCCGGTATCAAACGAATCACAGTTACTTTCATTCCTTTTTGGAAAACCGCTTAAACCTCCTTCTTTACGAAGATCCTTAAAGCCGTCTTTTCTTCCTGTAAGGATTTTATGTGTATAAGCCTGATGTCCCACATCCCAGATCAGCTTATCCTGTGGAAGATCAAGCACATTATGCAGAGCAAGAGTCAGCTCCACCACACCCAGATTGGATGCCAGATGGCCACCTGTCTCACTTACACTCTGGATCAAAAAGCTCCTGATTTCCTCAGCAAGGCGCGGAAAATCCTCCAATGAAACTTTATGAATATCATTTGGCTTTTTAATTTTTTCCAGAATCATTTGTACCCTTCCTTTGTTCTTTCTATTTCCTGCGGCTGACAAGACTTTCCACAAGAAGATCCAGAAATCCGTTCTTCCTGTCAAGGTCGTCTAAAAGTTCTACCGCATGGTCAGAAAGTTCTTTAACCCTGCTGGCTGCTGCCGGGGCTCCAACAAGGCTTACATAGGTAACCTTGTTGTTTTTTTCATCACTGTGGATCGGTTTTCCCAGTTCCTCCTGGGTACTGGTCACATCAAGGATATCATCCTGGATCTGAAAAGCCAGCCCGATGTTTTCTGCAGCCTGCTCCACAACCTTAAGTTCTTTCTCAGATGCCCCTGCCAGCACAGCACCGGTCATCATGGAAGCCTCGATCAATGCGGAGGTCTTGTTTTTGTAAATATAATCCAGCATCTTGTGTTCCAGAGGTTTCCCATCATTCTCCACATCAACACTCTGTCCACCAAGCATACCGTTGATGCCGGTCTTATCTGCAATAATCCGCATAGCGGCTATCACACGGTCTTTATCCTCGGTCAGATCAAAGGCGGAAAGCATCACTTCATAAGCTCTGTTAAGGAGTGCCACACCGCTTAAAACGCCCATGGCCTCTCCGTATACTTTATGTGTGGTCAGCCTTCCCCTTCGGTAATCATCGTTATCCAGTGCAGGGAGATCATCATGGATCAACGAATGTGTATGGATCATCTCCATAGCCGCCATAAAAGGCTCACAAAGCTTATCCTTTCCTCCAAACAGCTCGTAGGTTTCCCTGATCAGGATCGGGCGGAGTCTCTTTCCACCTGCCGTCATACTGTAATTCATGGCCTCTGCCATGGTTTTTGCAAAACCGGATTCTTCCGGAAGATATTCCCGGATCACATGTTCTGCTTCTTCTGTTCTTCTTTTCAGTTCTTCTTTAAAATTCACGAAATGTCCCATCCTCATTCATCTGAAGCATCTTTTTTTCTACAGTATCCAGTCTTCCGTTCAGATTCTTAAGGAGCTCCATTCCCTGTCTGTAGAGACGGAAAGACTCCTCAAGAGGTGTTTCTTTATCCTCCAGCTTCCGGGCAAGCAGATCAAGCTCCCCAAAAGTATCTTCTATGGATTTCTCTTCTTTCTTTGCTTCTGTCTCTGCCATTATCGCTCTTCCTTCCTGATGCGATCCGCAACTGCTTCTATGACTCCATCGGTTACTGCAATGGAGATCCTGTCACCTTTTTTTATCTGACTGATCTCTGTCACCACATGTCCGTCTGAGTCGGACACAAATGCATATCCTCCATTTAGCTTTCTTAATGGAGAAAGTCCCTCAAACCGCTGGATCCATATTGCCAGTTCATGTCTTTTCTCTGTAAGCTTTTGTTCCATGGAAGAACGCAGGCATTCCTCCAGTTCCGATGCATACTGACGTTTTTCACGTAACATGGACTCCGGGCTCAGATACTGGAATCTGTTCTCATAGGCCTTAAGTTTTGCGGCAAAAAGTTCTGTCTTACTGTTCATAGCACGCTGCAGACGGTCTCCGTACATATGAAAGCTCTCCAGAACACTGCGAAAATCATCCACTGCCAGCTCTGCTGCAGCAGATGGTGTAGGTGCCCGCAGGTCTGCCACAAAATCCGCAATGGTAAAATCCGTCTCATGTCCCACTGCCGAGATCACCGGTGTCCTGCACTCAAAAATAGCACGGGCAACGCTCTCCTCGTTAAAGGCCCAGAGATCTTCAATAGAGCCACCTCCACGGCCGACGATGATCACGTCCACCCCTGCTTCATCCAGTTTCCGGATTCCCTTTACGATACTCTGCGCCGCTCCCTCTCCCTGCACAAGTGCCGGATAAAGGATCACCTGCAGATAGGGATTCCTTCTGCCTGCAATATTGCGGATATCCTGTACTGCTGCCCCAGTAGGTGCTGTCACCACGCCAAGGGTATGAATAAAATGAGGAATGGGCTGCTTATATTCCTGGGCAAACATCCCCATATCCTCCAGTTCCTGTTTCAGTGCCAGATACCGCTCATAGAGGGCACCAGCACCCTCCAGTGTGATCTCTTTTGCATAAAGCTGATAACGCCCGTCTCTCTCATATACGTCTACAATTCCGCCTGCGACTACCTTATCCCCGTCCTTCATACGAAAAGCAAGACCCCTGCGGTGTCCCGCAAACATCACACAGCTTAATGTGCCTGTTTCATCCTTCAGAGAAAAATAAATATGTCCGCTGGTATGGTATTTACAGTTGGATACTTCTCCCTTTACATAGACTTTCCGGAGAAAGTAATCCTGGGTAAACATATTTTTGACATAATGGTTTACCTGACCGACAGAATAGACGTTTCTCATGCGTTTTCTTCCGGAGCTCCTGCTGACTTCTCTTCTGTATCAGCAGTCTTCTCCTCGTTTTTCTTCTCATCCTTCTCAGATGCGATCTTACCCAGTACTCCATTTACAAAAGAACCGGAAGCATCTCCGCCAAATCTTTTGGCGAGTTCTACCGCTTCATTGATAGCTACTCCTGTCGGTACGTCTGCATCATATTCCATCTCATATACTGCCAGACGAAGTGCCGCAAGATCCACACGGCTCATACGCTTTGTCTTCCATCCACGGCTTGCATTGTTCAGCTGTGCATCAATCTCTTCCAGATGTTCTTTCACATGTGCGTACTTCTTTTTCATATATTCCTGGTCCTGTTCTGAAAGTTCTCCAAGACCTTCAAAATAAAGAGAGAGCTGTTCTGTCATCTCTTCTTCTGAATTAAACTCTGTCATAAACATAAGTTTAAATACATGTTCTCTCTGTTCTCTTCTTCTCATAATTTCCTCCTAAGACGGAAAAAGAAAGGTTTACTTCCTTTTCGTTCTCCATATCCACGCTGGCAATATGAATGTTTACATCTGCAACCTCAAGTCCTGTCATATTCTCAATAGCGGATTTAACCTTCTCCTGAACCTTCTTGCTTGTCTCAAGAATGTTTCTGCCATACTCGATATTCAGTGACAGATCCACGGTAACGACTCCTTCCAGAATGGTTACTCTCACGCCCTTGGACAGATTCTTCTTTCCAAGTTTACTTACCAGCTCATTAGTGATATTTCCTGCCATGGAAGCAACTCCATCCACATCTGTTGCTGCAAGTCCTGCAACGATCGCAACAACTTCATCTGCAATGTGAACTTCACCGATTCCACCCAGATCCTGTATCTTATATGTTGTTCTTTTTTCTGCCATGGGAAACCCTCCTACGGATATAATATTTTTGTTCGTAATTTTATACTATTATATCAAAAAAAGTTATGAAAATAAAAGGGCTTATTTACTGAATTCTGTCAGTACCAGCTCAGGGTTTCTATCCTCAACCATGCCAACACTCCATGCATTGACAAAAAGCAGTAACGGATTTCCTTTAAGGTCTGTGACTTTCTTCATATCAGAAGTTCCCACGATCTTGTCTACTTTTACAGTCTCCTTGTTGGCGATCCAGCGGATATGCTCATATGGAAGTGTTTCCAGGCGGATATCTACATTATACTCATTCTCCAGACGGTATTTCAGGACATCAAACTGCAGGATACCAACAACACCCACAATGATCTCTTCCATACCGGTATTAAACTCCTGGAATATCTGGATTGCACCTTCCTGAGCGATCTGGTTGATACCTTTTACAAACTGTTTTCTCTTCATGGTATCGATCTGACGCACACGTGCGAAATGCTCCGGCGCGAAGGTCGGGATCCCCTCAAAGGCAAATTTCTTTCCAGGTGCGCAGATGGTATCTCCAATAGAAAAAATACCCGGGTCAAAGACACCGATGATATCACCTGCATAAGCCTCCTCCACAACATGACGGGATTCTGCCATCATCTGCTGCGGCTGAAGAAGTCGCATCTTCTTGTCTCCCTGCACATGATAAACCTCTTTGGTCGCATCAAACTTGCCTGAACAGATCCTCATAAATGCGATACGGTCTCTGTGAGCCTTGTTCATATTCGCCTGGATCTTAAATACAAAGGCTGAAAAATCATCACTCATAGGATCTACCGGTCCGCAGTCTGCAGTTCTCGGAAGCGGAGAAGTGGTCATCTTCAGGAAATGCTCCAGAAATGTTTCCACACCAAAGTTGGTAAGAGCAGAACCGAAAAATACCGGTGTCAGCTGTCCTTTGCTGACCTCTTCCTGAGAAAACTCCGCACTTGCGCCATCCAGAAGCTCAATTTCTTCCATCAGCTGCTCTTTCTGCTCAGGATCCATGATCTCATCTGCACGGGGATCATTAATATCAATCTCCTCTATCACACCTTCCTTGGTGCCCTTCTGTGTATCGGAGAAGGTAAGGATCTTCTTTGTATTACGATCAAACACGCCCCGGAATTTCTTACCGGAACCGATTGGCCAGTTGATCGGACAGGTTGCAATACCAAGCTCTTTTTCGATCTCATCCAGAAGATCAAAAGTATCGTTGGCATCTCTGTCCATCTTATTGATAAAAGTAAAGATCGGAATGTGTCTCATAACACAGACCTTGAAAAGCTTACGGGTCTGTGCCTCAACACCCTTGGATCCATCAATGACCATAACTGCTGAATCCGCAGCCATCAATGTACGGTAGGTATCCTCGGAGAAATCCTGATGTCCAGGTGTATCCAGAATGTTTATACAATATCCGTCATAATGGAACTGAAGAACGGATGAAGTTACGGAAATACCTCTTTCCTTCTCGATTTCCATCCAGTCTGATACTGCATGGCGGGCCGTAGCCTTACCCTTTACACTTCCGGCCAAATTGATGGCCCCGCCATACAGCAGAAATTTTTCTGTTAATGTTGTTTTACCGGCATCCGGATGAGAGATGATGGCAAATGTTCTTCTTTTTTCTATTTCTTTCGTATACTTCGACACGTGAGCCTCCTGTATATTCTCTGATATCTCTATTTTACTATAACCTTTCCTATTCTAGTATAGACAAGGCTTTGCTGTCAAGGCAATTCAGTCGTAAATTCCCTCTGTGTCAATAGTCTGATCGTTCTGGATATCTGCAGCCGTCTCTGCGTCCTCAGATGTTTGGTCCGTCGGATCGCTTTCCACAGATGCAGCGGTATCCTGCACCTCATCACCTGTACTTTCCGCATTATCCTCTGCACCTCCCGTATTTTTTTCAGCTTCATCTGCAGTATTTATAACATCCGATGCATTTTTACTTTGACTCAGAGGCGTGATCACAATGCTCTCTGCTGCCACACCGGTTTTCCTCTTTACAATATCCTCGATCTGTGCACGTTTTGCATCCTCCAGATCTGCATCCGGCACCACAACATCCGCAGTTTCGCCCGTCAGATTTACGATCACATTTTCAAAGCCCTTCGCCTCCAGAAGAAGCTCTGCAGCCGCCTCTTTTTCTGTAAAATCTGTCATAGAAACCATTGTATTAATGGCATTCTGTTTTTCCTCATCGCTGATGTCTTTATTACTGATGATCGCCTGCAGGTCCGCTTTGTTCTGGGAACGCACCTGCTCCCTGCTGACTTTTGCCTGTGCTGCAAAATCCGAAGCACCGGTAAGTACGGCCTCGCCCGGGGATGCGGTATCCATCACCTCCGACTGGGTTGTGCCATCTGCCCCGTTCTCATCCAGAAGGGCTGTTTCATCGGTCAGGTCATAATCCACGTCATCCAGGATACTGCTGCTGTCTGTACTCGTCTCCTTATCCTTAAATCCCAGATCCACATCTGCGAAATTCAGATATCCGGCCACAGCAATGAGAATGGCCAGCGAGGTGATGATTACCTGATTTTTCTTCATGATCTTTTTCACTTCTACTCTCCTCATTTCATTTTCATTATTCTAATTTTATTAGCGTCGATCTGAAATAATGCCATAATTGCCTGCTGAATATTCTGGACTGTCACTGCGCTGCCTGCTCCCTGGGCCGCCACCAGCACACCGGTAACTTCATTATTGCCGCTTATGGAAAAGTTTTCCGTATTTCCCTCATCCCCGGTCATAATGATCACTTCCACTTCTCCTACTCCTTCCACATTGGAAAGCAGTTCCTCAAGGCGGCTCTCCAGGCGGGTTTTCTCCGCATTCTGATCCTCTGCTGTTTTACTGTTCTTTCGGGTTACCGGAAGCCCTGCCACCAGAAGAAGGATTCCCAGAAGAAGGAAAACTCCCCACTCCTTCCATCCCATCCTCAGAAGCCAGGATCTGATACTGTCCTTTCCTGAGTCCGCAGATTCTTTCGAGCTCATTTTTCACCGCCTCCCTCTGTTTTTCTGTGACTGTTCCATAAAGTGTTATGGTCAGCTGAAGCTCTTTCTCCATATCTACTTCTGTTTTTGCCGAAAAAATCCCTTCTTTCCTGAGGATACCCTGAACCTGATCCTTCAACTCCTGTTCATATGCTCCTTTAAGAAATGTTTCCCTTATTCCTTCTGCTTCTGTCTTCATACGTACCTGTTCTTCTCTCCCATAATTATTGCTGAATCCGGACAGAAGTTCTTCACTTTTTCCCACTACGGCAAATATAGGCGTACAGATCAAAAGCACTAACAGAAGCCCCATAAACAGCCGTATATACTGCTCATAACGCTTATCAGGCAGAATATGCAGAAGTGCTGTAGTAAGTACATGAAAAAAAGCCAGGCTTTTCATCCACTGATAAAGTTCTGTTCTCATCCCAAGCCTCCTCCTGCCATCAGGATCAGAAATGTAAGCATACATAAAATTTCCGCAGTAAACAGGATTCTCATCAGAAGTGCACATCCCTCTGCCATGGTGCCAAAGGCTTCTACCAGCCGTTTGTCTGATACAGGCTGCGCCGCAGCCGCCAGAAAGCGATAGGTCAGTGACAAAAGTCCATATCGGACCAATGGCCCCGCCCCCACTGCCAGGATCACCAGCAAAAGCGCAATACCCAGACTGTTTCTTACAAGAACAGCTGTGGTAAGGACTAGTTCCGTAACTGCATTTACCGCGCCCCCGATCCCAGGAAGAGCACCGGCAGTTTTTCCCACAGCACTCCGCTTCAGAGAATCCATTACCGGAGCTACAAGACCACGCACCACCTGCAGTCCTGCTGCCACTCCAAGTAATGTCCGAAGCCCCCAGGAGATCACAGTCTCGATCAGTTCAGCCATTTTTCCCAGCATTTCTTCCCTGGAAAGATGATTCACGAATCTCAGAAGAATATATAAACTCACTCCGGGAAGCAGTACTCGTTCCAGGATCCATTGAAAAAGCCACACCAGAAGCAATACTCCCTGATAAAAAGCAGCTGCACTGGATGCACCTGACGCTGCTGCCACTGCCATAAAATACACCGGTGAGAGTTCCTTCATAAATTCCGTGATCCACGCAAGCATTGAAAGCAGTGATGCACTCAAACCGGAAAAACTGTTCATCAGAAGAGTAAAAACAAGAAGATACACCACATAAAACTGATCTCTCCCACCTGCCCGTTATCAAAGGCACCGGCAAACCCGGAAAAAACGGCAGCGAACAACAGCAGAAGCAACAACTTCACGATCAGCTCTTTTTCTCTTTCAATACCATAAAAAAGGAGACTGTGCAAAAATTCCCGCACACTCTCCTCCGAAAGCACCTCTTCCCCTGACAACAGTCTGTGAAACGCTTCTGTAACAGAAAATGTTTTTTCTCCAAGCATCTCATCTACCATGGACTGCAGGTCGGTAAGCTCCATCTGATCTGTGATCTGTTGTTCCGCCGAAGAAGCATAAACGATCACACCGCCAAAACAGTTTATAACTACAGCCAGAAACAGGGCTGCACAAATCTCTGACCAATATCTTTTCATGCAAGAAATCCCTGTATGGTATCCAACAGTGCCAGAAGAACCGGCATACTTAAGACCATTACAGATAACCGGCAGAACAGTTCGATCTGTGCACCAGTGGAGGAATATCCTGCATCTCTGCATATACCGGATGAAAATTGTCCGATATAGGTGATCCCGATCATCTTCAGCAAAGTAGTAATATAGCTTCCATCAATCGGAAGACTCTGTTTCAGTCTCTCCAGAGACTGGAACAGATAGCTGATCTTCCCTACCACTAATCCCAGTATCACAAGACCTATTCCCATCGTAACAAGGCTTACATACTCCGGTGCGCGGTCTTTCAGAAGAATCCCCAGAAGAACCCCCGCCGTTCCCAGAACAGAAATCTTCAGAATATCCACGGTTCTTTCCCTCCCCTACAGTACAAAAAGCTGCTGGATATTTTTAAAAAGTTCATAAATATACGGCACGATCCAGAACAGTACTAAAAGAAGTCCTGAAAAACTCACCAGAAAAGCCTGTTCCTCCCTTCCGCTATGTTTCAGAATCTGAGAAAGAACAGAGACCAGGATCCCTACTGCACCGATCTTAAATATGATACTGACCTCCAAATGATCCCTCCTTTTCTTCTGAAAGCCTGTCCCTCTTACTACTGTCTGATAAACAATGCTATACCAGAAGGACCGCAAGCAGCAGGCCTCCAAGAATCCCCAATTCCCTGGTACAGTTTTTTTTCTTTCCGGAAACCTCCGCTTTCCGCTTCAAAATCTCTGCTTCCAGATTATTTTCATACAGGGAAAGCTGTCGCATCTGCATTTCCAGATCCATATAGCCCAGATATTCTCCGAAAGAAAAAAAAGGCGTCCTTTTCCCCATGGGTAAGGCAGCTTTTTTTCAGGGCGCTTTCCGCACATTCCCTGCATATCTGTGAAAGTTTTTCTCCTGTTCCCGCTTTCATCCTGTCCGCGGCACTGATGAGAAACTCTCTGTATTTTCCATTCATTCTTCCTGCTGCTCCATAAAAAGCATCCGGCAGTGATGCATTCCCGCAGCGGATCTCGCCTTTCAGGCAGATCACCATCTGAAGCAGTTTTTCCAGTATACGAATCTGCTCCGAAAGTCTCATACTTCCGGAAAATCCCATTCCGGCTCCTGCCGCCACTACCAGAATACATCCTACAATCCGGTACATAGGCATTTCCCGTTTTCATCATAGATTCCTTCCACGATTCCTGCACGTTCATGCTTTCCCAGAAAAATATATCTCTGGAAAACCCGTGCTTCCCACAATTTCCGAAAAAACGGCTGGGATAATGTTTCTTCCATGGAAGCTCCATGTGCAGTTGCGATCAGACGACATCCACAGTGGATAACTGATTCCACAGCCTTGAAATCTTCTTCTTTTCCAAGTTCATCCACAGCAACCACAACCGGCGACATTGACCGGATCAGCATCTGCATCCCTTCTGCTTTCGGACAGCCGTCCAGGATATCCGTACGCATTCCGAGGTCATTCTGAGGGATCCCCTGATAGCATCCAGCCAGTTCACTGCGCTCATCGACTACTCCTACCGTAACACCGGAAATATTTTCCCATCCATTACTCATCTGCCGGATGATATCCCGAAGAAGCGTGGTCTTCCCACATCTGGGCGGAGAAACGATCAAGGTATGCATGATCTGCTCTCTTGTCTGGATATATGGCAGCACTTCTTCTGCACATCCCTGGATCTCATGTGCCAGACGGACATTGATGCAGGAAATATATTTCATCCCACGGATACGGTTTCCGTCCAGGATCACCTTTCCGGTAACTCCTACACGGTGCCCGCCCTGTACACTCAAAAAACCCTGGCGGATCTCATCTTCATAAGCATACAGGGAATAGCCGCTGACATACTCCAGTGTTTCCTTAAGATCTTCCCGCGTAACCAGATAAGGTTCTGTATCTTTTTGCCGGAGGAAACATTCTCCCCCATCATAAGTGAGGAACAGAGGTCTTCCCACGCGGAGACGTATCTCATATAATTTATCATAATCAAGGTCTGCATCCACCAGAAGCTGGCGGACATTACTGGCAAACAGGTTCTGGATCTGGTTTGCGTCCATGTTTTCACCTCTTACACTTAAATATATTGCGGACATGCCGGATTTAGTACCTGTTGTCTTTTTTGATGCTCTCTCGTTTTTTCTTTATTCCGACAGAAAAAAAAAGACTTTCTTCTTCGTCATAGGTCTCCATCTTCGAAAGATTCAGCTTCAGGACCCGATCCACAATATTTACGGAGGACGCACGGTATGCATAGGCACAGGATTCAAACATCACATAAAGGCTGTCACCCTCCACCACGATCTGTTCCAGTCGTTCCGGAAAACGATAAGTTCTGGCAGAATTCTCGTTTACATACAAACGCTTATCGGATTGTTCATAAAACACCAGCCTGGATGGCAGGATTCCAAAAGAATGAGAGATCAAAAGCTTATCATTATAAAAAGCAATTCCCTGAACCTGCTCCGATATGGTGGAATAATCCAACGGAACTGCCATTTCAAAATCCATGCCCAGTTTCTCGTCCATGGTATTGATCAGTTTTCCCTCTTCGTCAACTCCGTATCGTGCAATTACACTTTCGTTATATTTTTCAAAGCAGCCTACATACAGACACCCCTCATAAAAGGTCATAAAAGAATCTCTCACGATCCCATAAAGACTGACTATCTGGAAAGTCTCCACCGGCAGATGGCTGTCATCATAATCATAGGCTTCTATTGTATCCATCTTTATACTCACTGCCTGGGCGATCCCGTTGATATTGGAGGAATACCATAATAACTTATGCTTCGGGTCATAGGCAAGTCCTCCCACATGAGGCTGTCCAGGCAGTATCACTTCTTTAATAAAATTATGTTTTTCCTTATCGATCACATAGATGACCGAACTATGTTTCTGTGTGCTGCAGTAAGCGCTGATCAGCACATAATCCTCTGTAACCGCCAGTCCCTGAGGCGTCATGGACGTACACATGGCAGGAGTGGCACCTTTTTCTGTGAGCAGCGTCCTGGTATTCTTCAGCCCGGGAATGACATATGTTCCATATTCCTTCTCTTTTTCTCTCCCATCAAAGGCAAAATAAGAAAAATCCTCTTTCTGGGAAAGCATCTGTTTCTGTCCCCGCAGTGTATACACTGCAGCAACCTCGGTTTGTCACCACAGCTTTTGTGGGCAGCTCAGTTTTTGCACGGTAAAACAAATGCATATAAAAAATAACATATGCACAGCACAAAAACAACTGCCAGGATCTTCAGAATGAAAATCCTGAAGCTGCGTTTCATCTCTTTGTTATTTCATCGTC
>ENA-OQHF01001018-OQHF01001018.1-human-gut-metagenome-genome-assembly--contig:-NODE-1018-length-16004-cov-6.733262_pt1 | contig 16004 bp, 12 predicted proteins | sample MGYA00242559_ERZ504709 | MGnify/ENA primary metagenome ERZ504709 (study PRJEB26092, sample SAMD00036203) | human gut metagenome | host: Homo sapiens | study: EMG produced TPA metagenomics assembly of... | reverse complement strand
GAAGCTCATAAGGGCCGATATTATCCTCCGTTTTTTGAGCAATGTTGCCGTTTTCGTCAGGCGGCAAAAGCTCAGGCGATACAGGAGTATCAAGCACATCATAAAGAATATCCGCCGTTTTTTTATCGCTTACGTTTGCAACATATTCAACAAGATATTTAACAAGAGTTTTAGGAACGCTTGCATTAACGCCGTACATGCTCATATGATCCCCGTTATATGTGCACCAGCCCATTGCAAGCTCGCTCAAATCACCCGTACCGACAAGAAGCTTGCCGTGCTTATTTGCAAGGTCAAAAAGAATTTGCGTTCTTTCCCTCGCCTGCGTATTTTCATAAGTGATATCCTTAACTGAGCTGTCATGCTCAATATCTTTCATGTGCAAAACGCATGCATCCTTAATACTGATTTCCTTTATCGTAACTCCGAGAGATTTCATAAGGTCGATTGCATTTTGATAAGTCCTGTCCGTTGTGCCGAACCCCGGCATTGTAACGCCCAAAATATCGCTGTTATTCTTGCCGAGAAGTTTCATTGCAGAGACGCTTACAAGAAGTGCAAGAGTTGAATCAAGACCGCCGGAAATACCGACAACAACGCCGTTTGAACCCACGTGCTCAATCCTCTTGGCAAGTCCGCTTGCCTGAATGGCAAAAATTTCCTTGCATCTTTGCGCTCTTTTTTCATTATCACTCGGAACAAAAGGCATTGAGTCAACAAACCTGTTTTCAAGTTCATTATTTTTATTTTCAAGATTTAATTTAATGCATTCTGTTTTATCATTGCTGTTTTCAAACGACATATTTGAACGTCTTTGACTTAAAAGCCTTTCAACGTCAACATCGGCAACGGTAAGCACGTTTTCACGCTTAAAGCGTTCGCCCTCGCTCAAAACCGTTCCGTTTTCACACACAAGAGTTGCGCCTGAAAAAACAAGGTCGGTTGTACTTTCAAAAACAGAAGCGCCCGAATAAACATAAGCGCAAACACACCTTGCAGACTGATTAGCCACAAGTTCACGGCGATACTGCGCTTTTGAAACGTATTCGTCGCTTGCCGAAAGATTAGCAATAATATTTGCGCCGCATAAAGCAAGAAAACTGCTTGGCGGGTTAGGCACCCACAAATCCTCGCAAAGTTCAACACCAAGGATTGCGCCGGAGCCCAAATCAAAAACAATATCGCCTATTTGAGTATCAAATCCGGCATAAGAAATGCTTTGCACCTCTTTAAAATCAAAGCCCGAAGCAAACCATCTTTTTTCGTAAAATTCATTATAATTTGCAAGATACTTTTTGGGCACAATACCTTTAACGCCGTCCTTATCAATCACAACAGCACAATTATAAAGCTTATTAAAGAAAGGCACGGGTGCGCCGACAAGAAGAACTATATCCTTGCCCTTAATATAATCGGCAAGTTCAGCCACTGCCCTCTCGCTTTCAATCAAAAGTGTACGTGCAAAGAACAAATCTGCGCATGTATAGCCTGTAACAGAAAGCTCCGGAGTGACAAGAAGTTTAACATTTTTTTCAAGTGCGCTGTCAATTGCTTCTTTAATTATAGACGTATTAAAGCTTACATCGGCAACCTTAAGTTTTAAACTGCTTGCAGCCGTTTTTATAAATCCGTAATTCATTTAACCACCAAAAATATTTTATAATTAATATATTAACACATTATATACAATACTTTAAATCATTGTAATTTTAAACTTGAAAGAAGCGGTTTCGTCCTTTTCAAGAACAGTCATTCCTCTTTTATGTTCAAAAAGTCCGTCCTCATCATTACAGCTTGCAAGCCCTGTCCACGGCTCAAGAGCAACAAAAGGTGCATTGCCGACAGCAGACCAAATAAGAAGATTGTTCATATCCTGAAATTCTATCTTTACACCTTTACCGCTTTTGCCGATAAGAGTAGCGCTTTTAGCTTCGCAATTTTCAAAAATAAGTGCATCTTTTTCCTCAAACAATTCGTGAACAAGAGAAAGTGTGTCACCGCCGTGCATTTCGTCAAATTTTTCAAACACGTTTACAAGCCCTGTATGGTGATCGGGTCTTAGGCACGGCTTGGTAATATTTTTATCGAAAACAACCTTGTAATCCTCAAATTTTTCACCCTTTACAAGCGGACAATTAAACGCCGGATGCCCGCCGATAACAAACGGAAGCTTATCCTCACCCGTGTTGGTAACTATATATTCATTAGTAACGGTATCGCCGTTAATCGTATATTTAATTTTAAGCTCATAATCAAACGGAAAATCACGCTTAGTATTTTCATCGCTTCTTTGAACAAAAGTAACGCTGTTTTTATGCTGTTCTAAAACCTCAAAAGGATTAATTCTCGCAACGCCGTGGCGTTTCATTGTGCATCTTTTGCCGAAAGCCTCCATTTCACCGTTTGGAAGCACACCTGTAATCGGGAAACAAACGGGCGCCTGCCCTGCCCAATATTTAGTGTCTCCCTGCCAAAGATATTCCGTATTATTCTTATTAAGCGAATTAAGCATTGCGCCGTCAAGACCCAAAACGGCATAATTTTCACCGCTTGTAATTTTTATCTTCATAGTTGCACCCCTAAAATAAACAAAAAATTTATACATATCAATTATAGCTTATATAAAAATATATTGCAATATTGAAAATAAATATTATATAGTATATAATATTAACAAATTAAAACACAGGAGAATACAAATGGATATTGAAAGCTATATTCAAGAAGCAATTTTTGGAGAAAATGAGCAACACACTTGCTTTTATCAATTAATATGGGATACCTTTAAAGAAAGCGGTTTTGTTATTACAGACGAGGACGGCCACGAAATTGACGCAATTTTCAAGGCAACAGCAATTCAAAATCTTTTAGGCGAATTTATGTATAGGCTTTACGACGAAGTAAATGAAACCGGATTTGAGGACGTTATTGATTATATTCAAACTCTCGGATACGGCGACGAAGATATCTTAAATTATTGCAAATCAGACCCTGAAATTGAGGTTGACGAAAATGACTTTGACCTCACGGTTAAGAATGCTCTTGACTATATAACGGAAATTACGGCTGATAAAATGCTTGATGAATTTTCAGCTGATGACCTTTTTGATTTAATGTTTACCGCAAGTTATGCTTTTGAACAGGACTTCACTTTTGATTTTGAAGATTACGACGAAATGCAGGCATTTATTGACACCAACCACGACCAGCTTGATAATTACAAAGAGGAATATCCTTCGGTAATGAACTGGATTGAAGCAGGTATGATTTGCTAAAACATAATAACTGTAAGCGTTAATTTATACTTTTTCTACACGCTGGGAGACTTCGAGAAAGTGAGATAAATTTCGTATTTTGCGAGCGGGTGCTGTACGTTGGTACTGCCCCCGAGCAAAAGACGGAAAGTGCCAAAAAAGGCTTGAACGTAATGTTCAAGCCTCTTTTCTATAAATGTATTTTATTTCGGCAAGAGCAAGCCCTTGCTATACGTTACGTCGAAAGAAATTCCGTTTTATAGCACGGCACGGTTTATCCACTTTATCGACAGTCTAAATGGGCTTGAACGTAATGTTCAAGCCCATTTTCTATAATTATTATTTTTTAATTATCCTCATCGCTTGAAAGCTTAAGCACTGCAAGGAAAGCCTCCTGCGGAACTTCAACCTGACCGAACTGGCGCATACGCTTTTTACCCTCTTTTTGCTTTTCAAGAAGCTTTTTCTTACGGGTAACGTCACCGCCGTAGCACTTGGCAAGTACATCTTTGCGCAGTGCTTTTACAGTTTCTCTCGCAATAACCTTACCGCCGATTGCAACCTGAATAGGAATTTCAAACAAGTGGCGTGGAATATGCTTTTTAAGCTGTTCGGCAATTCGACGTGCACGTGCATACGCCTTATCCCTATGGATAATAAACGAAAGTGCATCAATAATATCGCCGTTCAAAAGAACGTCAACCTTGCACAAATCACTCTTTCTGTAATCGGTAAGTTCATAGTCAAACGAAGCATAGCCCCTCGTTCTCGACTTAAGGTCATCAAAGAAATCATAAATAATTTCATTAAGCGGCATTTCATAATGAATATCAACACGGTCTGTTGTGATATATTTCATATCTTTAAAAATGCCACGTCTGTCCTGGCACATATCCATAACCGTGCCTACATAATCACTCGGAACATAAATATATGCGTTTGCAAACGGCTCTTCGCAGTAATCAATATAAGCAGGATCGGGATAATTGGTAGGATTGTCAATCTCAACCATAGTACCGTCAGTCATATGAATTTTATATACAACGCTCGGAACAGTGGTGATAAGGTCAAGATTATATTCCCTTTCAAGCCTTTCCTGAATAATCTCAAGATGCAAAAGACCTAAAAAGCCGCATCTAAAACCAAAACCGAGAGCGCCCGACGTTTCAGGCTCATAGGAAAGAGAAGCGTCGTTTAATTGCAATTTTTCAAGTGCGTCACGCAAATTTTCATAATCAGCACCGTCGGCAGGATAAACGCCGCAGAATACCATAGGATTAACCTTACGATATCCCGGAAGTGCCTCAGGTGCAGGATTGGTTGCAAGGGTAACTGTATCGCCGACTCTTGCATCTCCTACTGTTTTAATAGAAGCGGTAATATATCCAACCTCGCCTGCGCAAAGCTCGTCTGCCTTTTCAAGCGAAGTTGCACGCATATAACCAACCTCAACAACGGTAAATTCCGCACCCGTTGCCATCATACGCATAGTGTCGCCCGCTTTAATCTTACCGTCCATAATTCTAACATAAACAATAACACCACGATAAGAATCATAAACAGAGTCGAAAATAAGCGCTTTAAGCGGTTTATTGTCATCACCCTGTGGAGGCTTAATTTCATTAACTATATATTCAAGCACTTCTTCAACATTTTGACCTGTTTTTGCGCTGACTCTCGGTGCGTCCATACAAGGAATACCGATAACATCCTCAACCTCATGAGCCACCCTGTCAGGGTCTGCGGCAGGAAGGTCGATTTTATTAATCACAGGCAAAATATCAAGGTCGTGATCAAGCGCAAGATAAGTGTTTGCAAGAGTCTGCGCCTCCACACCCTGAGATGCGTCAACTATTAAGATTGCGCCCTCACAAGCCGCAAGAGAACGTGAAACCTCATAGTTAAAATCGACATGACCCGGTGTATCAATAAGATTAAATTCATAAACCTCACCGTTTTTAGCCGTATAATCAAGCTTAACGGCATGTGCCTTAATAGTGATACCACGCTCACGTTCAAGTTCCATATCGTCAAGTATCTGTTCTTGCATATCACGCTTGGCGACAGAGCTTGTAAGCTCCAAAAGCCTGTCTGCCAGAGTTGATTTACCATGATCGATATGGGCGATTATTGAAAAATTTCTAATATGGTCCTTACTAACTGACAAGAGTTTTAATCCTCCGAATATTACTTAATATTTTTTAAATCCGATAATTCTTTATTTATCTTTTTACGTTTAAATTTATATTTTTGAAAAATTCTTACTATATAGAATAGCGGCAATAAAACGGGATGACGTTCACAAACACGATACGTTTTCATAATCTGTCTTTTCGGCGGAAAAAGCCTTTTAAAAATATACTTGATTTTTGAGCCGCCATACTTTTCCTCAATAACCTCGCCAAAGGCTGCCCTTTTGCCGTAAACGCCGCCCGAAAGGATGAAATCCAAAAGGCTTTGCTCGCTTTCGCTTATTTCCTTCTCCTCAAAAATCGCCATTGCAAGATTGATTGTATCCTCACCGAATTGTTTAATGCCAAAATCTTCAAGCGTTGAATTAACATAAGCCATATCGAGATTTTCAAGTTTATTTAAAAGCAAATAGATATCGCAAATAAATCTTATTCCAAATCCGCTTTGGCAATAATGGTCATAAGCGTGGCAAATTGAATAGATAAATAAATCGCTTTCGTCAATATTATATTTTGATGGTTTCTCTTTATCTTGCTTTGCTCTCTTCCAAAGGTCAAAATCAGGATGAAATTCGTCCCTTTCGTCAAATATTGTTCTGTGCCATTCAAAGGTATAATAAGGCGGCTTAAAGAAATCATCCGTATTAGCCTCAGACGTTTCAAGCAAAAAGCCTCTTTTTTTCATCATCGAAACAAGTCGTTCTCTATCCTTTTCATGATAAAGGATATCAACATCGCTCATCTGCCTCATTTTTTGCTTAGGATAGCAAAGTTTTATAACGCTTCCTTTTAAAAGCATATAATCGATTTTTAACGCATCAAGCTCCTTTTCAATCTGCTCAAGCTCGTTTTTCATCGCAATCATACGCACAAGCTCATTTTGTGTATAAAAAGTAAGCTCCTGAGCCTGCTCAACAGGTATATTGATTTTGTTGATAACAGGCGCAATTGTAGAATAAACCTGCTGCTCGTTAGAAAGTTTAACGAGTTTTTCCCAATTAAGTCCCACAGGAACATCCGGCACATCCTCATTTTTTAGTGCGCATTTTAGAAGTGCCACAAGATATTCACTTTCAATGCAAGTGTATTTCATAATTATTCCTCAATAATATTTTTTGATTTTAAAAGGTTTAAAAGTTCATTAACGTCTGCCCTTGCAGTAGCTTCATCAACATCGTATTTATCAGTCATAGCTTTAACAATACTGTCCGGCGTCTGCTCAGTTTTGAGAAGTTCAAAAATAAAAGCAGCAGTAGGATTGTTTTTGATAAGACCGTTAAACTCCTTAGTAGCCTCACCCGTAGCAATGGCAAAGCTTTCGCCGTCAATTGAATTTGTAACAATTCCGTTTTTTAATTTCATAAATATCACCTTTAAATTAATTTTAATTAGTTTTATCTTAAAAAACAATTTTTTTAATGCAATGTGTTACTTTCTTTACCTTATTACAAACAGGTTGTGAAAGCTTGTCAACGATAATCAAATATGGCTTTTCAACCACCATTTTCCTCATTATATTATAATTTATAGCTTTTCAATCAGAGCGACCGCTTCAACATGCGGTGTACGTGGGAACATATCAACAGCGCACACTCTTTTGGTTTTATATCCCTTTTCATCAAGAATTTTCAAATCCCTTGCAAGCGTTGAACTGTCGCAAGAAACATAAACAATTCTTTCGGGGCTCATTTGGCACACGGTATCAAAAAGTGACGCATCGCAGCCTTTCCTTGGCGGGTCAAGAATTATAACATCAGCTTTTATTCCATCTTTTTCAAGTTTTTTTGCCGCAGTAGGTGCATCTGCGCAAATAAATTCGGCATTGTCGATATTATTAAGTTTTGCATTTATCTTTGCATTTTCAATAGCCTTTCCAATAATCTCAACACCGATAAGTTTTTTAACGCTGCCTGCCATAGTCAATCCGATTGTGCCGACACCGCAATAAAGGTCAAGCAAAGTTTCGTTTTTATTTAGGTTTGCATACTCCATTGCCTTAGAGTAAAGCCTTTCGCACTGGTCATGATTAACCTGATAAAAAGAATTGGGAGAAATAACAAACGTTTTTCCCAAAAGCTTATCCATGATATAATCATCACCCCAAACGGTTTTGCTTTCTTTGCCTAAAATCACATTTGATTTTTCACGATTAATATTAATTACAACGCTTTTAAGCCCTTGAAGCTTTTCCCTCAAAAGAGAAACAAGAAGGTCGCTTTCAGGAATTAACGTACCGTTAATAACGGCGCAAGCCATTATCTCGCCTGTAGCAAAGCCCTTTCTGAAATAAATGTGACGCAAAAGCCCTTTGCCCGTATTTTCATCATAAGAGGTAACGTTTGCTTTTTCCACCCAAATTCTAAAAGCTTCAAGCCCTGCTTTAAATTCCTTTGGTTGCAATGCGCAATCATCATTGCAAATAATTCTGTGGCTCTTATAAGCATAAAAACCGGCAAAAAGTTCACCGTCGCAAATTGAAACAGGATACTGCGCCTTATTGCGATAATGAGAGCATTTATCCGCACCGATTATTTCCTCAACCTCAATATCAAGCTTGCCTATGCGTTCAAGTGCGTCTTGAACTCTGCCTTTTTTATATCTCAGTTCTTCATCATAACTAACATTTCTAAACGAACAGCCGCCGCATTTTGACGACACGGGGCAATCGCTTTCAATTCTGAATTTTGACGGCTTAATTATATCCTTAACTACGCCTATTGCGTAATTTTTTGAGCATTTAATAATATGAGCTACAACCTCATCACCGGGGACAACACCCCTTACAAAAACAGCAAAGCCGTCAAAGCGACCGATACCGCTTCCTTCAGAAGTCAGACTGTCAATATTCAATTTAATATCATCATTTTTAGACAGCTTCACCTAAATCACCAAAATATATAATATCATAAATTAATACAATAATAAAGTCCTTTTTAATAATTTTGCATAAAGAATAAGCGAATTCCAAACAAAAGCCTGAAATTCGCTCAAATCTAAATTATTTCACAAGAATACTTGCATTATTTTCAAGTTTTTCCAAAGTATCTATTGAACATTTCTTGATTATTTCCTTAACACCCGATTCAAAATCAGGCTTGCGAGATGAAAGATTATGACAATCCGAGCCGATAAGATGAATTCTGCCTGTTTGAAGAAGCTTAAAAAGCTTTTTCCTCAAATGCCTCGGCGAGTCAACAAACGAGCTTACATTAACCTGAGCAATACAGCCCATATCTATATATTCGTCAAGAAGGTCAAAATTTTCCATAAAAGCGGAATAACGCTCAATATGTGCCAAAACAGGTATAATGCCGTAATCGTAATTCAAATTGAGCAAACGTTCATATATATCTCGTGAAAAATCGCAGGAAAAAGGATGTTCAATAAGTGCATAATCGGTATTGCCAATCTTAATTTCGTCAAGATTTGAATTGCGCAAAAGATATTTTGTAATATAAACCTCCGCTGCAGGTATAAGCTTTGGGCTGTCGGGAGGAAGAGAAGCTTTTAAAAGTTCAAACGAGTCATCTCTTCTTTTAACAAAATCCTCATAGCTTATAGAGTCGGAATAATAATGCGGAGTTAAAACAATTGCACTTGCGCCCTGTTTTTTAAGCATACCAATCATTTTTAAACTGGTATCAACATCAGGCGAACCATCGTCAATCCCCGGCAAAATATGGCTATGTACCTCAACAAGCTTGTCAATCATTTTATCACACCTTAACTTTAGTATCTCGGGTCGTAACGGCCGTATTCATAACCGCCGCCGTGATATTCGCCGTAGCCGTAATAGCCGTATCTTCTGCGAGGACCAAAGCCGCCGTAATTATAAGAATCATAAGAAGAGCCGTTACCCTTACCTGCCTTAGATTCAACAAAATTAACAACAAATCCCAAAATCTTTGCATCAATAAATTCAAGAGACGACAGTGCCTTTTGAAGTTCCGGATGAGTAGTTTGATTGTCTCTGACAACAAGAACAATACCGTCTGATTCACGGATAAGCGGCAATGCATCGGAAACTACGTTAAGCGGAGGGGTATCGATAATAATATAATCAAAATCTTTACTGATGCCGTTTAAGAAATCCCTCATAAAATCGGAGCCTAAAAGCTCTGCCGGATTCGGAGGGATAGTACCCGATGTAATGACTGAAAGATTTTCATATTTTGTCGGATGAATTATACCGAAAATATCCATTTTATGCCTTGCGGAAGCAACATCGCTTAAATAGTCAGTCAAACCCGGCGCACTCGAAACTGAAAAATACTGGTGAATTTTCGGTTTGCGCAAATCGCCGTCAATAAGAAGAACTCTTTGGTCTGCCTGAGAAATAGAAGCGGCAAGATTTACGGTGGTGGTAGTTTTGCCCTCATTAGGAAGAGAGGAGGAAACAACAATTATTTTACAGCCTTTTTTAACGACTGAAAACATAATATTGGCACGAATTGATTTATAAGCCTCTTCGATTCTGAACTTCAAATCACTTGAAATGTTAGCGTTATCAACAAGAACACGCTGTTGCGATGCAAACTTTTTCTTTTTATCCTTAGCCATTATTCATTCTCCTCCTTATCGTTTTTCTTTTTTGCTTTTTTACCGTCAATTTCAAATTCGGGTATAGTACCGAGTACCGGAATATTATACCTTGTGGTAAGTTCTTCGCTCGTTTTAACTCTTACGTCAAGAAGGTCACGGAATATAATGTATGCAACTGCAATAACACCGCCGGCGATAAAGCCGAGAATTGATTTTTTAACAGTTCCCATTCCGTTAGGTGTACTTGCCTCAATTGCGGCATCTTCAACAGAAGCATTTAAAAGTCCGTTGTTTTTATTTTTCATAACCTTAGGAACAGTAATTTCAAGCTGGCGTGCAATTTGGAAAGCAGTCGCCTTATCGTCAGTGGTAACCGTCATTGTCATAATGGCAGTATCCTCTTTTGTCTCGATTGAAATACATTTGCTGATATCTTTATATGTGTAATTCGAGTTGTATTTTTTATTAAGGTCGTTTGCCACTCTTTTTGCAAACTCACTTGTATTAAGCATTTCGGTATAGGTTTCCATCATTTGCATGGCATAGTTCATCTTGCTTGTGTTACTTGCCGCATTTCTTGCAAGAGTAGAGTCCGAAAGCTCCTGCTGGGTTTCAACTGCATAAACAAAAAATTTAACGCTTGAAGAATATGTTTTAGTTGCAAAATTAGCTGAATAAATGCCGATTAAAAGCGCACCGATTACGCAAAATATTGCAACCAGTTTTCATTTTTTCAGCACAAGCTTCATAATTTTTTGCAAATCAATCTCTGTGTTCATTAAGTTCTCCTCCGCTTAATAAATAATAAGTATCAATAACGTATAAATAATACATTGAATATGTCTTTTTGTCAACTGATTTATCGGAATAGTTCATTAAATTTGTTGTTTCTATTGACAAAGTTTGTTAAATGGTTGATAATAAAATGTGAATTATTTCTATATTGAGAAAGGAGTTTTCAATGACAGATAACAAAATAAAGATGCCTGTATGGGGTCCGTACTCCAAGAAATATATGGGCATATCAAAAATAATAAATGAGCTTGCCGACAAGGGCGCAAGGTATGATTTTTCCGTCCACCCTACCCTTTGGAACAGTTCAACACCCGTACCGAACGTTACAGTTCCGTCAAATTATCACTTATGGAACTGCAAAAACGATTACACTTTTTATTCATACAGATATGAGCTTATGTGGAAAGACGAAGTTTATGCCGATATTTCATTTTCAAAGGCTGACGATGATGCATACCTTATGAGATGTGAAATTTTCAATAACACCTCTCTTTCGCAAAACTGTATTTTAAATATATTTGCTTCTCTTGAATTTCCTCACCCAACCTATTGCGAGGTAAGCGTGCCGAACGGTGCAATTCTTAAAACAGCCAATGATTACGTTGACTATTCTTATGCTGTTGCAAGACCTTGGGACGAAGAAAATCCGGACGGAATGTTTAAGGGTATGTTTGCAGACAAGGAGTTTTACCTTGGCAAGGGACTTGGCGACAGATGCGAGAATTATCACGTTCACTTCTTAAATCTTAAGCCTTTCGGATTTGAAAGCGGCGACAAAGTATCATATAAATTTGATGACAACGATATTAAAAATCCTATTATCGCAGTCAGATATAAAACCGTTACAGACGGCGACGCAGAATTTGATATGAACGGAAAAACAGTCGTATTTGCACACAGCGATGAACTCAACATTGCATATATTCCTTATATGCCTGAGTTTACACTTGAAAGCCACGGCAAGGCAGGAATCGAGTTTGACTTTTTATGTGCCGTTGACGAAAGTGAAAAGGAAAATATCACGTGCAAAACAAAAGCGCAACCTTATATGCCGCAAATTGAAACAAAGGTACTTGAAAACGGTCATATCACAAAGCTTACTTATGACACTGTTGACAAGCCGTTTTACATCTTAACAAATAATAAAAACACACGTGAAAGAAAGCTTGATTCAGGCTGTCTTGAAGATGCGCTTATTAACAGGCTTTCAAACGGCGACCACACTTATGACGAGCTTAGAGAAACCTTCTCCGCTTCTTTCCAAAGAAAGCACAGCGACGACGGATTTTTCCACAATTCGCTTATTAAATCAATTTTTATTGAGCCGAACACCTCACACGTTGAATATGTTATGCTTTCTCAGAGCGAGCCGAAACAGTTGAGCAACGAAGAATACGAGGCTATTTATCAAAATGCGAAGAAAGGTTCAAAACCTGCAAGCTTTAACAAAGCAGGCGAAAAATACACACTTTCAACAGAAATTCTTAAATCAACACTTTTAACAAACGTGGTATATCCTGTTTATCGCCACGGCGAGAATGTTATTCATCACACACCGGGTAAAAGATGGGACAGCTTTTACACATGGGACAGCGGTTTTATCGGAATGGGGCTTTTGGAATTTTCGCCTAAGCTTTGCCAATATGCGCTTGATATGTATTTATGTGACGAAACAAACAAAGACTTTTGCTTTTTACTTCACGGCTCACTTGTTCCTACCCAATTTGTTGAATATCTTGAACTTTTAAAGCGTACAAATGATAAGGAAAGCCTTGCATTTTTATATGATAAAGCTAAGCTTTATTACGAATTTTTACGTGGCAGAAATCATGCGTCAACCGTTGCAAAATTCAATAACGGGCTTCTTACGACATACGATTACTGGTATTCCCACTGCGGAATGGACGACTATCCGGCTCAAGTTGAAATGATGGCAAGAAAATCGCAGAAATATACCTGTCCTTGTCTTTCAACAGCGCAAATTATCCGTGCCGGCAAGATTATGAAAATGGTTGCCGAATCTCTCGGAAGATATGACGATATCAAGATTTATGATGAAGATATCGAATATTCAACAAAGGCGCTCAACGACCTTGCTTGGGACGAGGAAAGCGGCTATTTCGGCTATACGGAATATGACGAAAGCGGAAATGTTACTGGCATTATGAGAACTGCCGACGGCGAAAACTTCAACAAGGGTATGGACGGTGTTTATCCTATCGTTGCAGGTGCAGTTGAGGGTGAGCGCAAGAAAAAGCTTCTTGACCACATTAAAAATCCTAATGAAATGTGGTCTGCAGCAGGAATATCCGCAGTTGATATGAGCGCTTCCTATTACTTTGATGACGGTTATTGGAACGGCAACGTTTGGATGAGCCACCAGTGGTTTATTTGGAAAACAATGCTTGATAACGGCGAAGCCGATTTTGCTTATGACATTGCCAAGCTTGCTTTGGATATGTGGAAAGATGAAACAGACTTTACATATAACACTTATGAGTGCTTCGGCATTGCAACAAAACGTGGCGGCTGGTTCCACAATTTCGGCGGTCTTTCCGCTCCTATTTGCATTTGGGCGAATGCTTACTTCAAACCTCAAACCGTCACCACAGGCTTTGATGTTTGGACAGATTATCAAAAAACTACCGACAACAGCGCAAATATTAAATTTAAATATTTCGGCAATTGCGATAAATATACTATGATAATCACCCTTTCGGACAAGGTGAAATATGTTGCTTACCTTGACGGGCAAAAGATTGATTTTAACGAAAGAAACAAAGGTTCACTCGAATTTACATTTGACAAAAATGTAAAAGGCGGTGTACTTGAAATTAAAGAAGAGCAGGAGTAAAAAATGGCTAACAAAATATGGGGAAGTAATAATGAGCCGCTTAAAATTCAATTTATAACCGACACTCATTATTATTCAAGAAAAGGCGGCACCGAAGGCAAGGCTTACGATAAAGCCGAGTCAAAGTCGCAAAAAGTAATTAAAGACAGCGACCTCGTAATCAAAGCGGGCTTTGATATGCTTTGCGAGGACAAGTCGACAGATATCGTTGTTCTTGCAGGCGATACCACACGTGACGGTGAGATTGAATCTCATAAGGAATTTATCGAAATGCTCAGAGACCTTAAAAAAAGAGGCAAAAGAGTTTATGTTATCACGGCTACTCACGATTTTAGGGACAGAGGTGTTGCCGACGGATATGACGGCGACAAAAAAATTGAAGTTCCGGCAGTAGAAGACAGGCACGATTTGTGGGATATGTACTACGAATTCGGCCCTAACGAAGCTATTTCAACTCACCCTGAGTCAATGAGTTACGTTGTTCAGCTTGCACCGGGTTATCGTCTTTTTGCACTTAATGACGATACAAATTATAAGCCTGAGGGCGAAAGTGGTTCCGGCTTCTCCGACGATTGTATGAAATGGATTATGGAGCAGCTTGAGGATGCCAAGAAAAACGACCAATTTGTTATCGCAATGACTCACCACCCCATGATTGCACCGTCACCTTTTTATGCCATTATCGGTAAGGGCGATATGCAAAGAAATCACGAAACTACGAGAGAAATTTTTGCAGATGCAGGTCTTTCATGTATGCTTACCGGTCACACCCATATCCACGATATCAGCTACGTTGTAACTAAAAAGGGCAACACATTTTACGATATTGCCTGCGGCGCAATGATAGGTTGCCCTCCTACTATGAGAAACGTTACAATCGACCCTAAAAACAAGAAGATTGACGTTGATACGATTATGATTAAGGACGTGCCGGGTCTTGACACAAACCAAAAGCCTTTTGACGAATATATGAAGGGATTTTTCTTTGGAATGATTGGCGAAATCGTTTGGGCAATGGGCAACGATATTGACAGACTTGCCGAAATGACGGACGCATTCTCAATTCCCGGTGAAAAGGTAAAGAAGCTTGCTTGGCTAATTAAGCCTATCGGCAAATTGCTCAACAAGCTTACATACAAAAAGATTTGGCGACTTTGCAAAAAGGAAAGCGGACTTAAAAAGGCTGACATTGCAGATATTGCAGACAATAAGGTTGTCGATTTCCTTCTTGAACTTGTTCAAAATCTTTATTGCGGCGACTCGCCTTACGGTCCAGAAACAAAAGAATACAAAATCACATGCGGCCTTTTAAACGTAATTGATTCATTCCTTAATACAATTCATTTGAACATAGGCAAATTCCTTAAGGGTGCAACAAGCGTCAGAGGTCTTGTTGAGCCGCTTCTTTGGAATCCGGGATACTGCGACGCCAAGTCGACGCTTCCTCTTTATCCGCTTTATGATGACGAAAACCCTGCTCCTAAAGAGGTATTTGAAAAGAAAGAATTTAATGACCCTGTTAAAAAGAGCAAAAAAGGCCCACTCGTATTGTTAATTCTAATTCTTATTGTAATACTTCTTCTTGCAATTGTTGTGGGCATTGCAGCGCTCATTGTTTGGGCAGTAATTGCGATTATTCACGCAATCGCATGTTCGGCAATGCTTGGATTACTTTTTTCTTAAAAAAACATATTGCAATAATGTTAAATTATTGCTATAATGTTAAGGACTTATTAATTTTTTACATATTAAAGGAGTAAAATTATGGCAGAAGAAAAGAAAAAATTCAGCCTTGGCGGCATTGATAATGCAGCTGAGGAAAAGGGTTCATTTATGAAAACCTTGTGGCAGCTTGTTAAGTTTCTCGTTGTTTCAGGTCTTGTAACAATCATTCAGCTTGCACTTGCCGCATTGTTACCGCTCGTATGTGACCAAATTCACACTTTGCTTCCTGAATTTTTAAGAGGCATTTTCACACCGACAATGTTCACAACAGGTTCAAAGGAAGCAACAAAGTATGTTATTGACGGCGTTGTTACTTGGGGTTATGTGCTTCCATTCCTTCTTTCAAACCTCGTTGCTAACATCTACGGCTTCTATCAGAATAAAAAGACAACATTTAAATCTGATGCACCATGGTACAACTTTGTTATCTACATTGTATTACTTCTTGCACTCATCCTTTTCTCAACATGGATGCAGGGCGCAATCGTAGGTGCATTATTAAAGATTGAAGGTTACGCTCGATGCTGTTCTCGAACAGCGTCGTCGACGAGTTCTGCGAGGGGGCGACGCTCCCCGAGATGAGGGCGGTCGAGGGCCTGCTGGCCAGGCAGATGGAGGTCAGGGCCGCCAACCAGCTGGAGA
>ENA-OQHF01001017-OQHF01001017.1-human-gut-metagenome-genome-assembly--contig:-NODE-1017-length-16013-cov-3.399534_pt1 | contig 16013 bp, 13 predicted proteins | sample MGYA00242559_ERZ504709 | MGnify/ENA primary metagenome ERZ504709 (study PRJEB26092, sample SAMD00036203) | human gut metagenome | host: Homo sapiens | study: EMG produced TPA metagenomics assembly of... | reverse complement strand
CGGCAGCGCCGTCACCGCCAGCACGACTGCCACCGCCAATGCGATCCTTTTTTTATTTTTCATGCAGATACTCCATTTTTTGACTTCTGATTTTAGCATATGCCAGAAGGATCTGAAGGGTTCGGAACATCATACTGAACTGGAAAGGAATTGCCTCTCCCCCAAAAATATGATAAGGTGAAGCAAATAGAATTTTTCAGAAGGAGCATCCATATGAAATATGACTTCACTTCCATCATTGACCGGCATGGCAGAGATTCCATCGCAGTAGACGGCCTGAAGGGCGATGGTTTCTCTCCTGCCCCGCCGAAAGAAGGCTTCGATGCCATCCCGATGTGGGTAGCAGACATGAACTTTCCTACTGTACCTACCATACAGCAGGCAATCATCGAACGGGCCAGTCACCCGACCTTCGGTTACTTCGAAGCCCCACCGGAATATTATAAGGCCATCATCCGCTGGCAGGAAACACGCCACGGTGTCACCGGTCTGAAGCCCAGACACATTGGCTACGAAAATGGCGTTCTGGGCGGAGTTATCAGTGCACTGAACTGCATCTGCTCCCGCGGTGATAACGTCCTGGTTCACAGCCCGACATACATAGGCTTCACAACAAGTCTGAAAAACAACGGCTACGAGGCCGTACATTCTCCGCTGGTAAGGGATGAAAACGGCATATGGAGAATGGATTATGCAGACATGGAGAAACAACTCCGGGAAAAGAAGATCCACGCTGCCATTCTCTGCAATCCGCATAATCCCTGTGGACGCGTGTGGGAGCGTTGGGAGCTGGAAAAAGCCATGGAGCTTTACCGAAAACATGATGTCTATGTCATCTCAGACGAGATCTGGTCTGACCTCATCCTGAACGGCCATAAGCATATCCCTAGCCAGTCCGTCAGTGAAGATGCCCGCCAGCGCACAGCGGCCTTCTACGCTCCATCCAAAACCTTTAATCTTGCAGGACTTGTTGGCAGCTATCACATTGTATACAACAGCTGGTGGCGGGATCGTATTTTGAAAGAGTCCAGTCTGAGCCATTATAATATGATGAATGTTCTGTCCATGCACGCTCTGCTTGGCGCTTATCAGCCTGAGGGCTATGAATGGACCGATGAACTATGCGAAGTACTAAGCGGAAATGTAAACTTTGCCTGTGATTACATTGACCGGCACTTTAATGGTGTCAACGTTTCCAGGCCTGAAGGCACCTACATGCTCTTTGCCGACTGCACCGACTGGTGTGCCGCCCATGGCAAAACAATCGAGGATGTGGAAAAAGCCTGCTGGGATGTCGGTGTTGCCGTCCAGGACGGCAGGATGTTTTTCGGTTCCTGTCACCTGAGAATGAATCTGGCCTCCCCCCGTTCCCGCATAGAGGAAGCCTTCCGCCGAATGGATCGGTACGTCTTCAACCGATAAAAATCTGTTCTGCCATTCATTACAATCTATGCTATAATAAAGCTCATAACACCAGCGTTCCATCCTGTCACTTTCCGGAACGCTATAAACAGGAGGAAATCAATATGGATATTAAAGAGGAAATCCACGCATTATCAGAAGAAATGCTCACAAATCTTGGCAGACTGGTTGCCATTGACTCCCAGCTCGGTACCCCTTCCGAGGGAAAGCCATTTGGTGAGGGCCCTGCAAAAGCTCTGGAAGAGGGACTGAAGATTGCCGAAGAACTTGGCTTTAAAACCGTAAACCTGGATAACTACTGCGGTTATGCCGAAATGGGTGAGGGCGATGAGATCGTCGGCATCGCCGGTCATCTGGATATCGTTCCTGTAGGCGGAGACTGGACCTACGATCCGTTCCGCCTTACCCGCGAAGACGATCATGTATATGGCCGCGGGACCACTGATGACAAAGGCCCTATCCTGGAAGCGCTCTATGCCATGAAGCTTCTCCGCGATCACGGCGTGAAGCTGAACAAAAGAGTCCGCCTGATCATGGGCTGCAACGAGGAAACAGGTTCCAGATGTATGGATCACTACAATCAGGTCGCAGAAGAGCTTTCCTGCGGTTTCACACCGGATGCCAGCTTCCCATGTATCCACGGCGAAAAAGGCCAGCTTGCCATGATCGCCTGCTCAAAAAACACCCGGATCATCTCCATAAACGGCGGTTTTGTATCCAATGCAATGTGTGACACCTGTACAACCGTTGTTCCCGATGAGGACGGTCTGAAGGAAAAACTGGAATCCGCACTTTCCCGGACGAAGCTCCAGGAATATAAGGTAAGCGAAGAAAATGGCAGACTCACCATCTACGCCAAAGGTGTTCCGGCCCATGCCAGCACTCCTCATCTCGGTGTCAATGCTGCAGGAGTAACCTTTGAATGCCTGGCAGAAGCAGGCTTTGAAGATGACTTTGTAGAATTCTATAACTCCCATATCGGCACTGCATGTGACGGCTCCGGCATTGGTCTGAAATTTGCAGATGAATACGGCGATCTGACGTTATGCAACGGAATCGTAAAAACAGAAAACGGTGTCATTTCCTGTACCATCGATATCCGTGTTCCGGTAACTCTTAATGAGACCGATATCCGCAAAATGTGCCAGGACAGACTGGAAGATAAAAACGGTCGTATTGAGATCATAAAGGTTGTTGCTCCGTTATTCTTCCCAAGAGAATCTCCGCTGGTAAATGCTCTTTACAAAGCTTACACAGATGTGACCGGCGATACCGAACACAAACCAATGGTCATCGGAGGCGGCACTTACGCAAAATCCCTCAAAAACATCATAGCCTTCGGACCTGAAAAAGAGGGAATTGACTACCGTATCCACGGAGCCGATGAATTTATCCTGGTCTCCGGCATGGAAGAAGCAGTACTGATCTATATGGAAGCGATCAAAAACCTACTTGCGATTTGAAATCAGGAGGATAAGGAATCATGAGTACAAAAGCCGAATACGCTGCAAAATTACACGAGAATGGCTGCAACTGTGCACAGGCAGTTGCCTGCTCTTTCTGCCGGGAATTTGGCATCGATGAAAACGAGATGTTCCGTATTGCTGAGGGCTTCGGCCTTGGAATGGGTGTTATGGAAATGTGCGGTGCTCTTTCCGGTATGGCTATGATCATCGGACTTTCCAACAGCCGCGGAAATACCGAAGAAGGTTCCGGCTCCAAAGGTGACACTTACAAAAAGCTTCGCACCTATATCCAGAAATTCAAAGAAAAAAACGGCTCCTGCATCTGCCGTGAATTAAAAGGTGTAGAGACAGGCAAGGTCCTCTGCAGCTGCCCGCAGTGCATCACGGATGCGGTTGCTCTTACAGAAGAATATCTTGCGGAAAACAGATAATCTCATAAAATAAAACAGCAGAATTGTATATTCCCTGTAATCCCGGGACATACAGCTCTGCTGTTTTCTGTTCCTATTCGCTTTTCACTGTCAGATCCTTCACCCATCTGTATTTCTTATAATTCAGGTACACAGCCGGGATCTTTACAAATTCATTCAGGCTGATAAGCTTTCTGGTAAAAATGCCAGGTATCTTTTATTTTCCATTTATTTTTTCCCATACCTCCTCATCAAACTTACGGTCCTTAAAGTAATATGGCTTGTCCGCATCTGTGATCTCTCAGATAAAACTTTTGTTCTGCCTCTTCTAACTCATACCCGATCACACCGTCTTCCTGAATTTCGCCGGTGACACTCCAAACTGCTCTCGGAACAGATGATAAAAGTGGCTCACATTGGAAAATCCGCAACACTCACAGATATCCAGAATCTCCCGGTCTGTCTGTGCCAGAAGATAAACTGCATATTTCAGACGCTCCTGGTTAATATACTGGGTAGGCGTTTTCCCACAGATCTGTTTCAGCAGCCTGCAGAGATGGCTTGGAGAGCAGGGAGCCAACTCGCACATTTTTTCGTAGCCTTCCTGGAGATTTTCAATCTTTGACATATTTAAGAGAAGCTCTGACAGCCAGGAAGGCATCTGATTCCAGGGATCCTTTTCATCATAAGTGAAGAAATAGTCCTCCAGAAGAAGCGCGATGACACACTGCGCATGATATCTTGCGTGCCGAGGATGGCTGCTGTTTACCAACTTTCCCGCAGTATCCATTGCATCCAGAACCTTGCGAAAATTTTCCCCTTCCAGATGTACATAGGCAGGCATCTCACTATTTATCAGTTTATCCATCTTTTCCTCCTGCTCCAGAAACAGGAAAACATTCCGGAGCACTTGGGTAGAAAGCCCAGATTCCGGACACAGAAATTCTCCGATGATAAAAGTTATAGCTGTGCATATCATTGGGGCGTATAAAAAACAGATCCCCTTTCTTACTGTCTGTACGGAATCATTGATCATATGATAGGCCACGCCCTCTGAAATGATAAAAGTTCATAATGAGTATGAGTATGCATTGGCACATGCTTGTAAATATCCGAAATTGTATAGGAAAGTCCGGACTCTCTGTTCAGCGGATACTGTTCTTTTCCAAATACCGGTATTTCCATCTTCTCTTCTCCTCCTCGCTTTCTGAATATCAATATACTACAAAAATCTGACAGCTGTAAACAAGAAACATAGTGTAAATTGTGATATTCTTTTACCGCATTGAAGAAGATTTTTCGTTGAAGAAGATTTCTCATTGAAAAAATTTTCTCTGATGCAGAAACTTACTCTTTATTTTTTTCAGGGAGGACTTATCATCATGTCATCATCCAAAGCTCGATTTTTTAATCCGGCTGTTGTAGGCCTGATCATGCTCAGCTTTTTTCTGGGTACCAGTGAATATACTGTGATCGGTATCCTGCCGGAAATTGCGGACGGATTCGGAATTTCACTGACTCAGGCCGGAAGCATTGTATCTCTGTTTGCCTTTGCCTATGGCCTTGGCACTCCGTTTCTGGCTGCCTATATAGGAAAATACAACCGTTTTCGTATTACCATACTGGGAATCTCACTGTTTGCGCTTCTGCAATCTGATCTGTGCCATTGCTGTCAATTACATGGTATTTCTGGTATTCCGTATTCTTACGGCTGTGGTTTCCGGTACTGTGGTCTCCATCTCCATGACTTATGCGGAAGATGTTGCTTCCATTCCGGAGCATATCCCTGGTGTGATCGCAGGTGTTTTTTCAGGTTTCAGCGTTGCTTCTGTTGTTGGTGTGCCTATCGCTTCCACCATCACCCAAACTTTTGGCTGGCGTGCGGCTTTTATCACGATCTTCGTGGCAACCCTGGCTCTGCTGGCGCTTCTGTTTGTGAAACTGCCGCGGCAGAACCGGCTGAAGGCCGGAAGTATTCTGGAACAGTTTAAGCTTTTTCTGGACAAAAGGATCTCCATTGGCTGTGCCATCGTTTTCCTGGCAGGCGCCTCCACTTACTGTTTCTATACTTATCTGACACCGATTTTCCAGCAGGAGCTTCATATTCCGGATTCCATGCTGAGCCTTGCGCTTCTGATCTTTGGTATTGCAGCGATCACCAGCAATGTAAGCTCCGGTCAGGTGGCAAACAAAACCGGCATCCGCATGCTGCCCCTGATCTACATCATCCAAACTGTATGTCTGCTGCTTCTGCCTATTGCCACCCATAATCTGATAAGCGGAGGACTGGTACTGTTTATCCTCGGTGTTATGATGTATCTTCTGAACTCACCACTGCAGATGCATTTTCTGAATATCGCCACCAGAGAGCATCCTGCCTGTGTAAACCTGGCATCTTCTCTGATCTCAGTTTTCTTTAACTTTGGTATTGCAGCCGGTTCTGCCATGGGTGGAGTGATCGTAAAATATGCCGGACTTCGTTTTGTAGGGATCGGCGGTGCAGTTCCAGGCATCGGAGCAATCATCTGTGCTGTGATCCTGCTTCAGATCATGAAGCCTGGTGCGGATATCCGGTAAATAAAAATACAGCCAGGAAATTATCCGGATCTTATATCCGATATTTCTGGCTGTATTTTTATTCTCTCAATTTTCTTCTGTTACTGATGTGATTTTATTTTTCGCATCCTTTCAGTCCCATAAAACGGTCTTTTCTGTTTTTCTATTTCATCTCGATCTTAAACAGTCTGGCTGTTTTTTCCTGGGACATCTTCACTGCAAGATTTCCATTTTCGATCTTATATTCGCACATCTCTTCCTTCGGATAGATCACGGATACTCTGCTAATCTGATCTGCATTTTCCAGAGGGATCACTGCTTCTGTTGTTCCCGGTGTCCATACGGAAAGATAAGTATTCTTCTCTGCTTTCACTCCGTAAGCAAGAACTTCAGATTTCAGAGTTCCAAAACCAAGCGGGAAGAATGGCACGCCGTCACGGACTTCCTCCCGGATCTCCTTATACAGGGAGATTCCCTCTTTCATCCGGTTCATGGAATTTTCTCCCAGCTTCCATACCATACCACTGATATACGGGCGGAGAAGCATACCATTTACTACATTGTAGATCACATGCTCTTCTTCATCCTCGTACGGATATACCCACATACCTCCCTGCTCCGGAGTTACCGCACTGGCTACATTGGCAGCGATATTGGCATTGTAGAGATAATCTGTCTGATCACTGGTAGACTGCAGGCTTAATATCTTCAGCATACCATAATCCATACGCTGTCCGCCGGAACCGCAGTTCTCCACAACAAGCTCCGGATGATCCCGGAAGATTTCCTCATACCACTGGTGAAGACATTCATAATGCTCACGGATGGCATCTGCACAGCTGTCACTGTTCAGATCACTTCCATATCCCATGGTTACGTTATAGTCCACTTTAAAGTACTCTACACCGTAATCATTGATCAGCCTGTCTACTACATCACGGCAATATTTCCGTACCTCCGGATTGCGGAAATCCAGCATATAGCGTTTATTGTCAATGTGGCGTTTTCCATGACGGCAGACAAACCAGTCATCCGGAAGCTTGTTTGCCAGTTCGCAGGCAACTCCCATAACCTCGATTTCCAGCCAGAGTCCCATTTTCAGGCCTTTACTGTGTGCATGATCGCAGACTTCTTTCAGACCATTCGGGAATCTTCCGGATGCTTCTTTCCATTCCCCGACACGGTCCCACCAGAATCCGTCGTCATACCAGCCTGCATCCAGGCAGTAATATTCGCATCCGAGCTCTGCTGCCTTGTCAATGATGGAAAGCTCCCGCTCCGTTGTAGGGTCTCCCATCAGGCAATTCATGTAATCATTAAATACCACGTTCAGCTTCTCATCGTCCGTATTCGGTCTGCGTACTTTTCTCCGATATCTGGTCAGTGCCGCTGCTGCCGGATTCAGGCCACCTTTTACAACAGCTGCCCCTGCCGGAACGGTTGTAAAGCTTTCTCCCGGTTTCAGATTCTTATACCAGCCATGCTCCTGCTCTGTGGCGCCGCTTAAGGCAAGATACAGATTTCCGCCCTGTGCAGAGCCATATTCTGCCAGCCACTGTCCGGAGCTTTCAATCTGGAAAATATACGTCTCCCCTGTTTCTCTGTCCTCGGCAATTCCCATGGGAAGATACTCACAGGTAGACCAGGTGCCCTTTCCACTGTAACAATAACGGTTCAGGCCATATCCCTGATGATTGAAGCCATCTACGACCATTCCGTTTAAATTCAGCGTTTCTGCATCGTATTTCTGCCACTGTGCCTCACAGCACCAGCTGTTAAACGGCACATAGATATCTGTTTTTTTATAATAAGGCTTTTCGCCGCCTCTGGAGATTCCCTGATACATAAAAGAAGAAACATAGGTCAGCCCCTGATCCTCACTTCCCTCGTTGATGATCTCTGTCCAGGTCTGTACTGCCGGCACTCCGTCAAACAGGCGCATATGATATACTGCCTTCAGCTTTTCCGGGGAAATCATTACGATCTCCAGCTCTTTTCCGCCGGCCTGTGCCTTCAGCTCATGGTTCTCATAAACAAAATCCACAGAGGACTGATTGATGTTGTTTTTGTAGGCATGCATGTTTAAGCTTCCTGTGCCGCTTCTGTGAATCTCAACAGCCGGATAACAGATATCCTCCTTCGGCTCCATGACTGCTTTTTTTTACTTCCTGTGAAGAAAAATCTGCCAGCTCTACCACGCCGTTTTCCCGGATACGAAACTGGATATCCAGGCCATTCTCATGTAATTCGATCATTTTTATTTTTTCATTTTTTATAGCTCATAGAAAATACCCTCCGTTTTTCTGATTCTGATCACAGTATAATATCTGTTTTTTTATAAGGTGACAGGTATCATCCCCAGAATGTAAAAATGCAATATATTGTCGTATTTATTTTTGCGTGATATACTGTTTGCTGACAGTAAAGAGTACAGTCAGTCAGACATGTAGGGCGATTTAATCGAATATCTGCATCTGTCCGACTCGCAATTTACAGCTGAAATATTTACATTCCGCTTCGCAGTATACTCAGGAGGTTTTTTCATGCCAGATATTTTCCAGGACTCTTCCCGATATTTCCATATTTCTGCTTTTTATGCTCTCTCCCTGCCTTATTATCATATGGAGCATCACACACATTCCAGCTATGAGATTATGTATATCACCTCCGGTTCCTGCCGGGTTTTCTGCCTGGACGGCACGCAGGACACAGAATTCCCACTGAAATCCGGGCAATTTATCTTTATCCGGCCGGATGTACCTCACAGGCTGGAGATTCCAGACGGTTTTCCCTGCTCGATCCTGAATCTGGAATTTTCCCTTACTCCCGAAAAAAGTCCGGTTGCTCTGGAGCTTCTCCTGAAAAAGGATCCCGGATTTTCCCGGTTCTGGAATTTTACGGACGTCTCCCAGGGCTTCTGCTCTGGCACGGATTCCCGCAGCTTCGGATACAGCCTGAAGGATCTGCTCACATTTTTACAACAAAATTCCGGTCAGATACAAAAGGAAGAATTCCTCTTCTTTCTTCTTTTCAGCCGTATGCTTACAGAGCTTGCATTCTGCGCCCGCTCCAGCCGGAGCACCCAGGGAATCGTCTATCTGAAAAAAGCGCTCCGCTACATTGATGAGCATTATCTGGAAGACATTGATATTCCTGCCATCTCCGCATATGCAGGGATCAACAAATCCTACCTGCAGGCGCTCTTTACAGAAAAAAACGGCTGCACCATCAATACCTATATCAACCGCAAGCGTATGGAACAGGCCGCCTTTCTTCTGTGCAACAGTACTCTGCGCATTACGGATATTGCCTTTTCTTCCGGATGCAACAGCCGGCAGCATTTTGCACATACCTTCGAAAAATTTTATCATATGAGCCCTTCCAGGTACCGAAGCCTTCATACCCGTCCTCTCCGTTCGGATACTCAAAAGAAACGCTATCATATGATTGACGGACTGAAGCTGGAAAGTGAACCCTTTCCTCAGGAATAAAACTTACTTCATACCCCCGCACCTTCAGGCTGATACCTGCGATCCAAGTCTGAGCAGCCAAAAAAAAGCGGCCAGGCACGAAGCTCTTATCTCTTCGATAACCTGGCCGGCTTTTTATATTTATTTTGAAAAAATTTCTATGGGAGCAGATTCTGCATACTCTTCAGACTGATCGCCAGTGTGGAGGTATTATGCAGAAGTGCGGATGAAGTCGGCTGCAGGATACCTGCAACGCCACAGGCGATAAGGCCTGCGTTAAAGGTAATAATAAAACGGTAATTGCGTCTGATACGCTTCATCAGTGCATTGCTGATCTCTTTCAGAACAACAAGCTCCTGAAGATCATCTGCACCTACAGTAATATCTGCGATCTCCCGGGCAATTTCAGCACCATCACTGATGGCGATACCGACATTGGCTGCGGAAAGTGCCGGAGAATCATTGATTCCGTCACCTACCATGATAACCTTTCTTCCGGCTGCCTTTTCTTTTTCGATGAAGTTGGCCTTATCCTCCGGAAGTACCTCGGAATAATATTCGTCCACTCCCACACGTCTGGCAATGGCTGCTGCTGTACGCTCACTGTCCCCTGTCATCATAACGATCTTGGAAATCCCTGCCCCACGCAGTGCTTCTACAGAAGCTTTCGCCTCCTCACGAAGAGGATCTTCAATACAAATCACGGCTGCAAGACGTCCGTCAATGGCAAGATACAGATGGGAATACTCTTCCGGAATATTGTCGAATTTCTCCTTGCCATCCTCCGGGATCAGACATTTCTCATCTTCAAATACAAAGTGATAGCTTCCGATCACGGCCTTATGGTCTTCGATCGTAGTGGAAATTCCATGCGCTACTACATATTCAACCTTTGAATGCATCTCCTCATGGGCCAGATGCTTCTTCCTGGCAGCACTGACAACAGCCTTGGCCATGGAGTGTGGGAAATGCTCTTCCATACATGCGGCGATACGCAGCATCTCCTCCGGATCATTGTTGTCAAAAGGAACCACATCCACAACGGTTGGCTTCGCCTTTGTCAGAGTTCCTGTCTTATCAAATACGATGGTATCTGCCTCAGCCATTGCTTCCAGATATTTACCGCCCTTAACTGTAGCCTTATGGGTACCGGCCTCACGGATTGCAGACAATACAGAGATCGGCATTGCAAGCTTAAGCGCGCAGGAGAAATCCACCATCAGGATCGCAAGGGCCTTGGTGGCATTTCTGGTAAGGAGATATGTAAGTGCTGTTCCTCCAAGAGTATAGGGAACCAACTTATCTGCCAGATGCTCTGCCTTTCCCTCCAAAGAAGATTTCAGCTTCTCAGACTCCTCGATCATGGTGACGATCTTGTCATAACGGCTGGAACCTCCTACTGTCTTTACGCGGATGGTGATCTCACCTTCCTCCACAACAGTGCCTGCATAGGCAACGCTGCCCTCTTTCTTGCATACCGGTACAGACTCGCCGGTAAGAGAAGCCTGGTTGACCATAGCCTCTCCATCCGTAACACTTCCGTCAAAAGGAATTACGGTACCCATACGTACAACAACCTCATCTCCCGGCTGGACCTCTCCGGACTCTACCAGGATCTCCTGATCCTGTCTCTTCAGCCATACCTTGCCAACATTCAGGGACATGGTTCTTGCAAGATCACCTACGGATTTCTTATGTGTCCACTCTTCCAGGATCTCTCCGATCCCAAGCAGGAACATGATGGAGCCTGCAGTACCGAAGTCCTGACGTAATACAGACACTCCAATTGCAGTGGCATCCAGAACCGGCACCTCGATCTTACGGTGAAGAAGTGTATCAATTCCCTTCCAGATGTATTTCAGGGAAGTAGCTGTTGTATAAATGGCATTCAGCGGATATGGCAGAAAAAGCCTTCTTCCATAATGACAGATCACTTTGGAAATCAGCTTCTCCTGATATTCTGCATTCAGTGCTCTCCCTGAGCTCTGCAGCACCTGTGAAGGAACCTCTACATCCTGATAATGAAATTCGCTGATGCCACGGATAACCGCTGCTCTGCTGCCCCGATAATTTATAACTGCATCACAGGTTCTCTCGTATACCTTAGCAGAAGCCACTCCATCAAGGTTCTCGAGATAATACAGCAGCGTATCTGCCTGCCCGTAACTCATTCTCTTCTGAGCAAGATGGATACGAAGCCGGCCTCTTGTCTCATGTTTGATATAAAATTTCACGGAAAATCGCCTCTTTACTCTGCTGTCTCTTCTGCTGTCTCTTCTGTTGCTTCTTCTGCTGTTTCTTTGAATGCATCCTCAGCTACAGTTTCCTCTGCTTCTGTCTCAACATCCTCTACAGCTTCTTCAGCTGCTGCTCTTTCCTCATTGATCTCCTTAGCTTCAGCGAAAATATCTTCAGCGTTCTCCTGCAGATTCGTAGCTGTTTTCATAATGCAGTCCTTAGCTCTTAAAACGGCTGCTGTGCATCCTGTGTAAAGCTTCTTCGCATCCTTGCTTGTAAGGATCTTGATTCCTGCTGTTCCGAAAAGAACGCCTGCTGCAAAAAGTCCTGATTTTTTGAATTTAAAGTCTGCCATAATAAGTATCCTCCTGATATATGATTTTTATTTTTTCTGATTTCCGGTGAGGATTTTTTCATGTCCGCCCCGATATTTTCATCATTATAAAATGTCTGTAAGAAAAAGTCCAGTGTTTTTTTTGTGTTTTTGATACAATTTGTTGAATTTTCAGTTATTTTTGCCTAACAGTTATTTTTTACTAATAGTTTAATTTGTCTAATTATTAGTCTGCACAAACCTCTTCTTTCCTATTATATTGTGCCATAGCTTTTCCATACTCACCCGACCTCATGAACAGGCAGCAGTGCCAGGGTACGGATATTCTGCTCACTGATCTCTCCGCAGGCCCGAAGTCCTGCAAGGATCACTTCATTAAGCTTCTGCCCGGACAGATGGCATATCGTATCATCATCCAGTTCTACTGCACAGGCTCCTTTTGTGCTGCATGCCACGCGATACATATTCTTTCGGCTGATAGCACCGATGGACTCCAGTGTATTGATCATACGATATACTGTGGCCACACCGATTCCTGGATCCAGTGCGAAAGCCCTGTAATAGATTTCCTTACAGCAGGAGCACTCTCCCTCCAGGATAATATCCAGAAGGATCTTTCTCTGTCTGGTGATGCGGAATCCCTTCTCCTTCAGTTTCTCTATAATAAGATCCCTCTGCATCTCTGTATGTCGGTAGCATCCTGTTTTTTTCTCTTCTGTTTCGGCTTCTGCAATATGCATTCTGATCCCTCCTTTATTGAGAAAACTTTTCTTTTATCTAATAAGTTAGTATACTCCAACTTAGGTTAGTTGTAAATAACTCCTTTGAACTTTTTTTACATATTGAGGATTCTGCCTGAATACCGTATAATGTTTCGTGAACCTGTACATAGGAAACCGTCGTTTTGACAAAATGACGAAAAATCCCCTTTCGTTTTTTCGTCAGAATGACAAGAAACTGCCGGAAACTTTGTAAGATTCAGCTCTAGCCCTTTTCTCTCATTTTCGATATACTGTTAACCAGCAAAGGAAATTACGTAAAACAATATATTAATTTTGGAGGGAAACAACAATGGCAAGTTTATCATTATCTCACATTAATAAAACTTATCCGAACGGCTTCCAGGCAGTTAAAGATTTCAATCTGGAGATCGAAGATAAAGAATTCATCATCTTCGTAGGACCATCCGGATGTGGTAAATCTACAACACTTCGTATGATCGCAGGTCTTGAGGAGATCAGCGGTGGTACACTTAAGATCGGTGACAAAGTCATGAACGATGTTGAGCCTAAGGACCGTGATATCGCAATGGTATTCCAGAACTACGCTCTGTATCCTCATATGACAGTATATGATAACATGGCATTCGGACTTAAACTTCGTAAAGTTCCGAAGGACCAGATCGACAAGGCTGTTCGTGAAGCAGCAAGAATCCTTGACCTTGACAAGCTTCTTGATCGTAAACCGAAGGCTCTTTCCGGTGGTCAGAGACAGCGAGTTGCTATGGGACGTGCTATCGTTCGTAATCCTAAGGTATTCCTTATGGATGAGCCTCTTTCCAACCTGGATGCTAAACTTCGTGTACAGATGCGTATCGAGATCTCCAAGATCCATCAGAGACTTGGCGCTACTATCATCTATGTAACACATGACCAGACAGAGGCTATGACACTTGGTACCAGAATCGTTGTTATGAAAGACGGTGTTGTTCAGCAGGTTGATACACCACAGAACCTGTATCAGAAACCAGGCAACCTCTTCGTTGCAGGATTCATGGGATCTCCGCAGATGAACTTCCTTGATGCTGTTATCTCCGAGAAAGGCGGCAATGTAATTGCTACAATCGGTGGTGAGCATGAGGTTATCGTTCCGGCAGCTAAAGCTAAAGTCCTGAAAGACAAAGGCTATGTTGGAAAGAAAGTTGTTCTTGGTATCCGTCCTGAGGATATCCATGATTCTCAGATGTTCCTTGAGACATCTCCAAGCAAACCAATGAACTCCGTAGTTAAAGTTTACGAGCTTCTTGGTGCTGAAGTATTCCTGTACTTCGATGTTGACGGAACTCAGGTTACAGCACGAGTTGATCCTCGTACAACAGCTAAGACCGGTGATCCGATCAGATTTGCATTCGATATGGAGAAAGCTCACTTCTTCGACAAAGAGACAGAGCTTACTATCACAAACTAATTCTCATCGAATCATAAAAACAGAATGTAACCCCGGGGATATGATTTCCCGGGGTTTTCTTTTTATTTCACTAGTTTTATTTTACATTAGAAAGGACGCTTTTTATGAAAATACAGCAAACAATTCAAAAATCTCTGGATGACTGGAACCGGATCAGCGGTCTTGATTTCTGTATTCTGGATGAAAATGACCAGATATACATTTCCACAGGGGATCGCCGGCTTCCTTCTTCTGAAAAGCTTGCTCAGTTCCGGGAGGATCCTGCCTTATGCATCTCCAATCACAGCTGCAGTCTGTACAAGCTGAACAACGCACCTCAGAGCAATATGCTTCTGATCGTATGGGGCTCCGGAGAGCAGGCTTCTACCATCGGAGAGCTTGCTGTCTGCCAGGTAGAAAGTCTCCTAACCGCCTATACGGAAAAAACAGACAAGAACTCCTTTATGCAGAATCTTCTCCTGAACCGCTATTCCCAGGTAGAGGCTTTTAACAAGGCTGCCCGTCTTCATATCACACCTACTGCCCGCCGTGCGGTATTTCTTGTAGAAACCAAGCAGCACAAGGACGAAAATGCCCTTGCTACCATCCGTAACATCTTTTCTGCCCGTACACGGGATTTTATCACTGCACTGGATGATTCCGGCATCATCGTAGTACGTGAGCTTCAGAACACCGAAAGCTACGAAGAGTTGGATGGTATCGCCTGCATGCTGGTGGATATGCTCAATACAGAGGCCATGACCTCTGCCTGGGTTTCCTACAGCAATGTTGCAGATGATATCATGGAGCTTTCCGATGCCTACAAGGAAGCCCGCACTGCTCTCGAGGTCGGCAAGATCTTTTATGCTGACAAAAACGTTTTCGGTTACAACCGTCTGGGCATCGGACGTCTGATCTATCAGCTTCCCACTCAGGTCTGCAACATGTTTGTAGGCGAGATCTTCGGAGAAGAATCCCTGGAATCTATTGACGACGAAACCCTCAATATCATCCGAACCTTCTTTGAAAATAACCTGAACCTTTCTGAAACCTCCAGACAGCTCTATGTGCACCGGAATACTCTGGTGTACCGTTTTGAAAAGCTGCAGAAGCGATTTGGCCTGGATATCCGTACCTTTGAGGATGCACTGGCCTTCAAGCTTGCCATGATGGTGTCCGATTACATCACCTATTCCGGAAATCATGGAAAATAGATTCTGCTCGTAAAAATCCATCAAAAATGCAGGAACACAAAAAATCCCCGGAAACAGCAGATAATGTCTGTTTCCGGGGGTTCTTTATTTCAGCAGCATCAGATGCTCCGGTGGAAGATACAGATATTCCGGAAGATCTTTATCCGGATCCTCCGTAAAGCTGTTTTTGGGACGCATCCACCATAATCCGGCAGCATTCTCTTCCGCTTTGTTTCGGATCATATACTGATGTTCAAATGTAGTTTCTATGTATTGGTCTACCCGTACTGCCATACAGTTCTCACCCGGCTTTGATTCCGGGCGGATCCAGTGGCCGCGGATCCCTACATGGGTAATATCCATATCTACGTTTTCTTCGGTATGGAGCTTCATTTTCCAGTCCGCCGCATAGATTTCGTGAGGTCCCAGCCTCTCCGCTCTGGAAAAATTCTTACAGCCGGTAAGCTTTGCTGCCTCCAGAAGTCCCGGATCTCTCAAACAGCTGCTTTGTCTCCCCGGTCACAAAGGATCCCTTGCCTTCATGTCACAATGGAAAATGCTCCCCTGCAGAATTTATAGGCCTCATCTCTGCTGTGTGTCACAAGGATCATATCTCCCGGATAGTCCTTGAGGAAATCCTGCATCTCCCGCTGGAGCACATCCTTCAAGTAACCGTCCAGTGCGGAAACGGCTCATCCAGAAGAATAGCTTCCGGCTCTCCGATCATCATTCTGGCCAGTGCCACTCTCATGCTGCTG
>ENA-OQHF01001016-OQHF01001016.1-human-gut-metagenome-genome-assembly--contig:-NODE-1016-length-16017-cov-2.106356_pt1 | contig 16017 bp, 16 predicted proteins | sample MGYA00242559_ERZ504709 | MGnify/ENA primary metagenome ERZ504709 (study PRJEB26092, sample SAMD00036203) | human gut metagenome | host: Homo sapiens | study: EMG produced TPA metagenomics assembly of... | reverse complement strand
ATGCTCCAAGCGTCGGCACGGCAAGCGGTGCGCTTGAGCGACGTGCCGTCTGGAAGGTAAATCTCAACGGCAAACTGGTTGCGCTCGGCCGTGGGCATCATCTTCTGCGGCAGCAGCGACATCATGACCATGCCCAGCACAATGCTTGCCACGCCGACAGAAACGGTGATGTAAGGATGGGCAAAGCAGCGGCCTATGAGCCAGTCGTAATAACGCTGAACGAGGTCGAGGAACGAGAACTTCTTCTTACCCCCTGTGCCAACAGGCTTGCGTATGAAGTAGAACTGCAGGAACGGCACTATAAGCTCTGCCACAAGAAGCGATATGAGCAGCACGATGGTGATGGACCACGGGAAATAAAGCAGAAAGTCGTGATACATACCGTTCATAGTAAGCAGGAACGGGAAGAACGTGATGCTTATGGCAAGCGTGGCCGAAAATATCGACTTGAAGAAATGGGTGGCACTGCTGATAGATGCCGTCCAGCGCGACTTGCCCTCGGCAAGCATCTCCATGTAGCTGTCGATTATCACGATGGAGTTGTCGACAATCATGCCAAGCGTAACAATAAGAGCAGCCAGCGTAACCGTGTTGAGCTCTATGCCGAACGCATAGAACAAACCTAATGAGATGAAAATAGAGATAGGGATGGTGGACGCCGCCACAAGAGCGACGCGCATCGGCAAGAACAGCATTATCACTATTACGACGGCTGCTATGGCAATGAGAAGCTCACGGAGAAAGTTTACGACGCTGTCGTTTACCACTTTGGTCTGGTCTGTTATGGTGAATATGGTTACGTCTGAAGGCAATGTCGACTTAAACTCGTCCATCACCTTTTCGATGTCAGCTCCCATGGCCGTTATGCTGCGGCCCTTCTTCATCTCCACACTCAGCACAAGACACTTCTGTCCGTTGTTGGTTACATACGACGACGGCTGGGGATACTCGCGCCTTATCTTGGCGACGTCCTTCAGACGTACCACGTTGCCTGACGGATCGGAGTAGACAACGAGCTGCTCAACGTCGCCCACCACGTTGAGCGAGCGCTCCACCTGTATCGGACTGTCGTAGCCGTTGCCCTTCTGCGTGCCGGCAGTGGTAACGAAGCCCTTGGCAAAGAGGCTGGCGGCAATGGTGTTGGAGCCTATGCCGTAGTGGGACATCTTGTCGCTGTCGAGATATATTGATATCTGCTCCTTCTGCATTCCCAATACGTTCATGCGGCCGATGCTCTCAATGCGGCGCAGCCTGTCTTTCAGGTCGTCCATATAGTCGTTGAGCTCGCGGTAGGTCTTGTCCTTGCTCTCCATGGTTATGAGCAGAGCCGACGTGTCGCCGAAGTCGTCCTGAACCATGAGCGCAAGCACACCTGAAGGAAGCTGAGCCTTGAACGTGTTGATGCCGTGCTTGAACTTGCTCCAGAAGTTGTCCTTGTCGGTGCCCGACACATCGTCGTTAAGCTCTATCTGTATTATGGCCATGCCGTTGCGGCTGTACGACTTGGTCTTCTCTTTCTTTACTTCCTTATATGAGAATATGTAGTTTTCGAGCGGCTTTGTGAGCTGTTCCTCAACGTCCTGTGCCGACACGCCCGGATAGACGGCTACAACCACACCCTGGCGCACCGTGAAGTCGGGAAACTCGTTCTTGTTCATGTCAGCCAGACCGTAGACGCCGAAGGCCACGAGACAGCATGCCACCATTATCACTATCTGGCGATAGTGCATGGCCCACTCTACGATGTTTCTTTTCTTCTTTGTCATAGTTCTGCTATTTTAGTTCCCTCGCTGACCTTCTGCTGTCCGCTGACAATAACCTTGTCGCCGGCGCTTATTCCGCTGTTAATCACCACGCGGCTGCCTACGCTCTCGCCCACCTCCACATAAGTCTTGTGAGCCTTTCCGCCTACGGCAGTCCACACAAAGGTACGGTTGTCGGTGTCTATCAGTATCACATTGGCAGGCAGGGCCACGGCCGTGGCTGAAAGATTGTCGCCCACGTAGGCCTCGCACACCATGCCCGGCAGCAGTTTATGGTAACCTTCCACGACAATTTCTTCACCGGCAGCCAGTCCGCGTTCTACGACTACCAGATTCTCTTGTTGCGGTCCCAGTTCGATAAATCGTTTTTCTGCCGTACCGTTTTCACGAGCCACATATATGTAAGCCCCGCCTTTTTCGATGATGACGGCTTTCATAGGTACGGTTACGGCGTTTTCGCGCACGTCGAGCAACAACAGCACTTTGGTCGATTGGCCCGGCAGCAGTACATGGTCGGGATTGGGCATCTCGGCCCGCACGGAGAAGGTACCCGTCTGGGGATCGACCTGCGGATCGGCGAAATCGACCAGTCCCCGATAGGGATACTGCGCCCCGTCGGCCAACGTGACCGTAATATAGGGGTCCCACTTGCGGGTCGAATCCTTATGGCCCAGATTGACGTTACGGGCCTTGCTACGCAGGTAATCCAGCGCGGTCATACTGAAATCGACCCGCACCGTATCGCTCTTTACCACGGTGGCCAGCAGCGACTTGCCGCCGGGACCGACGAGCGTACCGATATCGGCGTTCCGCTCGGAAATGTAACCCCGAAATGGGGCGACTGCACGGTCGTGTAACCGAGTATCATTTCAGCCTGCGTAAGGTCGGCTTCGCTCACCACCACGTCCGCCACAGCGCTCTCGTAGGAGGCGATGGCGTTATCCAGGTCGAGCTGACTGGCGGCATTCTGCTCATACAGCGGACGAATACGGTTCAGATCGCGCTCGGCCTTCAGAGCCTGGGCCCGGGCTTTGTTCAACTGCGCCTTGGCCTTGTTCGCACGGGCGCGATAGACCGTCGGGTCGATGATGAAAAGCGTCTGGCCCTTCTTGATATAGGTTCCCTCGGCAAAGAGCATCTTCTCCAGATAACCTTCGACGCGGGCCCGGATCTCGACGAATTGCTGGGCCCGGATACGGCCCACGTACTCGCCATAGATGCTGACATCTTCGATCTGCACCGGTTCGACGGCCACCACCGGCAGTGCGGCGGCCTGCGGCCGGGGACGCAGCAACACGACGAGCAGAACGACCAGCACCACGACGGCACAGCCGATGAAGATCCAGTGCTTACGAGTCAGTTTCACCCGAATACGAGGTGTTTTGGCCGCTATTTTTTTCAGTTTCTCCAAATTCAACTCTTTCAGATTCGGTTTCATTTCATAAGTAGTTTTTATCCATAAAAGGGTTAAAGGACTTTACCCAAACCCCGCGCCAATCCTGTTCTATCCGGATAAGCGAATCATACACAATATAATACGCCTGCAACAGACGAGGCCGATCCTGTGGCGTGAATCTACAAAATGTAGAATTATTCCACACCGGAGCCTACCGGCTGTGGCGTAAAAACCCCCGGTGCCCGATAATCGCCGCCAGGCGCCCCGGATGCAGGGATTTGCCCGCAACGATAAGGGTGACGGCCAACAGGATCAAGCCGATACCCGCAGCAAGCCGCGCAGTGAACAATTCACCGAAGATAGTCACGCCGATCACCACTGCCGTCAGCGGCTCCAAAGCCCCCATAACAGCGGTCGGAGTAGAACCGATGGCATGCACGGCAACGGTCATCAACACCAGCGAAACGACCGTAGGAATCAGAGCCAGCATCGCCGCCCACCCCCACATCGAGGGTGTCGAGAGAAGCTGCAAAGGCTGGTCGGGACAACACAGCGAATACAACACGATCGCAGCCACGCCGAACAACAGCACGTAAAACGTAAGCTTCACCGACGACATATTCAACGAAGCACGGTTGACCACCACGATATAGAGCGCATACGAGAGCGACGAAGCCATGACCAGCACAACGCCCGCAGTATTGAGCACCGCACCGCCCTCACCCCGGTACAGCAACGCGATTCCGCACAGAGCCAGGGAAATGGAGAGGACCGTGACCAGCGAAATTCGCTCCCTGAAGAAAATCGCCATGATGACGGCCACCATGACCGGATAGACGAAAAGAAGGGTGGAGGCGATCCCCGCATCCATATAGTGAAAACTCATGAACAACGTGAGCGACGATACGGCGAACATCACTCCCAGCAATCCCAGCACGGAGAACTCCCGGCGCGTAATGCGCAGCGAAGTTTTCTGCACCAACAACAGGGCTGCCAGCAGTACGGCGGCAAGCGCATAGCGGTAAAAACAGCACGGAATTGGTGTTTATTCCCGCCCGGTAGAGTGACAAAGCACCGAGGGGATTCATCCCGTAACTCACGGCGGCAACGATGCCGCAAAGGGTTCCTTTCGATTTCTCGCTCATGGATCGACAATTTCAACCGGCCGCAAAAAATACGAAATAATTCGGCCGTTCGGTAAAGATAGCGCTTATAAATCGACCTCGGAAAAGGGAACGAGATGCGGTAATTCGTCCGGAAAGGTTAAAATATCGGCCGGGTTTCGTATCTTTGTGCCACTGTTTCCGATAACCCTCCGGAACCGCCCGGTTCCTTCGGAGCGATCCGGAACAATACGGTTTTACGGAAAATGCCTTTCGGGGCCAAATACATATCGAAATGAAAAAGTTACTTCTGATCTTTCTGCTGATCGCCGCCTGGAGTGTGCAGGCCCGCGAAGTATATCCGCTCTGCGACGACTGGCTCTTCTCGTTCCGCTACGAAAACAGCAGCGACAACGCCCGCTGTGTCACGCTGCCGCACACCTGGAACCTCGATGCACTGGCCGGGACGATCCCATACCTGCGCACGACCGCCGACTATCAGCGCAAACTCTACGTACCGCAGACCTGGACCGGAAAGCGGCTCTTCCTGAAATTCTACGGCGTGGAGAGCGTCGCCCACCTCTTCGTAAACGGAACTTACGTCGGCGAGCACCGGGGCGGAACGACCGCTTTCGTCTTCGAAATCACCGACCGGGTGAAATACGGCAGCGAAAACCTGCTTCGCGTAGCCGTGAGCAACGCCATTACGGGCGACGTGCTGCCGCTCTCGTCCATCCACAACATCTACGGCGGCATCAGCCGGGAGGTAGAACTCATCGTCACCGACTCCACCGCCGTATCGCCTCTGTATCTGGGCTCGTCGGGAGTCCTGATCCACCCCCGGGCCGTATCGACCGAACGGGCCGAAGCCGAGGCCGAAATCCACCTCATCTCGAAAGGCGACAACTTCTGCCGCGTGACCCTCGAAGCGTTCGATCCGGACGGAATTCAGGCCGCAGCCAAAACGATAAAGGCCAAACTCGACGGCAAACCCGTCGTCATCCCCTTCACGGTCGAAAATCCCCGACTGTGGGACCTCGATCACCCCAACCTCTATCGAATGCGGGTATCCGTCGAGAGCGACACCTCGCGCGATGAGATCGAAATCGCCACGGGCTTCCGCAACATCCGCGTCACACCCGAAGAGGGTTTCCGCCTCAACGACTCGCTCGTTCGGGTTCACGGCGTAACGCTCTACTACGACCGTCCGGGCACGGGTAGCGCTATGGAGGCGGAGGACTATGCCGAAGATTTCGCTTTCATACGCGAGTTGGGAGCCAATGCCCTGCGCTCGCCCGCAGGACCGCACGCCCCCTGTCTGTACGACCTCTGCGACCGCACAGGCGTACTGGTCTGGATCGACTTGCCGCTGATCCGGGCACCTTTCCTCAGCGACGTTTCCTATATCCGAACCCGCAACTCGAGGCGAACGGTCGCCAGCAACTGCGCGAAATCATCGCCCAGCATATCAACCGGCCGTCAGTGGTCATCTGGGGACTCTTCGACTGCCTCTGGCAACGGGGCGAAAACCCCGTGCCCTATGTGCGGACACTGAACGAACTGGCAAAAAAAATGGACCGCAGCCGCCCGACGGCGGCCACCAGCAACCAGGACGGAGAACTGAACCAGATCACCGACCTGATCGTATGGGCGCAGAACATCGGCTGGGACAAAGGCCGCACGGAAGACCTCGAAATCTGGCTCGGCCAGCTTCGGTCGGGGTGGAACCAGCTCCGTTCGGGCATCTGCTACGGTGAAGCGGGGCAGATCGAACAACAAGGCGATCCGGCTCGCCGACGCCGCTCGAACAGCCTGCTCTGGCAGCCGGAAGGACGGCAGACCCGTTTTCATGAAGATTACACGAAATACCTGGCACAAGACACGCTGCTGTGGGGAACCTGGATCAACACCCTGTTCGACTACGGCTCGGCCCGCCGTCCGCAGGGCGTGGAGGCTACGGGGCTCGTCACGCTGGACCGACGACGCCGCAAGGACGCTTTCCATCTTTACAAGGCTTTGTGGAACAACACCGAACCTACGCTCCACATCGCCGGACGCCGGGAGGATGAGCGTAACGGCGACTTGCAGACCGTAACCGTCTATTCTTCGGCCGGAGAGCCGGTCGTAACCCTCTCGGGCGACACGCTCGCGGTCGAGCAATACGCACCGTGCATCTACCGCTGCGACTCGGTACGGCTCAACGGCCGGATGAAGATAGAAGCGAAAGCCGGGGATTTATACGACGAAACGTTCCTTACCGGAAACTGCGCCTTAGTAGCTCCGCCGCGTCGGGACCCTCAGCAAACAGCAGGTCTGCGACTGACAAATTAGGCGCGAAAGGCAGCCAGTCGGAAAAGACCTGGAAAATAGGACTCGGCATGAAACGCCGGGTCCTCTTTTTGTTTGGGCCGCAGATCGAGGTCGCCGGGAGCGGCTTCGACGTATTGCTCCGAAATACGGGGCGGTTCTGCACATTCAGATTTTTGAAGCAGCACTTCCGTCAGTTCGAGGTCGTAATCGACCAGAAAATCGTATTCCCGCCGATAGAAAGGCTCGAACGAGGAGCGGTAGTGATCGAAATAGGGCGATCCCCGGTAAGCCGACACCAACGAAATCCAATGCTGGTGCTGCCACCGCTTCGAATAGTCGAGCCGCACATCCCGCATCGGCGTACGGGGACGGTTGGCATGCCGCACGTGCACCGTGAGGTCCATCACGCCGCCCGAAGCGAGAATTTGCGCCCGGTTGCGCTCGGAACGCTTGACAAAATGTTCCCCGAGGTCGATGACGCAATCGTCGCACAGCAGGTGTGCGAAATATTCGACCGACCCCCAAATAGGCTGCAGGCAGAATCGTCATGGTCGTTCCGGTTGATTTTCAGGATCGGCCCAATCGCCGTTAGCCTTGATAAGCGCCACGAGCCGATCGAGCGCCTCCTCCTGAGGGATGTTCTTCTCCACCACCGTGCGCCCCTTGTAAAGGGTGATACGCCCCGGAGCGGCGCCCACGTAGCCGTAATCGGCGTCGGCCATCTCGCCGGGTCCGTTTACGATACAACCCATCACGCCGATTTTCAAATTTTAAGGTGCGAGGTTCGGGCACGGATCGCCGTGAGCGTTCCCTCTATATCATAAAGCGTACGACCGCAGCTCGGGCAGGCGATGTATTCGGTGCGGGACATCCGCACGCGGGCCGCCTGCAGGATCATCAGCTCGATCTCCGCGATCTCCTTTTCCGAAAGGTGCGGCGCGTCGATCCGAATGCCGTCCGCCAACCCGTCCAGAAAGAGCGGCCCCAGATCGGCGGCGGCTTTGACGGCGACGGCTTCGACCGTCGGATCCTCGTAACGGCGGCACACCGCGACAGGTTCGTCCACCCGGTCGAGGCTCAGGATCGCGGCCCGCAGCTCGGCCGTAGGATTCTCGGTCAGGGCTTCGATCACCCGCCAGTCGGCAGGCAACTCGGAGTGAATCAAGGGAGTTTGTATATCGCTCCGCCGACAATATCGCGTCGGCGTATAGCGCTCCGGATATTTGACGGCGAACTCCCCGCTGCGGCGGGCAAAATGATCGACCAAAAGCTGTGCTACCGGAATCTCGTTTTCGGGCGCTTCGGTCAGCGAAACGCGGATCGTATCGCCGATACCGTCCGCCAAAAGCCGCTCCGACTACCGACAGCACTCCTTGATGCGCCCCTCGATCCCGTTCCCTGCCTCGGTGACGCCCAGGTGGAGCGGATAATCCACTCCCTTCCCGCTCCATCGCGTCCACCAGAAGCCGGTAGGCCGCCACCATGACCCGCGTATTGCTCGACTTCATCGACACCACAACCTGATCGAACGCCTTCTCGCGACAGACGCGCAGGAACTCCATCGCCGAGGCTACCATGCCTTCGGGCGTATCGCCCCACTCGTCGAAAACGCGCTTCGAGAGCGAACCGTGATTCACGCCTATGCGGATCGCCACACCGCGCTCCCGGCATCGGTCGATGAGGGCTTCGAACTCCCCGTGCGACGAGTTATAGTTTCCGGGATTGATACGCACCTTATCCACGTATTTCGCAGCGATCGCAGCCACTTCGGGCACGAAATGGATGTCCGCAACGACGGCGGCATCGCACCCCTCCTCCCGCAAACGGCGGACGATCCGCTGCAAATTCTCTCCCTCCCGACACCCCTGGGCCGTCAGCCGGACGATCGGCCCCCCGGCCCGGAAAATGCGTTCGATCTGCCGGACGCAGGCTTCGGTATCCTTGGTGTCGGTATTGGTCATCGACTGCACGGCGATCGGACGATTCCCTCCGATCACAACCCGTCCGATGCGGACTTCACGGCTCGGGCGGCGTTCATACTTGGTCAAATTCATGTCCTGCCAGAATTTATTACTACAAAGGTAGTAAAAATGAAGGCAGGATAAAACAGACATTCGCGTTTTATCCTGCACAAACCAGAATAACGACCGTTCGGCGGCACCGCGCTATCGGGCAGTCATATTCTCCAACTCCTTGAGGATGTAGTAGCGGTTCAGGGAAACCAGAGCCTTCTTTTCGTCCAGATAACGGTAAATGGCCGTAATGCCGCAGGCGAGCCGGACCGTCGCGTCCCGATCGGGCGAAGCGGCCGCGAAATCGAACAGCAGCTCGGCGAATTTTTCCAGGTTCTCGTCGCTGAAGCCATACTCGCGGGTCAGCACGCCGATAAAGTCCTCCCGGGCCAGCAGAGTGTCGATATCCAGATCGAGCGCCTCCGCCAACTCCGTCCAGGCGGTTTCGCAAACGGCCTCTCCCGCCCCGCTTCTCCGCAGGATGCCCGCCTTCTGCAAAAGGGCTTCGATGAGTTTGCCGATCTTGTCGATCTCCCGCAGGATGTAATCTTCCATAATAATTATATATATCCCACATACCATTAACCTTAAACGCAAAACCTGTAATAAGAAATTCTGCATCAAGAATACTGATAGCTCATACCGTTACAAACCTCTCAATCGATCTTCTTTCGCCTCTTGTTCGTGCATACAACTCGAATATTCAATGGCCAAATTGATTAAACCGTCCTCTCCTCTTAAAGAAATGACAATCTCCGTACGAAAACTCGGAGACCAATATGCCCAATAACTTAAATGTCCCGATACACCTCATAACCCTCTTCTGTGCGATACCGTGCATAGGAGGGATCACTCCAATGCACTGATTCTCCCGGAACCCCATATTTTTCAGAAAGCAGTGATACCAGTTCTTTGTAATCACTTATGCAACCATCTACCGAAATATTCGTAAAATAATATTTGGCACGAACCAATTTGTCATCTGAAGTGAAAAAATAGAGGACATCACATAACTTATTCGCCACACTGAACTGAACGAATAAAACATTCGGATTAAGTATCTGTCCCGTCCATTCATTTTTACGTCCCTCCTTTTCTACAATTTGCGACATAGAGTCGCCCCATCTTGCATTTCTAAAATCGTTTGATCCATCGTCTGCTTTAGCAACAGAAACAAAATACATCAATGGAGTTTCTGGTGACTCCACAAATTTTCATCAGAGAGGCAGTAATCACTACTGTCAAATCCGTGCCTTTTGCCCAAAGCCTCATCACAAAATTCCCATTATCATCAGAATAGTCGTCCTGTTTATGATCCGGTTCCCCCAATCTTACATACAATAACGAATCCATATATCGCAGCAGTTCCGTTTCATCGGTATTCGCTATCTGTTCTGGATGAATATATGTAAAAAACATATCCGGTTTCCTTGTCTCTTCGTTTATGGTGTACAATGTAAATCCATTATATTTCCCGATGCAAAATTCATCAAGAAATTTATTCGCAAAATTCAAATTACCACCCGAAGATGCAGCAAGCGATACTTTTAATGAATCCGCAAGTTCGAAACTGTTTTCCTTATATTTCTCGTCTATTTCGGACTCCGTCAAGTCCCAAGGCGCATTCTTTACAAACTCCAGGGCATCTATTCTCTGTTGGGCATAACTGCTATAAATTCCTGCCAAACACACAAAAAACACCAATAGATTTCTCATAATTATTATAAATTAACAAGCATTTCAAAGATATAAAAATTATATCAACATTCAAAACACTTGTTGAGAGGATATATTTGAGATATTCTACCCCTCACAAAGCATACGGATGAAAAAATCGGCAAATAGAGAACAAAGACAAAGAACGTATTTGACCGATAATTCCTATATTTGGGACGGATATGGCGAACTATCTCGACAACGACATCAAATTCGTCGCGGGCGTAGGCGAGGCGCGGGCCCGGCTGCTGGAAAAGGAGCTGGGCATCCGCACGCTGGGCGATATGCTCTGCCACTATCCGTTCCGCTACATCGACCGTACGAGGATCTACCGCATCGACCAGATCGCGGAAGGGGATTCCGCACTCATCCAGTTCCGGGGGCGCATCACAGGCGTCAGCTATGCCGGAGCGGGGCGCAAACGACGTTTTCACGGCCGTCGTGAACGACGGCAGCGGCGTGGCCGAACTGGTCTGGTTCCAGGGAATCAAATGGATCGAAAAAACGGATCGAAGTGGGGCGCGAATACCTGATTTTCGGCCGCCCATCCTTCTTCAAGGGCGAACTGTCGGTGGTACATCCCGAAATCGAAACCATCGAGAAAGCCTTTTCCCGCAAGGCCGAAAGCGGTCTGCAAGGCATTACTCCTCGACCGAGCGGCTTTCGAGCGTCCTCGGCACCAAAGGCATCTACACGATCGTCTGCAACCTCTGGCCGATGGTGCGGGACCATATCCGCGAAACGCTGCCCGACCGAATGCGGACCCGGTACGGTCTGCTGTCGCTGCGCGATGCGCTCTACAACATCCATTTTCCGCAATCGCCCGAACTGCTGCGGCAGGCACAATACCGGCTGAAGTTCGAAGAGCTACTCGGCATTCAACTGGGTATCCAATCGCGCCGCACGGCCCGCCTGTCGAAAAACAACGGATTCCTCTTCCCCAAAGTGGGAGGCGTATTCAATACCCTTCTTCAACACCAGGCTGCCGTTCCCGCTGACCGGGGCGCAGAAGCGCGTGGTCAAGGAGATCCGGCAGGACACGATCTCCGGCTACCAGATGAACCGCCTGCTGCAAGGCGACGTGGGCAGCGGCAAGACCCTCGTGGCGTTGATGTCCATGCTGCTGGCCGTCGATAACGGCTTCCAGGCCTGCATGATGGCTCCGACCGAAATCCTCGCGCGCCAGCACTACGCCACCTTCCAGAGGATGCTCGAAGGAATGGACGTGCGGGTGGCGATCCTTACCGGAGCATCCAAAGCACGCGAACGGCGGGAAGCCCTCGCCGGAATTGCCGACGGCTCGATCGACCTGCTGATCGGCACGCACGCCCTGATCGAAGACCGGGTACAGTTTTCGAACCTGGGATTCGTGGTGATCGACGAACAGCATCGCTTCGGCGTCGAACAGCGGGCACGGCTCTGGACCAAGAACGAGCAACCGCCTCACATCCTGGTGATGACCGCCACTCCCATTCCCCGCACGTTGGCGATGACCCTCTACGGCGACCTGGACGTTTCGGTGATCGACGAGCTGCCGCCGGGACGACAGCCGATCCGCACGGTGCACTACACCGACGCAGCCCGCCTGCGGCTTTTCGGTTTCATGCGGCAGGAGATCAAGAAGGGAAGACAGATTTATGTCGTCTATCCGCTTATCAAGGAGTCCGAAACGATGGACTACAAAGATTTACAGGACGGCTACGAAGCCATCTCGCGCGACTTCCCGCTGCCGGAATACGTCACGACGATCTGCCACGGCAAGATGAAACCCGAAGACAAGGAGGAGTCGATGCGTCAGTTCAAGAGCGGCGAGGCGAATATCATGGTCGCCACTTCGGTCATCGAGGTCGGCGTCGATGTACCCAACGCCACCGTCATGGTGATCGAGTCGGCCGAACGATTCGGCCTCTCGCAGCTTCACCAGCTGCGCGGCCGCGTTGGACGGGGCAGCCAGCAATCCTACTGCATCCTCATGTCGGGCGAGAAGCTCTCGAAGGAGGCCCGCCTGCGGCTCGAAGCGATGTGCGAAACCAACGACGGATTCCGTCTGGCGGAGCTGGATCTCAAACTGCGGGTGCGGCGACGTGAACGGCACGCTCCAGAGCGGCATGGCCTTCGACCTGAAAATCGCCAACCCGACGCTCGACAGCCAAATCCTGACCGTCACCCGGGAAGCGGCCGCCGAAGTGCTTACGGCCGACCCGACACTGACTCAAAACGGCCACGAGGGACTTCGGGAGCTACGCAAACGCTACTCCGGCCGAGAAGAGATCGATTTTTCTCAAATATCCTGACTCATTCACCCCGATGCGACACACCTTTTTTCCTACACTTAAACACTCCCGTATCTTTTCGCACGGCAGGATATTTGAATCACTCCGGAATATGTTCCGCACAAGGCAAACCTTATCCGCACCGGAACGACGATCCGAGCCGGCGGATTGCAAAATCCGAATCGAAAACTTTCCGCAATTCATCTGCAAACGCGCCGGCAGAAACAGATAAAACGGCCGTAAAAAACAGCATAAATTACTTTTTTGCAACCTTTCAATGAAGAAACAGATTTTTTTCACCGTCCTGTTTTTCCTGGCAGCCCTGCCTGCTGGCGCCCAACTCTACCAACCGGGCGAAGTGCTCGATTACCGGGCCAGCTACAGGGCCAAATTCTTTCCCAATACCGAAGTGGGAAGCGTACGCGTGACCACCGCCGAAGAAGAATATGAAGGAGAGCCGATGTACCGCATCGTGGCACACGGCAAAACGCTCCCCGCCTTCCGCTGGGTAATGAACGTGGATGACAAATATACGATTCTGGTCGATCGCGAGGAGTTGAAGACACGCCGCTTCGAAAGCGACATACGCGAAGGCAACTACCGGTTCTGGAGCAACTACGTGTACGACTGGCCCGAAATGACGGTACACACCCGGTGGCAGGGACGCCGCATGGTGCGCGATACCACCAAAACGATGTCGCTCACCCCGCGTAGCATGGATCCCGTGTCACTCTATTTCCACCTGCGGAGCATCGACCCGGAAACGCTCCAGGAAGGTAAAACGGAGGTGCTCGAAATGCTGCTCGAAGATACGATCCGCCATCTGCGATACCGCTTTCTGGGGCGTGAAACCAAGAAAATCCGCAACATGGGCACGTTCCGCACCCTGAAGTTCGCCTGTCAGATCGGCACCTCCGAAGGATACTCGTTCACGGACGGGACGGAATTCACGGTCTGGATTTCGGACGACAAAAACCTCATTCCTCTCTACATCGAATCGCCGGTCCGCATCGGCAGCGTTCAGGCCTATATTTCGGGATATCACGGACTGAAATATCCGTTAAGCAGTAAAATCAAATAAAAATCCATTATATTTGCAGAACACGGGATGAGGTTCTGCGATTTTCGGACACAAACCGGCAGCGATTGCCCCGTCTTTTACTATATTTGTATAAAATATTCGCACCATGGAAGAGAACTATCAAGGTTACAACCAACCCGAATACGAAAACGACGATCCCCGCAAGGGCGCGAACAAGTCGATCCTCGGCTACCGTATCGTCATCATCATCCTGGCGGTGATCCTGGCTGCCATCACGGTCCTCTATTACAACATTCACCGCCAGCAGCAGGCCGACTACGACCTGTTGGTCATCGACCGCGATTCGATCCAGAACAACTTGAGCGACTTGATGCAGGATTTCGACGACCTGCAACTCTCCAACGACACCCTTTCGCTCCAGATGGGCATCGAACGCCAGCGGGCCGACTCGCTGATGCAGCGGCTCAAACAGGAGCGTTCGTGGAGTCTGGCCAAAATCAAGCAATATGAAAAAGAGGTCGGCACGCTGCGTACCATCATGCGGGGTTATCTTCACCAGATCGACTCGCTCAACACGCTCAACAAAAAGCTGATCGACGAAAACGTATCCTACCGCAAGGAGATCACCACGGCCCAGATGCGTGCCGAGATGGCCGAAGAGAAGGCCCAGGAGCTCAACAACAAAGTACGCCAGGGATCGGTTATCAACGCCCGGGGTATCCGCATGGTAGCGCTCAACGCCCGCAGCAAGGAGGTGTCGCGCATCAAGAACGCCGAGCGTCTGCGCGTGGATTTCACCCTCACGGCCAACGCCCTGGCAACTCCGGGCGAGAAGACGATCTACGTCCGCATCCTGTCGCCCGACGGATACGTGCTGTCGAGCGAAAGCGTTCCGACTTTCGAATTCGAAGGCGAACGACTCTCCTACTCCGCATCGCGTGACGTGGATTACCAGAACGAAGACCTCAACATCGGCATCTTCTACACCGGCAGCGGCTTCACCGCCGGTACCTATCAGGTACAGATCTACTGCGACGGGTTCCTGATCGGCTCGACCGAGTTGCCGATGCGGTAAGTAAGAATTCTCCCGATACAGAAGACAAAAAGCGTCCGGCCCTGCAAGGCCGGACGCTTTTTTGTCACGAAACGGGTTGCGGCAACGCTTGCGACAAAGATCCGCAAGGGCCCCGCACAGGAATCATTCGGCCCAAACCAGGGCCGAAGCGCCGAGAATCGCTGCATTCTGCGCCGGGATACCGCTGGGAAGCACCTTCACGTTGCCCCGGTAAACATACAGCAGTTTTTCGTCCAAATAACGGCGCACCGGTTCCAACAGGAAATCTCCGGCCTGGGCCAGACCGCCGAAGAGGAACACCGCTTCGGGCGAAGTAACAGCCACGGCATCCGCAAGAGCGCGGGCCAGCATCTGGGCCGTATAGCGAAAAGCCTCGAGCGCCAGCGGATCGCCCTTCTGCGCCGCCTCGGTAATCATCCGGGCGTCGAATCCGCTGAAAGGCACATCGCGCAGAACGCTCGGCACCGTTTCCCGGGCCATCAACTCGAAAACCGTCCGCTTGATACCCGTCGCGGAAACATAGGTCTCCAGACAGCCACGGCGTCCGCAGCCGCACTGCCGTCCTCCGGGTTCGACGACGACATGCCCCAGTTCCCCGGCCATCCCGTCGTGCCCATAGATCACTTGTCCTCCCGCAACGAACCCCGACCCCAGACCGGTCCCGAGCGTTACCATGATGAAGTCCCTCATCTCACCGGCATTGCCGTAAGCGATCTCCCCGAGAGCGGCGGCATTGGCGTCGTTGGTGATACGGACGGGAATCCCGGGAAAAAATTCGCCGAGGTCTTCGCAAAGAGTGAAAAATCGCCTCCTTTCGTCCGGCTCCCGCTCTTCGGGACGAAACTTCCAGAGATTGACCGGCCGTTCGATACGACCCGTATGATAGTTGGCATTCGGAGCACCGATCCCGATCCCCGTCAGCACGGCATCGGCAGGCATACTCCCGCAGAGTTTCCGCAGCATCATTCCGAGCGTTTCCACATAAGCCGGATAGTCGTCGAAAAAAGGGTATTCCGCCGTACGAAAAGAAGACCGGGCATAGACTTCACCCGTGCGATCGACCAAACCGAGAACCGTATTGATCCCTCCGATGTCAATGCCGATGACCAATTTTTTCATAAAAAACGATAAATTTTTACAGGTTTATCAGCCCAAAGTTAGAAAATTAATTGCACGCTATCGACTTTTTTTCCTACTTTTGGGGGAAATGTTTTCGACAAGAGCAGGCAAAACGAATTTCCCGAATTATGCCGAGCGAAGAAAACGACGACGAAGTTCAACGATTCTTATCCAGCGAGTTTCAGCATGCAAAACAACGACCAAATTC
>ENA-OQHF01001015-OQHF01001015.1-human-gut-metagenome-genome-assembly--contig:-NODE-1015-length-16021-cov-6.066629_pt1 | contig 16021 bp, 15 predicted proteins | sample MGYA00242559_ERZ504709 | MGnify/ENA primary metagenome ERZ504709 (study PRJEB26092, sample SAMD00036203) | human gut metagenome | host: Homo sapiens | study: EMG produced TPA metagenomics assembly of... | reverse complement strand
GGTAACTTTTTTTGTGTTTTTTCTTCAAATCAATCTATTTACTGTTTTAAGGGCGCAAAATTGCACTCAGCACATACTGATTGTTCTGAAAATTTTCTGGCTCAGTTCATCCAGACGAATCAGATCCACATCCAACCACATTTCTTCTGCAGCCGTCATCATATTGGCAAACATAATACCAAAATTTACCTCATCCCATTTTCCCAGTTTGTCACTTGGATGTTTCTTGGAGAAAATATGGATTCGGCTGTCAAAAACTACAAAACGCCACGGCTGGCTGTTCATACTTGAAGGTGCCATCCTTGCCGCATCCAGTAACTGCTTCATCCACTGTCTCGGTGTTTCTTTATATACACACAGGTCATCCAAACTCAACCTCTTCGCTTCCGCCTGTTTCCGATAACAGCTTCCCTTTGGCTTTCCGAATGCCATCACCACCATCATCCGCTTTTTATCGCGATATTGATATTTTTTCTTAATGATCGGATTGCCGATAAAACAGCTTCCGATTCCTCTGGTGTACATATATAACGAAAGCTGCTCCATCAGATACCCTGCGTTCATCATCGCACGGTCTTTTTCTTCCGAATACAACACCAGATAATATGGTGCCTTGATTCCAAGAAGACTGAGCATCTTATAATCATTCTGTCGATTGTCAAAAATCGCCAGTTCCGTCTCTACTCCTCCAAACAGCCCATTAATTTCATCAAATTGTTTCAGAATGTCTTCCAGAACTTTCGGGCTGATCCCTTCATTTGTATAACTCCGGACGGATTTCCGGACAAAAATTGCTTCAAATAAGTTCATGTTATCACCTTTAATTTTTCGTAACACTATTGTAACATGTTTTTTCTGTTTTGCAACCGCTTCCGGTACTTTTTTATGCGTTTTTTATTTGTTTCCCCTGTCTTAAGATGCAAGAACTCCAATCTGCTGCTGTACATCTGCCTTAAACTGTTCCCAGGCATCTTCGTGTTCCACAAAATATTTCGGACAGATTTTTCCTGTCACATCATAATGGCGGATCACATCCTGACTTGTAAGTCCGAATCTGTTACACAGCCAGGCTGTCAGCTGTACCATCGACTGATAAGTCACTGTGTTAAAAGCACCTGTATCATCCGGATGACAGCATTCGATGGATATGGTATCCCCATTTCGATCATTAGAAGCATATGCAATTTCCGTAGTTGGTATACATTGCACAACTTCCCCCTCCAGCCCTACAATAAAATGACTGCTGGCTTTTGTGGTATGTGCATCTTTAAGTCCCTCAAAATAATCCCTGTTTGCCATGGCGCTGCTTCCCGGATTCGCAGTATAGTGAATCACAATTCCATTTACCTGTTTCAGTGTGGCTCCCGGTCTGGAATATTCGTTGACATCCAGCAGTTCCACATCCAGTTCCGGAGCGCCTGTCCAGTCAATCTGTCCAGTCTCCTGTACCATATTTTTTCCCGTCTGTGAAAAAATAATTTTTTGCATAAAAATATCAGACCAATAATACATAAAAAAGCAATACACAGTACAATCATCGATCGTCGGATTAATTGCTGTCTTCTTCGCTGTCTCGTCATCCGTCTTCTGTGAACTGTTCTGCTCCCCTGTCGGTTTCTCCCCCCAGTTCTTCTCCCACTCATAACACTTCTCCTGTATACCCAAAAAGGCGGCCTCCACCCCTGAGACCGCCTGCTTTATTTATTCCTCGTAACGGTTCAGTACCTTACGGATGCTTCTCCACTGAATAGTTACTACTCATCAATGCTATAGTTTGGTGCTTCTTTTGTAATATGAATATCATGCGGATGAGATTCTTTTAAAGATGCTGCAGAAATTTTTACAAATTTTCCGGTTTCTTTTAATGTCTCAATATCTTTTGCTCCGCAATATCCCATACCGGAACGAAGTCCTCCGATTAACTGGAATACCGTGTCTTCCAGGTGACCTTTGTATGCGACACGACCTTCGACACCCTCCGGTACCAGTTTCTTCGCATCGGTCTGAAAATAACGGTCTTTACTTCCGTTCTCCATCGCTGCAATAGATCCCATACCACGGTATACTTTATATTTTCTACCCTGATACAGTTCAAAGCTTCCCGGGCTCTCATCGCATCCGGCAAACATGCTTCCCATCATACATACGTTCGCTCCGGCTGCAATCGCTTTCGTCATATCTCCGGAATACTTGATACCACCATCTGCGATGATCGGTACACCATATTCTTTTGCTGCATTATAACAGTCCATAACGGCTGTGATCTGCGGAACACCGATTCCTGCAACCACACGGGTTGTACAGATGGATCCAGGTCCGATACCTACTTTTACCGCATCGGCTCCGGCTTCGATTAGATCTCTGGTTGCTGCGCCTGTTGCAACGTTACCTGCAATCACCTGCAGATCCGGATATTTTGCTTTGATCTGACGCAGTGTTTTAAAGATATTGGCGGAATGTCCGTGAGCAGAGTCAATAACAATAACATCGACTTTCGCTTTTACCAGAGCATCCACACGCTCCAGAACATTTGCTGTGATTCCAACGGCAGCACCACAGAGCAGACGACCATTTTCATCTTTTGCAGACAACGGATATTTGATCTGCTTCTCAATATCTTTGATGGTGATCAGACCTTTCAGATTGAAGTCATCATCTACGATCGGCAATTTTTCTTTTCTTGCCTGTGCAAGAATCTTCTTGGCTTCTTCCAGAGTGATACCCTCTTTTGCTGTGATCAGTCCTTCGGATGTCATACAGTCTTTGATTTTCTTTGTAAAATCTTCTTCAAATTTCAGATCACGGTTAGTGATGATACCAACCAGTTTTCTGCCTTCCGTAATCGGTACGCCGGAAATTCTGAATTTTGCCATCAGATTATTGGCATCTTCCAGTGTATGTTCCGGTGAAAGGAAAAATGGGTCTGTGATGACTCCGTTCTCTGAACGTTTTACCTTGTCCACCTCATCAGCCTGCGCCTCGATAGACATGTTTTTATGAATGATACCAATACCTCCCTGTCTTGCCATGGCAATCGCCATACGATGTTCGGTAACTGTGTCCATTCCTGCACTCATCATCGGGATGTTTAGTTTAACTTTTTTTGTTAAATGTGTAGATAAATCTACCATGTTGGGAGTTACTTCTGAATACTGAGGAACCAGTAACACATCATCAAAAGTAATTCCGTCACCAATAATTGTACCCATCTTTTTCTCCTTTCGTATGCTTTACATTGTTGAGAATTAGTTTAGCAAAAAACAACCGTGGTGTCAATGTTAATCAAAGAACACTTTCCGTGGAGCTTTCAGCCGAAAATCTTTGACCATATGTTCCGATGGCTCAAAAAGTACTTTCAGCAGTCCTTCTTTTTCCGGAATCACCATGGCATAAACCAGTTTTTCTCTCTCCGGATTACAGGATGAATAGTCGCATACCTTTAATTTCTGGTTATTATTATAATAATCAAACCTGTGAGATGCTGCCGGCGCGATCAGTTCTGCTTTTGAGATATCATAAGATGCCATTCGTTTTCTCTTTGCCTTGTTTATGATACGATCCACATCCAGTTCCCCGTTGACATACTGATATTCCCATTCGGTCTGAAATCTCGGAAAAATAAAGATGTCCGCCACGCAGATCGCGATAGAAACCGCAATAATGATCAGGTTCCAGGTAAGAAGCGACAGAACAACCCCGATGGCAGTGAGTGCCATCAGTACATACCGCAGTGCCTGATCTGTTCCTGTTTTCCTTCTTTTTACCAGTTCTTCCAAATACAAATCACTCATTTTTGTCCTCCTTCGTTTTCATCAGGCGTGTTTCCATCACCCATAATATATGTAATAAATGATTTGGCTACATCGAGATGATCCGAATAGACAAGTACTCCCATATATGAATCTTCATCCACTCCAAAAGACTGAAGTACTTTGCTGTCTCCCACATGCAGTCCGTACTCTGTCAAATCATCTTTATATGCTTCCTGCTGTTCATCCGTAAGAAGTTCCGACATCGGATAAAAACCATCCTGTTCTACATACTCCTGAAATTTGTATTCAGGTGCAATCAATACATCTACCTGCTGTGCACCGATGATCGTGGACAATTTCATAACCATCTGATAGTCTTCCTGATCTTTCATCAGATACATGGAATTATCAATAGTATATTCATGATATTTATCTGTGTCACCGGTATAATTTTTAAAATCTTCTGCAAGCGCCTCTCCGTCTCCGGCTGTTCCGTTAATGATTGCTGCATAAAAAACTGTATCGAACTGACTCCGATAAAGCATCTGTCCGATAAAAACAATAAGCAGAATAATTCCCAGCGCCACTGCCATATGTGGCTTATAGTAAGCCCAGATATATTCCAGTTTCTGCCCGGCTGTCATCTGTTTCAGTTTTTTTCGTTCCAGTTCCCTTTTTTCTTTCGGGGTCATGTCGCTTTCGTATCGTTTCTGTTCCATCCCTGTTCCTTTCTGACGCCTTACTTTTCTTTCCCCTGCCCGCTGTGATACCCAGTCAGATCCATTTTCATTTTAACACAAACAGGAGCCGCCGTCTATCTGGTCAGCTCCTGCTTTTCTTAAATCTTTATGAACTCCGGTGACTATTCAGCAGACACCGAACAGTTATACAATTCTTATCTTACCTTCGTAAATTACATCATTCCCATTCCCGGGTTACCTGCCGGTGCTGCCGGTGCTTCTTCCGGGATAATAGATACTACAGATTCTGTTGTCAGCAGAGTAGATGCAACACTGGTAGCATTCTGCAGTGCACTTCTTGTTACTTTTGCCGGATCCAGAATACCTGCTTTTACCATATCTACATATTCTTCTTTGTATGCATCAAATCCAATGCCAACTTCGGATTCTTTTACTTTGTTGATGATTACGGATCCTTCCAGACCTGCATTGGCAGCAATATGGAACAGAGGAGCTTCCAGGGCTTTCATGATGATCTGAGCACCTGTCTTCTCGTCTCCTTCCAGAGTATCAACCAGTTCCTGCAGAACTTTTGTCGTATGGATGTAAGCAGAACCACCACCTGCGATGATACCTTCTTCTACAGCTGCTTTGGTAGCTGCCAGAGCATCTTCCATACGAAGCTTAGCTTCTTTCATTTCTGTCTCAGTAGCTGCACCAACACGTACAACTGCTACACCACCTGCCAGTTTTGCCAGTCTTTCCTGCAGTTTTTCACGGTCAAATTCAGATGTTGTCTCTTCGATCTGTCCTTTGATCTGGTTCACTCTTGCTTTGATAGCTTCTTTATCGCCTTCACCATCAACAATAACAGTGCTTTCTTTCTGAACTTTTACAGATTTCGCGCGACCAAGCTGTTCCAGAGTTGCTTCTTTCAGATCCAGTCCCAGTTCGTCAGAGATCACCTGACCACCTGTCAGAATAGCAATATCCTGCAGCATTTCTTTTCTTCTGTCACCATAACCAGGTGCTTTTACAGCTGCTACAGAGAAAGTTCCTCTCAGTTTGTTTACGATCAGAGTTGTCAGAGCTTCACCTTCGATATCCTCTGCGATGATCAGCAGTTTGGAACCGGACTGTACAATCTGCTCTAACAGTGGCAACAGTTCCTGAATATTGGAGATCTTTTTATCTGTGATCAGGATATACGGATTATCCAGAGTTGCCTCCATCTTATCCATATCTGTTGCCATATATGCGGAAATATATCCACGGTCAAACTGCATACCTTCTACCAGATCCAGTTCTGTTTTCATTGTCTTGGATTCTTCAATGGTGATAACACCGTCTTTGGAAACTTTTTCCATCGCATCAGCTACCAGTTTACCAACTTCTTCATCTCCGGAAGATACTGCTGCAACTTTTGCAATCTGTTCTTTTCCTTCTACCGGTTTGCTCATGGAAGCAATTGCTTCTACCGCTTTATCGGTGGCTTTTTTCATGCCTTTTCGCAGAACAATCGGGTTTGCACCTGCTGCCAGGTTCTTCATACCTGCATTCACCATAGCCTGTGCCAGTACAGTTGCTGTTGTAGTACCATCACCTGCTACATCATTGGTCTTGGATGCAACTTCACGGATCAGCTGTGCGCCCATGTTTTCAAATCCATCTTCCAGTTCGATCTCTTTTGCAATCGTAACACCATCATTTGTAATCAATGGAGCACCATATGGTTTTGCCAGTACAACATTTCTTCCTTTCGGTCCAAGCGTAACTCTTACTGTATCAGCCAGCTGATTTACACCTCTCTCCAGAGCTGCTCTGGCTTCTGCTCCAAATTTAATCTCTTTTGCCATGATTTTTTCCTCCTGATTCTATCTCTCTTTTTCTTTCTGAAAATCGATTATTTTACAACGGCAAGAATATCATTCTGTTTTACAATGATATATTCTTCTCCGTCCAACTTTACTTCAGTTCCTGCATATTTGGAATAGATAACCTGATCTCCAACCGCAACTTCCATCTTTACTTCTTTTCCATCAACCATTCCGCCAGGTCCTACAGCCACGACTTCTGCCTGCTGTGGTTTTTCCTGTGCCTGTCCCGGTAATACAATACCGGACTTTGTGGTTTCTTCTGCAACTAACTGTTTTAATACAACTCTGTCTCCCAATGGTACTAATTTCATATCTATTTGCCTCCTTTAAGCGTATAACCTGTTTTATTAGCACTCGTTTGTATCGAGTGCTACCGATGGTCTTATATTAGTAATTTTGCCCTGTTTTCGCAACTTCACTTTTCGCTGGTATTTTTAATATATTCTCTTATTTTTAAATATATACTCATTTTTTCTCTTATTTTCTCACTTTTCTATAATTTTTCCATTTTGTCATCTTTTCTCAGATGCAAAGCAACAAAAAAGAAAGAAGACCAGGAGGTTCTCCTTTTCTTCTTTCTTCTGTCCTTTTCTTTTCAGCTGTTGTTTAATCAGTCGTCCTTTTCTGTCACTTTCAGATTCTTTCTCGCTTTCAGTTCTTCAAGTTCATCAAAGATCACATCATTCAACACTTTGATGTACGTTCCCTTCATACCACTGGATCTGGATTCGATCACACCGGCACTCTCGAATTTTCTGAGAGCATTTACAATAACTGAACGTGTAATTCCCACACGGTCAGCAATCTTACTTGCCACAAGGATTCCTTCATCTCCGTCCAATTCATCGAAAATATGAATGATCGCTTCCAGTTCCGAAAACGAAAGTGTGCTGAACGCTGCTTTTACAACGTGAACCTTTCTGGCTTCCTCTGCATTTTCTTCATTTACGGAGCGCATCATTTCCAATCCTACTACTGTCGTTCCATACTCACTGACAATAATATCCTCAATATCGTACTGGCGTTCTTTCCGGTACATAAATACAGTTCCAAGACGTTCTCCTGCAATATCAATCGGGTTGATAATCGCACAATATTGCTGGATATCATCCCTCTCAAATCCCAGAGTCTGAAGATTCACATTTTCCTTTGTGGACAAGACGCTTAAAAAACGATCATTCAGAAGCGGATCTACATGACTTCCGACTTTATCCTCAATCAATTCTGTGATTTCTTCTACTCCCGGGCATAAACTGACACCAAGAACTTTTCCTTTCTTACTGATCACAAGAATATTGGAATCCAATGTTTCCATCATTACTTTGCAGATATCATTGAACACTACTTTTGTAGAATTATTATTGTGCAGTAATTTATTGATTTTTCTGGTTTTGTCCAATAACTGTACGCTCATCTTCTACTCCTTTCTGGATTTTTTGTTTTTTTTATACTTTTATAATATTGTACCATGATATTCTTTAAATAACAATAATATTTTCTGAATATTTCAATTTTTTCATTTATTGTGACTGTTTTATCTGCCTAATCAAAACCATGAAAACTAAAATTGATCCACCGGACCAATTATTGATATGCAATGCAACAGAAAATTAAAAGATACAGATTCTTTGCCGAAATCTGTATCTTTTAATTTTCCGTTGCACAGTAATATTTATTTTTCGTAACTGTTCAGTACCTTCACAGTTACGAGCAAAAATGCATTTAAACGATAAAAACACGCTTTGCGAGTTTTTATCGTTATCGCGGCACTCCTCAAGGTTCCGTGCAAGCACGGACTTTGACTCGTTGCTCGCGTAAATCACCTTCGGTGATGGCATTTTTGCTTGTATGTCTCGGGATTTTGGCATATTTATGCCAAAACACCTCGCGGGATAATGGCTACTGAATAGTTACTATTTTTCTTTTACTTCCACATACCCGCACTGCTCGTCCGCGCAGACTTTTTTGTTTCCCTTTTCTACCATGTAACCGCCGCATTTCGGACATTTTTCATTGATCGGTTTTGCCCAGGACATGAAATCACATTCCGGATTATCCTCGCAGCCGTAATATTTCCGGCCTTTCTTTGTCTTGCGAAGAACTACTTCTTTTCCACACTTCGGACATTTGACACCGATCTTTTCCAGATACGGCTTGGTATTTCTGCAATCCGGAAATCCGGGACATGCCAGGAATCTTCCATGCGGGCCATATTTGATTACCATGTTTCTTCCGCAGTTTTCACAGATTACATCAGTGACTTCATCTTCCAGTTTAACTTCCTCGAGATTTTTCTCTGCTTCTTTCACAGATTCATCAAGATCCGGATAGAAGTTCCGAACTACCACTTTCCAGTCTACGGTTCCGTCGCCCACTTTATCCAGCAGATCTTCCATCGTAGCAGTAAAGTTGACATCCACAATACTTGGAAAGGCTTCTTTCATCATCTGATTGACCACCTCACCCAATTCTGTCATATACAGGTTCTTATTCTCTTTTGCCACATATCTTCTTGCAATAATTGTGGTGATGGTCGGTGCATAAGTACTTGGACGACCGATTCCCAGTTCTTCCATAGTTTTTACCAGGGAAGCCTCCGTATAATGTGCCGGCGGCTGGGTAAAATGCTGCTGTTCATCAAATTTCTGAAAATTCAGAACCGTATCTTTGTCAATGCTTCGTACCAGTGTATTGTTCTGCGCTTTCTCCTCATCTTCCTGCACATAAACGGACATGAAACCATCGAACTTGATCTTGGATGCGGCAACCGTAAACAGGTATTCTCCACCGGAAATCTTTACAGATGTTGTTTCGTATATAGCCGGCTGCATACGGCTTGCCACAAATCGTTTCCAGATCAGCTGATAGAGACGGAACTGGTCTCTGGAAAGAGATTCTTTTACAAGGGCCGGCATACGGGAAACATCCGTCGGACGGATTGCTTCGTGTGCATCCTGAATGTTCTTTCCTTCTTTTTGTTTACTCTCCCGCACTGCCACATAGGATTCTCCGTAATGTTCGCCGATAAAGCTTCTTGCCATTGCATCTGCTTCTTCCGAGATACGGGTGGAATCGGTACGCAGGTAGGAAATCAGAGCAACGGTACCCTGTCCTTTGATATCTACTCCTTCATACAGCTGCTGAGCCAGACGCATTGTCTTCTGGGTAGAAAAGTTCAGTGCCTTGGAAGCTTCCTGCTGCAAAGTGCTGGTAGTAAATGGAAGCGGAGCTTTTTTACCTCTCTCTCCCTTTTTTACTTCACTGACCTGATAAGATACACCTTTCAGTTCTTCCATGATGCGATCTGCTTCTTCTCTGGAGGAAATCGTCATCTTCTCTTTTTCTTTTCCGTAGAACTTTGCAACCAGCGGTTTCTTTTCTCCCGGAATTTTAAATACAGCATCCAGTGACCAGTATTCTTCCGGAATAAATGCATTGATTTCTTCCTCTCTATCCGCTATAATCCGCAGCGCAACGGACTGTACCCGACCGGCACTCAGTCCACGTTTGATCTTTTTCCACAACACCGGACTGATCCTGTAACCAACCATACGGTCCAGGATACGTCTTGTCTGCTGTTCATCCACCAGATTCATATCTATGTCTCTGGCATGTTTGATCGACTCTTTCACTGCGCTTTTGGTGATCTCATTAAAAGTGATTCTCCGCATCTTTTTTTCATCCAGCTTCAATGCTGTTGCCAGATGCCAGGAAATCGCTTCTCCCTCACGGTCCGGGTCAGTTGCGAGATATACTTTATCTGCCTTTTTTGCTTCTTTTCTCAGACTTGCCAGCAATTCTCCCTTTCCCCGGATCGTAATATATTTCGGTTCATAATCATTCTCTATGTCGATGCCCAACTGACTTTTCGGCAAATCCCGGACATGTCCGTTGGAAGCTGCCACTTCATAATTGCTTCCAAGGAACTTTTTTACCGTCTTTACCTTCGCAGGTGACTCCACAATCACTAAATATTTAGCCAATGTTTTCCTCCTGATTTTTTATTATGTGCTTCAAAAGCACATGTATTGCCGTGCTTTTATGCCCACCTCTTTTCTGTGCGGATATAATAATTCTGCCAGACTTCGCGGGCCAGATCTTTTGCTGTCAGATAGTATAGACTCTTCAACAGACTTCCGGATGGCAGTCCTGTCTCGTCCTGTAACTGTGACACGGCTTTTGGGTTCAAATCGAGACAACTATACACCAAATCATCTTCCCTTGCAAGCACTATTTTTTTCTCCTGTGTAAAATCCTCCTGTATTATTTCCTTCTTTCCCGTCCATTCCATCTCTTCCAGAATGATCTCCGGCTTCCATGCCGGGATGGCTCCCTGGTAGATTAACCGGTTACATCCTTCACTCAAAAGATCACCTGCACGCCCCGGAAGAGCGAAAACTGTACGCCCCTGTTCCAGTGCGGCATCCGCAGTAATCAGAGAACCACTTTTCTCTTTTGCCTCAACCACAAGTATCGCCCCGGAGAGACCGCTGATGATTCGGTTGCGCAGTGGAAAATGATAGGAAAGGGGTGGTGTCCCAGGAGCGAATTCGGACAAAATGCCGCCCTGCTGCTGCATGACATGGTAAAGCTTCCTGCTGGATGTAGGATAGCAAAAATCCACCCCGCATCCCATCACACCATAAGTTTTTCCACCTGCTGCCAGGGCTCCCGCATGAGCTGCTGCATCCACACCTCTGGCCAGTCCGCTGATCACCTGTATTCCTCTTTGAGTCAGAATTCTGGCATATTCATATGCCATATTTTTTCCATAAGAACTACAGTTTCTTGCTCCGACAATGGCAATCGCCGGCCGCATAGGATCCGGTAATTCTCCCAGCACATATAACCGTGACGGTGCATCCGGAAGTTGTAATAAATTTTTCGGGTAGCCTTCTTCTGTTTTCTTATATATTTTTATGTTCTCGCTCATCATTTATCCCCCTATTTCCATGAATGTTTGTCAAAACTTCGGTATCCGATTGCTTCTGCGATCTCTTCTTCTTCAATCTGTTCTTTTCCTGCCAGATCCGCTGCTGTCCTCGCCACGCGAAGGATCCGGTTACATGCCCGTCCACTAAGATGTAACTTTTCAAAAGCTCCCTGTAACATTTTTTCTGCTTCTTCACTTGTTTTGCAATATGTACTGATCTCACCTGGCGGAATCTGGCTGTTATAACAGATTCCGGATTCTTTTAAACGTTCTTTTTGTATTAACCGGGCTCTCTCTACTTCTTTTCGCATATTTTCTGTACTCCACTGTATACTGTCAGGTATCTCTCCCCTGAATTCACCATAAGTTGCCGCATTAGTAGTCACACAGATATCCATCCGGTCAAGAAAAGCCTGACTGATCCGCTGCTGATATCTTTTAATCTCATGTTCTCCACAATCGCAGCGGTTTCTGTCCGGATAGTAGCCACAGGGGCAGGGATTCATCGCACCCACCAGAAGAAATTCTGCCGGGAAACTATACCTTCCCCCCACCCGTGCAATATGAATTTCTCCGTCCTCAAGCGGCTGTCGGAGGATCTCCAGTGTCTCCCTCTTCATCTCCGGAAGTTCATCCAAAAATAAGACACCTTTGTGTGCCAATGTGATTTCTCCTGGCATCGGTATCTTTCCTCCTCCCGCAAGCGCCTGCGGTGATATGGTATGATGCGGAGAACGGAACGGCCTGTTTGATACCCAGGGGATTTTTGAAGATAATAATCCTGCCACACTATAAATAGAAGTAATTTCCATTGCCTCCTCATGACTCAGTGCCGGAAGCAAACCGGGAATTCTTTTTTGCCACCATTGTTTTTTCCTGAACCCGGAGGCCCCATCAGTAATATATTTATGAAAACCCGGCGGCTGCAAGAAGTGCCCCCCTTTTTTGCCGCAGTCTGTCCTTTGATTTCTCTGAAATCTGCTGTTATTTCCGGTGCAATCTCCATCTTTTCCCTTTCTTTCTCCGGATGTTCCCATGTCCGTTCTCTCACTGTCCGCATAAACTCTCCCAGATTCCTGACTCCCACGCTTCGAATCCCCTGGATCATCTGTGCCTCTCTCCGGTTTTCCCATGGAACAACACACCCCTGACATCCTGATTTCCTCGCCTCTTCAACCATCGCAAGAACTCCTCTCACTTTTTTAATCTGTCCGTCCAACCCCACTTCGCCGGTTACCATGACACTCTCAAGTCCCCCTTTCGGAAGCTGCCCCAGAGATTCCAGGATTGCCGCAGTAATCGGAAGATCAAAACCGGTTCCGGCCTTTGGTACATCTGCCGGAGAAAGATTGATGGTAATTCTTCTTGGCGGAACCGGTATCTCCAGATTATGTAATGCTGTTCTGACCCGATCCTGTGCCTCCCGAACCTGACTGTTCACTGTCCCTACCATGGAAAATCCGGGAAGCCCGGGACTCACATCCACCTCCACCTGTACCGGAATCGCCCTGATTCCCTGCATCGTTGCCGATAATATACTTGTATACATAAAATATTCTCTCCTTTCTCTACGTTATATCACTGTAATAACGGTTAGCACTGCCATCACCGTCTTGTTTTTTATTGGTAACTGTTCAGCCCCTTCACAGCTACGGGGCAAAATACCTCGCGGGGCAGTGGTTACTGTATAGTTTCTTTATTTTCTGTATGTTTTGGGATTATATATTTTGATATGCTCTGATTCTACATTTTGGGAAAAGCACATATTCTTCCGCCAGGGCATAAATTAGAAAGAAAGCCCTTTGAGGTGTGTATGTGAAGACCTTTCTGAAACCCCTCACCACACAAGAAGAAACTTTCTATCTTCGTAAATGCCGACAGGGTGATAAGGCTGCCCGAGATGTGTTGATCGAACGTAATCTGCGACTGGTTGCACATATTGTAAAAAAATACCAGGGGGTTGATGAAGATCTGGATGATTTGATTTCCATAGGAACGATCGGTCTGATCAAAGCCGTGTCCACCTATGATATGACAAAAGGCAGCAGACTTGCTACCTACGCTGCCCGCTGTATTGATAATGAATTGTTGATGATGCTTCGCAGCCGAAAAAAATTTTCCAGAGAAGTTTCCCTGTACGAACCGATCGGTACAGACAAAGAAGGGAACGAGATTCATCTTCTGGATATTGTGGAAGCTAACGAACAGGATATCACTGATCAGTGTATCCATAAGGAACGAATTCTTCAATTGTATGGTTGTTTGAGGGAAGTTCTTTCACCATTGGAATATGAAGTAATTAAATACCGCTATGGGCTTTTCGGTGAAAAAGAATTGACACAGCGGGCACTTGGAAAACGGCTGGGAATCAGCCGTTCCTATGTCTCCCGCATTGAAAAAAATGCTGTATTAAAGCTCCGTGACCGGTTCTTTTCTACGTAAAATATCATATCGATCCAGTTTAATTCCCAGATCAATATAAAGAATCTGCTTCGGATGTGGTGCACTCTCCATCTGGTTGCCTTCTTCATCCTGAATACTTTTTACTGTCGCTTCGATGTTATCGCCATTTGGCTTCATAACTTCGATCTGTTCTCCTACAGAGAACTTGTTTCTCTGAGAGATACAATATTTTCCTTCTTCATTTGTCTCTCCCACAATACCCAGATAAGTATATTCTTTAATATACGTATTATTATCATAAATCTGTGCTTCCTGAGTTGGTTTTCCGTAAAAGAATCCGGTGGTAAATTGCCGGTAAGTACAGTTGGAAATCTGTTCCTGATACCACGACATATTTTCCTCATACAGTGCCGGATCTTTCAGATAGTCATCGATGGCTTTCCGATAGGTCCGGGCAACTGTTGCCACATACAACGCAGTCTTCATACGTCCTTCAATCTTAAAGCTGTCGATTCCGGCATTGATCAGATCCGGAATATGTTCGATCATGCACAAATCCTTAGAATTGAAAATAAAAGTTCCTCTTTCATTTTCATAGACCGGAAAATACTCTCCCGGACGACTTTCTTCCATAACAGAGTACTTCCATCGACACGGATGAGTACATGCTCCCTGATTGGAATCTCTTCCTGTCAGATAATTGCTTAACAGACATCTTCCGGAATATGAGATACACATCGCTCCATGAATAAAAGTCTCGATCTCCATATCTTCAGGAATTCTGCTTCGAATCTCGCGAATCTCTTCCAGCGACAATTCTCTCGCTGTCACCACTCGCTTGGCTCCCATCTGATACCAAAACTGGTATGTACCATAATTGGTGTTATTTGCCTGAGTACTAATGTGACGTTCGATCTCAGGACATACTTCTTTTGCGATCTGATAGACTCCCGGATCCGAAATAATCAGTGCATCCGGTCCGATTTCCCGGAGTTCTTCAAAATACTTCCGAACGCCCTCCAGATCCTGATTATGTGCCAGAATATTAGCTGTGACGTATACTTTTACACCATGTTCGTGGGCAAACCGTACCCCTTCTGACATATCTCTTTTGAAAAGTTCTTTGCTTTTTGCACGCAGACCGAAAGCCTCGCCTCCGATATAGACTGCATCCGCACCAAATATAACCGCAACCTGCAGTACTTCCAGGCTGCTGGCCGGAACAAGTAATTCCGGAATTCTCATGATTCTTTCTCCTATCGTTTCGTGCTGATCGCAACCCCATCTCCAAGTGGGAGCAGGGAAGTTACCAGCTCGTCATTGTGTTTCAATTCATACAGATACTCACGCATCCGCTTATAGATGGTCCGGTTTCTTCGTTCTACCGCAAACCGTGACTCAATCAGATCGCCTTCCTGCAAGATATTATCCGACACTAAAAGACCTCCACTCTTTAAGAGTCGCAACACTTCCGGTAAAAAATGAAGATACTGTCCTTTGGCTGCATCCATAAAAATAAAATCAAAGGGTTCGGTGAGCGTGGGAAGAATCTCTGCTGCATCTCCCTCCAGAAGTTCGATCTGCTCCTCTTTACCCGCTTTTTTAAAATTATCCCGGGCAATCGGGATCCTCTTTTCGTAATTTTCGATGGTTATGATCTGACAGGGTTCCGGATTATATTCACACATCAACAAGGCAGAAAAACCAACTGCAGTGCCCACCTCCAGAATCCGTTTCGGTCTGGCAGCTGCCATCAGAAACTTTAAAAAGCTCTGCATTTCCCTTCTTACAATAGGAACCGCATCTTCCCTTGCTTCTTTTTCCAGCTGTTCCAGGAATTCTGTATGACCTTCGTCCAGGGAATTGATAAAAGTCACCATACGTTCGTCTACGATCATGAGACACTCTCCTCTCCTGACTCTGGATCTTCCTCATCGGAACTACTGCTTTCTTCTTCCTCAGACGGCTGTCCCTCTGTGTTTTTCCCTGACAGAATGGCAAGCATCTCATCAACTGTCTCATGCGTATTCAAAAGATAAGTACCAGGCTTGATCTTACCACGATAATCGGAGAGTTTTTCCTGTGCCCAGAAGATAACCGGTCGTTCAATCAATCCTTTTTCCTGCAGAGTTTCCCCCACATCATAGACAGAATCGTCTTCATGAACAATCACAGTTACATCCTGCCCATCTGCCTGTGTATGAGCCTCCGGTTCCTGATAGAAGATCAGATACCCGAAACTGTATGCCGTTTTTCCAACAAAAATCAGGACACAGATCAGCAAAACATAGAGCAGAATCCGAATCGCCCCCTTGGCTCCACTTACGGCAACCTGATACGTTGCATCTTTTTTTCCTTTTTTGCTTACTACCCATC
>ENA-OQHF01001014-OQHF01001014.1-human-gut-metagenome-genome-assembly--contig:-NODE-1014-length-16031-cov-5.020812_pt1 | contig 16031 bp, 17 predicted proteins | sample MGYA00242559_ERZ504709 | MGnify/ENA primary metagenome ERZ504709 (study PRJEB26092, sample SAMD00036203) | human gut metagenome | host: Homo sapiens | study: EMG produced TPA metagenomics assembly of... | reverse complement strand
CTTCGTCCTTTTCTTTAAAACTACAAATAAAATATTATGCTCTATTATATCAATTCTTATTAAAGCCTTCAAATATAATCTACTATAAATAAAACCTTAATCCCAAAATATTTTTAAATAATAACCGCCCCTTCCCCATATTACATCTAAAAAATAAATCTAAGCTATAAAGAAAATCTTTCCTATCGCTGTATTTTCAAGGAATAATCTTCTTTATAGCTTTTTTCATTTTTCACTTATTTATATCCCCTAGTAGAGCTTGTAGCTAAATATTTATCGTTTTATACTAATTTACATAATCATACAATGGTGAGGATAATTATGACAAAATTATTACAAGAAATACAAACTTATTGGACAAACCGTGCCGAAGGATATTCTCAAGTCAATCAAGGCGAATTACATAGTGAACAAAAATATAAATGGCAACAAACTTTATTGCAATACATTCCCTTTAAAGCTAATAAAAGTATAAAAATCTTAGATATTGGCACTGGACCAGGCTTTTTTGCCATCATTTTAGCTCAATTAGGTTTTGACATCACAGCTATTGATTACACTGAACAAATGCTTTTAGAAGCTAAACAAAATGCAGGTAAACTCAGTGAACAAATCGACTTTCAACAGATGGATGCTCAAAATTTAAATTTTCCTGATGAAAAATTTGATATCATCGTTACACGCAATCTGACATGGAATTTAGAAAATCCACAACAAGCTTATAGCGAATGGTATCGCGTCTTAAAAAAAGATGGCGTTTTCTTAAATTTTGATGCTAATTGGTACAACCATTTATTTGATGAGCAAAAAAGACAAGCTTACGAAGAAGATAGAAAAATGGTTGCTAAAGCTCATATGGATGACCACTATACTTGCACCGATATTGATGCTATGGAAAATATCGCCAGACAAGTTCCTTTGAGCAGTATAAATCGACCTGATTGGGATAGAGAAATTTTAACCAAAATCGGTTTTACTGCGATAAATATTATTCCAGATATCTGGCAACAAGCATGGAGCAATGAAGAAAAATTAAATTATGCTTCTACGCCAATGTTTTTAATTAAAGCAATCAAGTAATCTAAATCAATATTAAATGGGGAATTTTTATGGAAACAAAAATCAAAGATAGAATTATTAATTATTGGACCAAACGCAGTGAAAATTTTGCTCAATTGCGACAAGAAGAATTGCATAGTTACATGTCTGAATTATGGCTCACTGAAATCACTAAATATTTACCACAAAGACCTTGCAAAATTCTTGATGTAGGCACAGGCACTGGCTTTTTTGCCAATCTACTTGCCCAATATCATCACGAAGTAGAAGGCATTGATTTAACAGCTTCCATGATTGAGCAAGCGAAACAATCTTTAACAAAACTTCAACAGCATGATTATAAAATCAATTTTCAAGTGATGGACGCTGAAAATCTTTATTTTGCGGATAATACTTTTGATGTCGTCATCTCTAGAAATCTCACATGGACTTTGCCCAATCCACAAAAAGCTTATAGCGAATGGTATCGCGTATTAAAACCACAGGGAATTTTATTAAATTTTGATGCCGATTATGGCAATGAGCAATTTTATCAAACTAAAATAGAAAATCTACCTCTAAATCATGCTCACCGCCAAGTGAAACCAACACTTATGCAAGAATGTGATTTAATCAAAAATAGCTTAGAAATATCTTCAAAAATACGTCCTGATTGGGATTTACGCATTTTAAAACAACTTCAATTCAAAGATGTATTTGCTGATACGAATATCGGTCAACGTATTTACAAACATCAAGATAAATTCTACAATCCTGCTCCTGTATTTTTTAATCTACGCACAAAAATAAATTAATTATTTACTATTACTCTATTTATATTTTATATAGGAACAATCATGAAAAAATATATACTACATCGTTTACTTTATTTAATACCCATTTTATTAGGTATTACTTTATTCACTTTTATTTTATTGCATTCAACTAATGATATTGTCGATATCATGGAACTAAATCGTGGAGTCGTTTATTCAGAAGCCACTAAAACACAAATTCGCCAAGATTTAGGCTTAGACCAGCCGATATTTATTCAATATCTAAATTGGCTATTATCCATATTATCTGGCAATATGGGAACTTCTTACCTTTCTGGAAAAGATGTTTCTTCTCTGTTTTTTGATAAATTGCCACAGACTTTATATCTGACATTTAGCTCTATCTTATTGACTCTATTGATATCTTTGCCACTTGGTATTTTATCAGCGATTAAACAAAATAAAATAATTGATTATATTATTCGCCTATTTAGCTTTATCGGCAATTCCTTACCTGGATTTGTAGTGGCTCTAATTTTAATTTATATTTTCTCCGTACAATTAAAATTAATTCCCGTCTTAATTGATAATAATTTTATCGGTCTTATTTTGCCTTCCATAGCACTTGCCCTGCCTATGAGTGCAAAATATATCCGCCAAATCCGCATTGTAGTCATTGAGCAACTTCATCAAGATTATGTACGCTGTGCTAAAGCTCGTGGTTTAAAATTATCTACAATTTTAATTCACAGTATTTTAAAAATGATTACACTTCCACTTTTAACGCTTATTTGTCTATCTATTGGTTCACTTTTAGGTGGTAGTGTCATCATTGAAACTATTTTCCGCTGGGACGGTGTCGGCAAATTGGCTATTGATGCTATCAACCTTCGCGATTATCCCATCGTTTTAGCATATGTATTTTATCTCTCTCTTATCTATATGTTTATCAATCTGATTGCAGATATCTTATATCATTATTTAGATCCTAGAATAAAACAACAATGGAAAGCTTAATATGAATACTAATTTTAAATTTTATTTATTAACTTGTGCTATTTGCATTTTACTATTCATCACTATCCTAGCACCATATATTGTACCGTTTGATCCCTATGAACAAAACTTGGCCAATACACTACAAGCACCTAATACCATACACTTACTCGGTACGGATAAATATGGTCGCGATATCTTTTCTCGCATCTTAATTGGTGCTCAAACGACTATTTTTTCTTCATTATTTCTCGTCATTATATCAAGTGTTTTCGGTTCTTTAATCGGTGTTATCTGTGGCTATTTTGTCAAAAACTTAGACAATCTTTTAATGCGAATTACAGATATTTTTTCTTGCTTTTTCCGGGAATTATCTTTGCTATCGCTTTAGTTGGTATTTTAGGCGGTAGTATTTTCAATGCCATACTGGCACTTTCATTGATTTCCTGGCCCAAATTTGCACTACTTGCTCGCAGTCAAACTTTAGTTTTAAAAAATTCTCTATTCATTAAAGCAAGCATTATCAATGGTTCTAGTGATTTCAAAATTATCTACAAACATATTTTACCCAATATATTCCCCATTTTACTCACTACGGCCACTTTAAATATCGGCACTATGATTATGGAAATTGCTGGTCTATCTTTTTTAGGCTTAGGTGCTATGCCTCCATCAGCAGAATGGGGTGCCATGATGAGCAGTGGTCGTATTTTTTTACAAATTGCTCCATGGATGATTTTAGCTCCTGCTGCTGCTATTTTTCTCACAGTATTACTCTTTAATCTATTTGCTGATGTACTCAATGAGAAACTAGACCCTAAACAATTATCCTAAAATAAAATAGGAGGTTTTCATGTCTTTTTCTAAAGTCCTAGCATTATGTTTATTTTTAATGAGTTTTTATTTAACAGGTTGTACTTCCGATAACACTACTTCTTCCACAGAAAAAGTATTTCATTTTGGCACTACTGCCTATGGTATTGAAATGGGCAATACTGGTCTAAATCCGCACCATGATTATTCCGGCTGGTCAGCAGTTCGCTATGGTGTTGGTGAAACTTTATTTAAATTTAATGATAAAATGCAACTTGAACCATGGCTGGCTAAAAGCTATGAACAATTAGATGATTATACTGTAAAAATCACTTTAAAAGATAATATTAAATTTTCTAGTGGTAGAGCCTTAGATGGTCAAGCTGTCAAAGAATGTCTAGAAGATTTAATCAAAAATCATGACAGAGCTCCTTTTGATTTAAAAATTGCTTCAATCACAGCTGATGGTCAAGATATCATCATTAAATCACAAGAAAAAGTACCTGCTCTTTTAAATTATCTCAGCGATCCTTATGGTGCCATTATCGATATGCAATATGGCATTACTGCTGATAATAATGTAGCTGGCACTGGCCCCTTTGTCGCTACTAAAGTATCAGATAAACAAATTGAACTTGTAAAAAATCCTAATTACTGGAACGGCAATGTAGCCATGGATAAAGTAATTATAACTGAAGTAATAGATGGCGATACGCTCACTATGGCATTACAAACTGGAGAATTTGATGCTGTCCAAGGGCTTCCTTATGCTAATTTAGATTTATTCCAAAATAATCCTGATTATCATGTGAGTTCAATAGCTACTTCTCGCTGTTTTTTTGCCCAAAATAAACTATAACAATCCTATACTTCAAGATTATAATATTCGCAAAGCTATAGCTATGAGTTTAGATAAACAAGGTTTTACGCATAATCTACTCCAAGATAATGGCTCTATAGCCATTGGTGCTTTCCCAGATAATTTCACCTTTGGTGGCGACAAATTACAAACTGTAAATTACAATCCAATAGAAGCTAAAGAGCTATTAGCCCAAGCTGGCTGGGTAGATAATGACGGTGATGGCTATGTTGATAAAAATGGACAAAAACTCATACTTCGCTGGCTGACTTATCCTGGTCGCCAAGAATTGCCCTTGCTTGCAGAAATCGCTCAAGCCAATCTAAAAACTATCGGCATTGACTTAAAAATCAACAATACTATCAATCAACAAGAATTTTTAGCTAGTGGAAACTGGGATATCTATGCCAGTGCCTTTGTAACTGCACCGACTGGCGATCCAGAATATTTCTTCACTACACATTGTCTCCAAAATTCAGCCAAAAATCGTGGTAAATATTATAACGATAAATTAGAAATCTTAGCGCAAAAATTGCATAATGAATTCGACAGCCAAAAACGAGCTGACTTAGCTGTGCAGATGCAACAGATTTTATTAGGTGATTATGGCTTTATCTTCGCTTCTCATTTAAAAATGTCTTTTGTCTCTAAGTCCAAGGTCATAAATTTTGTAGCTCATCCTAGTGATTATTATGAAATCACTGCCGATTTAGACTTTAAATAATAAATAGGTAGGTCAATCATGTCCTTATTAACTATTCAAGATTTAACTATTTCCCATAATAAACAAAATATCTTAAATAACATCAATCTAAAATTAAATACTGCTGAAATAATTGGAATTGCTGGCGGTTCTGGCTCTGGAAAAAGTACTTTATTAAACAGCATTTTACATCTATTGCCCCAAGATTTTAATATTCAAGGTGAAATCCATTGGCAAGATAAAAATTTATATGACTTAAAAACAAAACAATTAACTCATATCTATGGTAAAGAAATCGCCTTTATTTCACAAAATCCGCAAACGTTTTTTTGCCCTGTCCGCACTATTAAAAGTCAATTCATTGAAACCATATCTGCACATCAAAAAATCACAGCTGATGAAATCATCTCTCAAACATTAGATATTTTTACCAAAATAGGTTTAAATGACGGCAAAAATATTTTAAATGCCTATCCCTTTATGTTATCTGGTGGCATGAACCAACGCATTAATATCGCCCTTACAATGATGTTAAAACCTCAGTTATTAATTGCTGATGAGCCTACTTCTGCTTTAGATGTCATGTCCCAAGCTAAAGTTTTGCAAGAATTATTATTGATGAAACAAAAATTAAATACGAGCATTTTATTCGTATCTCACAATTTAAAAGTTTTAGCTAAAATAGCAGATAAAATCATCATCATGCACCAAGGCAAAATAATTGAACAAAATCCCACAAAAATTCTTTTAGCCAATCCTCAAGAAGGTTACACTAAAAAATTATTACAAGCCGTTATCACACTAAAAAAATAAACACCTAAAGAGGTGCTTTCATGCAAGAAATTTTAAAAGTTATTAATTTGACTAAAAACTATCTAAAAAATGACCATGACTTTAAAGCTTTAGATGATATAAACTTCACCTTGAAAAAAGGTGATAGCCTTGCCATTGTCGGCGAAAGTGGCTGTGGCAAATCTACATTAGCCAATATTTTAATAAGACTTGAAACGCCAACTACAGGAGAAGTATTATTTAAAGATAAAAATATCCATCAATATTCTAGACAAGAATTGAAACAATTTTATCGCCAAGTACAAATGGTCTTTCAATTACCTCAAGAATCATTTAATCCGCGTCAACGTCTAGGCGATAGTATTATTGAGCCACTCCTCAATATTGGTACAAACAAAGCTCAAGCAAAACAAATTTTAGATGATTTATTAACTAAAGTAGCTTTACCCTTGGAGATAAAAAATAAATATCCTCATCAAATAAGTGGTGGTCAATGTCAGCGTTGTGCTATAGCTAGGGCTATTTCTATTAAACCTCAAGTTTTAATCTGTGATGAAATAACATCTGCCTTAGATACGATAACGCAAATGGAAATCTTGAATTTACTATTAAAACTTCGCCAAGAACTAGATTTAAGCATTATTTTTATCTCTCATGATTTAGCTTTAGTCCAAAAATTATGTAATAAAATATTGATTATGTATCAAGGAAAAATCATTGAACGAGGATTAACCTCAGAAGTTCTAAAAAATCCCCAAGAAGAATACACAAAAGAATTAATTAATATTTGTAGTTAAAACAAATATATAAAACAAAAAGATTGCACTAGAAAATTTTCTAATGCAATCTTTTTTATTTACTGCAATAATATCATTTAAATTTAATTAAAATCAATCATTACCTCTGAATTTATCTTTAAGAATAACATCATGAGAACCGCCTTCAACAATACTTGTTGCGGAAACTAAAGTAAGTTTTGCTTTGTCTTGGAATTCTTTGATGTTTAATGCACCACAGTTGCACATTGTAGAACGCATTTTGCTAAGAGTTAACATAACGTTATCATGTAATGGTCCTGCATATGGAACGTAGGAATCAACACCTTCTTCGAAGGATAATTTTTTATCTCCACCGAGGTCATAACGTTGCCAGTTACGAGCACGATTAGAACCTTCGCCCCAATATTCTTTTAAGTAAGTACCATTGATACGAACTTTATTTGTTGGGCTTTCATCAAAGCGGGAGAAATAACGTCCGAGCATGAGGAAATCTGCACCCATAGCTAATGCAAGAGTCATATGATAGTCATGTACAATACCACCATCAGAACATACAGGAATATAAATACCTGTTTCTTTATAATATTCATCACGAGCTTCAACTACATCAATTAAAGCTGTAGCCTGTCCACGACCAATACCTTTTGTTTCACGAGTGATACAGATAGAACCACCACCGATACCAACTTTTACGAAGTCAGCACCTGCTTCAGCTAAGAAACGGAAACCCTCTCTATCTACTACGTTACCAGCACCAACTTTTACATCTTCGCCGAAGTTTTCATGAATATATTTTAATGTTATTCTTTGCCATTCAGAAAAACCTTCAGAAGAGTCGATACAAAGTACATCAGCACCAGCTTTTAAAAGTGCAGGAACGCGTTCTGCATAATCACGAGTGTTGATACCAGCACCTACTAAATAACGTTTATTGTTATCTGTAAGTTCTAATGCATGTTCTTTGTTATCTGTATAATCTTTTCTAAATACCATGTAGCGTAAACGTTGATTTTTATCAACAAGAGGTAACATATTTAATTTATGTTGCCAAATGAGGTCATTTGCCATAGACAATGTAGTAGTATCTGCATCAGCATAGATTAATTTGTTAAATGGAGTCATGAAAGTTTCAACTTTTGTATCCATGCTCATACGACTAACACGATAATCACGGCTAGTAACAATACCTACTAATTTTCCTGTTGGTGTACCATCTTCAGTAACAGCCATTGTAGAATGTCCAGTTTTAGCTTTTAATGCTAATACTTCGCCTAAAGTAGTAGAAGGCATAATATTAGAATCACTACTTACAAAACCAGATTTATAATTTTTTACACGACTAACCATTGCGGCTTGGTCTTCAATGCTTTGAGAACCGTAAATAAAGGAAATACCGCCTTCTTTTGCAAGTGCAATAGCCATTGTATCATTAGATACAGCCTGCATGATAGCGGAAGTCATTGGAACATTAAGCTTTATTTTTGGTTCTTCACCTTTTCTGAATTTTACAAGTGGAGTTTCAAGAGAAACATTTGCAGGAATGCATTTTTCAGAAGAATAACCTGGAACTAATAAATATTCCCCAAAAGTATGAGATGCTTCTTTAAAATAATATGCCACGACAATACCTCTTTCCTTATTTTTTATAGTACTAGTATAACGCAAAATAAAATGTAATAAAAGTATTTTCTAGATAATAGTATTATTTTTCTTATTTGTCAACTACTATTAAACAAAATTAATAAAAACGGCTGCAATTTCTACAGCCGTTTTACACTTTTTTATTCTACTGTTACAGATTTAGCAAGATTACGAGGTTTATCTACATCACAACCACGAGTAATTGCTGCATAATAAGCAAGTAATTGTAAAGGTACTACAGTTAAAAGTGGAATTAATAATTCATCTGTAGCTGGAACTTTAATTACATGGTCTACATATTTTTCAAGTTCATTATCATCTTCAGCTGCAATACCAATCATAACTGCATCACGAGCTTTTACTTCTTTAATATTGCTTAAAGTTTTTTCATATACACTTTTTTGAGTTGCAAGAGCAATAACAGGCACACCAGATTCAATCAATGCAAGTGTTCCATGTTTTAATTCACCAGCTGCATATGCTTCAGCATGAATATAGGAAATTTCTTTTAATTTTAAAGAACCTTCAAGTGCTACATTATAGTCTAAAGAACGACCAATATAGAATACATCATTGTTAAATGCATAATTTTTAGCAAAAGTTTTGATTGGTTCTACATCTTCTAAAGTACGATTTATTTCATCTGGAAGTAAACGAAGCTGTGTTAAAAGTTCGTGAGTTCTTTCAGTTGTAATAGTGCCTTTTAAGCCAGAAACATACATAGCAAATAAGAACATTGTTACAAGCTGAGTTGTATATGCTTTTGTAGAAGCTACAGCGATTTCTGGACCAGCCCATGTGTACATTACCTGATCAGCTTCACGAGCTATAGAAGAACCTACTACGTTTGTAATAGCTAAAGTTTTTGCACCAAGGCGTTTGGATTCTTTAAGTGCTGCAAGTGTATCACTTGTTTCACCAGACTGACTGATAACAATTGTAAGTGTGTGTTCATCAATGATTGGATCACGATATCTAAATTCAGAAGCAATATCAATTTCTACTGGTATACGAGCTAATTTTTCAATGTAATATTTACCTACAAGACCAGCATGATAAGCTGTACCACAAGCTACAATATAGATTTTATTAAAGTTTTCTACATATTCTTTAGTCCATTTTAATTCATCTAAAACAACTTGTGTATTTTCTTTATTGATACGTGGAGAAATTGTATCTCTTACTGCTTTTGGCTGTTCATGAATTTCTTTTAACATGAAATGTTCATATCCGTCCTTTTTTCAGCAGCTTCAGCATTCCAATTTTACTTCAAATACTTTTTTTAGTGATAGGATTGCCTTTTCTATCTGTTACCCAAATGCTATCTTTTTTAACTACTGCAATTTCGCCATCATTCATGATATAAGTACGACGAGTATAAGCAATAATAGCAGGGATATCATGAAGCTATAAAGTTTTCACCTTCACCTAAACCGATTACTAGTGGATTATCTTTTTTAGTACAAATAAGTGTATCTGGATAATCTTGGCACATGAAAGCAAGAGAATAAGAACCTTCAATTCTATTCAATACTTTATTTACAGCTTCTACAAAATCGCCTTCATAAACATCTTCGATTAAATGAGCTACAACTTCAGTATCTGTTTCAGAAACAAATTTATGTCCTTTAGCTATTAATTCTTCTTTTAAAGACATAAAGTTTTCGATAATACCATTGTGTACAATAGCAAATTTGCCAGAACAATCTGTATGTGGATGAGAATTCACATCAGATGGACGTCCATGAGTTGCCCATCTAGTATGACCAATACCCATTACACCTTCAGGAGTATTATTTTTGATTTTTTCTTTTAATGCAGCTAAGCGACCAACAGATTTTGCCACATTAATTTTTTCACCATCAAAAACAGCAATACCAGCAGAGTCATATCCTCTATATTCTAATTTTGTTAATCCATCAATTAAAAAATTAGCTGCCTGTTTTTCACCAACATAACCTACAATACCGCACATAAAAATATGCCTCCTAAAATTAAATTATTAAATTTTTGAAGATATATTTTCTGTATAAATCTTTTGCTGTATTGTCCTTTTAATCACTTAAAAGTTTTGCCAGCTACTATCGACTAGATTAAGCCGAGAAGCATCCGCTGATATTTTCGACGACTTCTTCCTCGTACTCTATTTCATAAATATAAAACAGAGCCAGCGCTAAAGTTTATATAAACCCTTTTATTATCTTTATATACAGAACTATATCAAAAAAGCATGCACAAAATTATTTCATCTTTGTGCATGCTCATATTTTAATTATAACTTATGATTTTGTCAATAGAAATAAAATAAATATATTTTTCTATTTATCCTTGCTGAGCTTTTACTACATCAGCAATTTTATAGCAGATTTCTTCCAATTCTTTTTGGTCAGGGCCTTCAGCCATTACACGAATTAAAGGTTCTGTACCAGATGGACGTACTAAAATACGACCATTTTCACCTAATTGTTGTTTGCCTTCTTCAATAGAAGCTTTTATAGCTTCATTATCTTCCCAACCATCTTTAGTAGCTACTTTTACATTTACTAAAAGCTGTGGATAACTTGTCATGATTTTTGTAATTGCAGAAGCTTTATGTCTTGTACGTTTTAAATAAGATAATACTTGAAGTGCTGTAACAGGGCCATCACCAGTAGTAGAAAAATCTGTGAAGATAATATGACCAGATTGTTCTCCGCCTAAGTTATAACCATTAGCAAGCATATTTTCTAATACATATCTATCGCCTACAGCTGTGATTTCTGTACGTCCGCCATTTTCTTTAATAGCTTTATGGAAACCGATATTTGCCATAACTGTAGTAACTACAGTATTATCTTTTAATTTGCCTTTGCCCATCATATAAATAGCACAAGCTGCAATCATATGGTCGCCATCGATGAATTCACCATTTTCATCAATACATAAACATCTATCAGCATCACCATCATGAGCAATACCAATATCTGCTTTATGTTCTTTTACAGCTTCCATCAAAGATTCTAAATGTGTTGAACCGCAATTGTCGTTGATGTTGATACCGTTTGGTTTATCGTGAATTACGATTACATCTGCACCTAAACGACGTAAAATTTTTGGCATAGCTTCATAAGCTGCACCATTTGCGCAGTCTAAAACAATTTTCATACCTTCTAATTCGATATCAGTAGTTTTAGTTACAAAAGATACATATTCATCTAATAAATCATGACGATAAACTACATTACCAATTTTGTCATCTGTTGGACGATATAAATTATCATTATTTTCAATTTCATGTACTAATGCTTCGATTTCATCTTCTACGGCATCTGGTAATTTATAACCATCGCCACCAAAGAATTTGATACCATTATCATGGAATGGATTGTGAGAAGCAGAAATTACAATACCTGCATCAGCTTTATGTTTACGAGCTAAATAAGCTACAGCTGGAGTTGGCATTACACCTGTTAATACTACATTACCACCAGCAGAACAAATCCCTGCAGATAAAGCTGCTTCATACATTGGACCAGATAAGCGAGTATCTCTACCAATATAGATTGTGCAAGCTTCGCCATCTTTCTTTGTAAAATAAATAGCAGCAGCACGTCCTAAGTTATAAGCTAATTCTGGTGTTAATTCAACATTTGCCTTACCTCTAACACCGTCAGTTCCAAACATTCTAGCCATAAAATAAACCCCTCTCAATTATTCTATAATATTTTCTATATAAGCATAAGCTGCATTTACGCCATCAACGGCAGCACTCATTATACCGCCAGCGTATCCAGCACCTTCGCCTATAGGATATAACCCTCTTACATTTTCAGACATATATGTTTGTCTGTTACGAATAATTCTACATGGTGCAGAAGAACGCATTTCTACCCCAGTCATCACCACATGTTCACCTGCAAAACCTGGAATTTTCTTATCAAAATTAGGTAATGCTTCAGCCAACATCTGCGTTGTAAAATCTGGTAAACATTCGCGTAAATTGCAAATCTTTACTCCCGGTTTATACGTTGGTTCTACTAAAAAATTATCATCACTTACTTTATCTTTTAAGAAATCGCCAACCGTTTGCACTGGTGCATGATAATTTCTACCGCCACAAATATATGCCATTTCTTCATAATGACGTTGAAAAGCAATGCCATCTAAGACATTATGACCAAAATCATCTGGCGTTACATTGACGAGCAGAGCACTATTTGCAATACCAGAATTACGTTTATAATTACTCATACCATTTACAACGACTCTGCCTAACTCTGAAGCGGCAGCTACTACTTGACCACCTGGGCACATACAAAAAGAATATACACTTCTACCTTTTTGGCGATTATTATAAGTCAATGAATAATCTGCTACTGGCAATAATTCACTTTTATAATCTTCACCATATTGAGCTTTATCAATTAAATCTTGCGGATGTTCTATGCGGACACCAATTGCAAAAGGTTTTGCTTCCATGGATATTCCCTTGGAATATAACAATTCATACGTATCTCTTGCACTATGACCAATACCTAAAAACACATCACTTGCTGTGAATTTTTCTTTATGATTTATTTCAACTCCACAGATTTTATCATCTTTTATTATAAAATCTGTAACTTGTGAATTAAAGAAAATTTCTCCGCCTAAAGCTTTTATCTTCTCACGAATATTTTTTACAACAATGCGCAAAATATCTGTACCGATATGTGGTTTATGCAAATATTTTATTTCCGGTGGTGCTCCAGCTTCTACAAAAGCTTCTAACACATCTGTAATTTTACTATCATTGATACGAGTTGTTAATTTGCCATCAGAAAAAGTTCCTGCTCCACCTTCGCCAAACTGTACATTCGAATTTTCTTTTAACTGTCCACCTTGCCAAAATTTTTCAATATCTTGATGTCTAGTATCTACATCACTTCCACGTTCAAAAATAAGTGGTCTATATCCATTTTTAGCTAAAACTAAAGCCGAAAACATTCCCGCAGGGCCAAAACCAATTATTATCGGTCTAGATGTTTTACTTTTTTGACAATTAATTTTATCTGCTTTTTTTGTAGTTACAATTTCTACATTCTTGTCTTTTTTTAATCTAGCTAAAACTTTATTTTCTGCAATATTAACTTTCACATCTAATATATACACAAAATAAATGGGAGCTCCTTTATACCTTCTAGCATCAATCCCCTTACGAACAATTACCACCTCATCAATATGTTGAGGTGGTAACTTTAATCGTTTTGCAACTAAATCATTTATTGGAGATTGGTCATTAAATGGTACATTAAAATTTTTAATTCTTATCATTTAACAAACCTACTTCATCTTATTTTAACTTTATTTATTTGTTTTATTATCAGTTTTATTTTCTTTTGTTTCTATTTCTATCCATACAGTTACTTCCTGATTAGGAACATTTATATCTTCTGGCACAATTAAATTAACTGTTTGTTTCGTCGATTTTGTAACATTTGCCAAAGATATATTTTCTGTGGATAAATAAGTCATATTGCCAATAATATCAGGATTACCACTAACTTCTATTTTTTCAGGCTCTACCTTCACTGATTTTAAGATATAACCCATTGGCAAATCAGACATCAATGTCGGTTTTATATCGATAATTTTTTTGTTTAAACCTTTAGCCAAAATAATGGAAACATCTACTGTTTTAGGTAATAGTTTAACGCCTTCCACTTCTTTATCTTTATCATTAACTGCAATAAGTGGAACTGTTACACTAAAGTTTTCATTATTTCCATTTACACCAATATAACCTACTGCCGCTGTTACTTTATTTAAAATGCTAACAGGGCCTTCAATTGTTATATTCTGTAAAGACTGTTCTACACTTGCTACCACTTTGTCATCACCTGGAATACCAGATAAATTCAAGCGAACAGCTACTTCTTTTTGCTCAATTTTATCAACATTTATAGATACTTTTGTTGGACCTGCTGAAATCAATTCAAAACCACTAGGTAAAACTGTCTGTATCTGTAAATCATGAATTCCATTTTCCACACCATTTAAATCTACATAAGCTCTAAAGCTAGATGTTTCTACATTTGAAAATAGCGAACGTGGTGCACGCACTTTCAATTTTACTTCTTCAACATCTTTGGATATTTGATATCCTTCTGGTGCATTAACTATTCCAATTGGCACTGTATAAGTATTTTCAATCTGCGGATTTTGGTCATTCATTACAAAAATCCAGCAACCTATGGCAACTATAAGTGCTAAACATTTTTCTGGAAGATTTTTTCTAAAAAAACTTATCATTTTTTTTGCCTCCATTTCAAGACAGCTTCTTTTAAGGTTGTCTTTCTTGGTGAAAATATTGGCATCAAATATTGTTTTAACTGTTCAGAATCTAAATGACGATATATTCTACCTGCTTCAGCCACAGAAATTGTTCCTGTTTCTTCACTGACAATAACAACTACAGCATCACATTGTTCTGATAAACCTATAGCTGCACGATGGCGAGTTCCAAGCTCTGTGCTCAATGACCTATCATCAGTAAGTGGCAATAAACAACCTGCCGCAATCAAACGATTACCGCGTATAATGGCTGCTCCATCGTGTAGTGGAGTGTTTGGGATAAATATATTTAGCAAAAATTCAGCACTAACAATCCCATCAATTTTTATTCCACTTGCACAAATATCATTTAAACCCATATTGCGCTCAAGTACAATCAATGCTCCTGTTTTTGTAGATGATAATTTTGTAACAGCCTTATCCAATTCTGATACTAACGAACAAGCTTCTTCATAGTTCAACAGCATTGAACGTTTGAAAAATCCACCTTCACCTATATGCTCTAAAGCACGTCGTAATTCTGGTTGAAATACAATTGGCAATGCTACAAATAACAAAGTAACAATCTTTTGTAATAACCAGTTTATAACATGCAATTCAAGCCAACTAGTAATAATCGCTAAAAGTAATAATATCAATAAACCTCTTGTCAAGGTTATCGCTCGTGTATTTTCTAACATTTTATACACTCGATATAAAATAAATGCCACAATTAAAATGTCAAAGACATCTAATATGCCTATAGTTTTTATAAGACCTTCTATCTGTATCAACATATAGATTACTACTCCCATCTATATTAAGTATAAAATTTAAATATAAAAATATTCTATTTAATTATAACAGATTTTATTTATCTTTATCTATTATTAATTATTCGCATAAATTTGTAAAGTTAATTTCGCATTTATCGTATTATTTTGTATAAAAATATTGCTATCTTGTATACTTACCAATCTACTATTTAAATTCAATTGATGTAAAAAATCAACTATAGCAAAATAATCACCTTGCAATACAAGTTCTATTTCTTCCTGCTTTAAATTATCTTGTGTACTCTTATTTTTAGGCATCATTTCTATGATATTCACTGATGAATATTTTGCCATATCATTCAACTGCAATAAAAACTTTTCTTCATCTATTTCTTGCGGTATTTTTTCTGTCAATAAATTTAAATTAAAATTTATCTTTTCTCTATAACTATCTATATTTTTATTTTTTGCCATAAAATCATATAACTTATCAATTCTTCTTGTTGTTGATTTCTTTCAATATTTAATATATCTATTTTAGAACTCACTATATTTCCTAAAAAAAAT
>ENA-OQHF01001013-OQHF01001013.1-human-gut-metagenome-genome-assembly--contig:-NODE-1013-length-16035-cov-4.951597_pt1 | contig 16035 bp, 20 predicted proteins | sample MGYA00242559_ERZ504709 | MGnify/ENA primary metagenome ERZ504709 (study PRJEB26092, sample SAMD00036203) | human gut metagenome | host: Homo sapiens | study: EMG produced TPA metagenomics assembly of... | reverse complement strand
TTCTTATTTTATTTCTGTCTCATACAACGGAAGGCTATTCAAATCACCACATAGTGTGTATGGGCGGTATTGGATTTAAATTTTATTGTTCATGGACGGAAGGAGGGAAAATTTTATAAGATAATCTTTTTTGATTCTGTAGATATTAAGATTTTTAATTCATTTCTAATAAATTTAATCTTATATTTTATCTAAGTAAAAATATCAAAAAAATATGGAATACATTCCGAAAAATTAATATAAATAACAAAAATTCGGAATTGATTCCGAAAAAATGAGCTAAAAAACTAAAATATAGAATAAAATGTGTAAAATTGCAAAACAGAATTAAATTTTAGAAAGCATCTATAATTTTGACGGAAATTACTCCGATTATACGTCTTATATAGTGAATGATCATTCAAAACAATCAACCAACAAGGAGAACAAGAGTGGAGGAGAGAGATAAACAACTATTAAAAATGATTCGGAAGCAGCCGGAAGAGGGGATGAGTCTTTTGATTGATGAATATGGTGGTGCAATCAAGGCGATTTGTTCTAATGTGCTGCGGAATTATGATGCGGGTATTGTTCAAGATGCGATGCAGGAGACTGTCATTCGGTTGTGGCAGAAATTGTCGCAGAGGTTTCAGGTAAAGAAGAATTTAAGGGCATATATTTATCAGACGGCAAGAAATTGTGCGTTGGATTATTTGAGAAAATATCAAAGACATTCTGAGACGGATTTCGAGGGTGTGGAAGATATGATGCAGGACGTATCTACAGATGTAGAACGGGAATTTTCCAGAAAGCATAATGAGCGAATCGTTCATGAAGTTATAAAAGAGATGGAAGAACCTGATCGTACGATTTTTATTTTGCGATTCTTTTATTATGAGACAGTGAAAGTGATTGCGGAAACAGTTCATTTGAAAGAAGACAATGTCGAAAGCAGGATTCGCAGAGGGAAGAAGAAATTAAAAGCAGAGTTATTAAGGAGAGGTGTTTTGAATGAGTAAAAATAGAATTGATATTACAGAGCAGGAAGCGATAGACTTAAAAGAAAATATTACAGAAGAGGAAAAAGATTTACTGAAAAATGCAGTGAAGAAAGAAATCCGAAAGAAGCATAGAAAAAAGACAAAATATATGAAAGCGGCAGCAGTTGCGGCTTGTGTATTGATTGTTGCGCCAACAACGATTTATGGAAAAGAAATTCAGAGATTTTTCCAGAGCAAATGGAAACAGAATATTTTCCGAATGGAAGTTCAGGTAACAAAGGAGAAGAAGTCAAAACAAAATGTATCTTTGGATACACGCAATTTAAAACAGTATGAAGTAACAAAAGAGAAGTCTAAAAATGAAACTTGGTATGCATTTAAAAATCAGAAAATAAATAACAAAGATTTTTATGCAAGGTTGATTAAGGTAGATCAGACGATTAAGAAAAAATTCTTTGTTAATGATGTGGAAAAATATTCAGAAGAAGAGATTTCTGGAAACAAAGTTTTGATACTTAGTATGAATAATATAGATGGAAAGAAAGATCATAAGGTTTATATTTTCTATGAAAAAGAAGGATATATTTTAGAGATTCCATCTTGTGAATTAAGTAAAAATCAGATTTTAAATACAGTCAAAAATATTACGGTACAGGAATGCAGCAAAAAAGATGCTGACAAGGGTATTTCATTGACCAAATATTTAAAAGAGCAAAAGGGTATCAAGGAAAATAAGAAACTTCTGTCAAAACAAAGTGTTGCAAAAAAACAGGAAGTATCAAAAGGTTATGAAGATGGAATTACCTATCAGATTCAGAAGATTAAAGTTTGTGATTCAGTGAAAGGTTTGAGTAGTGAAAATAAAAAATGGAGAAATAATAATGCTCAAAGTCAGTTAAGAAAAATTACAGACAAGAAAGGAAAACTTGAGTCATATCAAAGAAAGACAATTATTTATGGAGACGGATTCCATGCCCCAGAGCAGAGAATTGGAAAGACTCAGACAATGAATCAGAAATTAGTGTTTGTTGAATTAAAAGTAACGAATACAACAAAAGAAACAAAACAGGCAGAAGCTGCACCGGGAATCTGTTTTGCAAAAGAGAAGCAAAAAGGGTATGAGATTTTGAATGATGATTATAAACGCCCAACAGCAATCTCAAAATTACAAACAAATGAGGCAGCAGCTTATTTTGAAGAGAGTAATGGTGGATATGGGTATGGATTTAAATCACTGAAAGCTGGGGAGAGTGAGGTGTATCATTTAGGATATTTTGTGGATGAAGATCAAGTGGAAAATATGAGTTTGAATTTCTATGGAAGTGATAAGAATCATAGAGTTTTAAAATGTTTTGAATAAGCTATAGTTAGAAAAATCGCTGCATGATAACTGATTTTGAGTTAATGATGCAGCGATTTATTTGTGTCACTTGGACATTATCTCATTTTTGCCTATAGACAATATAACATATACCTATAGATATTCAAAGTATGTATGATTTGATTAAAGTATATGCGTTACCTTAAAAATAAAGGAAAAATTCTTTATTTTCACAGAACGATATCGTATCATAAATATATTCAAACAAAACAAAGCAGGAGGGGGAAGGAACATGCTGCAACTAAATTACAAATTAACAGATGAAGACTACATAGAATTTAACGAATTTCATCAGTTAATTCATTCAGAAGTAGGAAAGAGAAATCTGTTTAAACTTAGACTAATAGGTCCAATGATCAGCATTCTTGCGATAGTGATTTTCATTCTGGCAAGAGCAGAAATAATGTTGATCGTTACAGAAGTAATTGTATTATGCATTTTTTCAATTGTATGTGTAACACAGGCTAAAAAGATTATGAAAAGAGGGATCCGTAAGACAATTCTAAAAATGAAAGAAACAGAAGGACTACCATTTGCAGGAGAAACAACATTAAATTTTACGGAAGATCAGATCATAGAGATAACAAAAGGTCAGGAAGTGAAAGTAGATTATAAAAAGGTAGAAGATGTTTGTGAAACAGAGGAAGCTTTTTATGTTTACATGAGCTCTGTACAAGCGATTATTATTCCGAAGAGAGTATTGGATCAGGATAAGGAAAAGAAATTAAGACAGATCTTAAGTAAAAAGTAAAATACATCAAAACATGGTTTCAAGAAACAAGATTTTGAAACCATGTTTTTTCATATCTTAAAAATTCTTATAAAACTAACCTATCTGATTTTCACATCGTTATACCCTTTGTTAAAACCAATGAAAACTAACAAGTTCAGGAGGGGTATCATGAACAGAAGATCAGTTTTGAAAAAATACAATAATAAAAAAATACTGCTAAAAAATTCGTATTCCTAGCAGCGATGATTATCTTAGGATTTTCAAGATTTATCTTACACGATCAAAAACAATACGCAGATACATCAGGTGACTGGAGATTAATCCTTGTAGACAAGAATCATTACATCCCAAAAGATTACCAAATGAATTTAATAAGATTATCCAATGGAAAACAGGTCGATTCCAGAATCTATCCATCTCTGCAGAAGATGTTCAACGATGCCAGAGCAAATGGTTTAGCTTTATTTGTCAGGGAAGGATACCGAACCGCTCAAGACCAACAGCAGATTATGAATGAACGAATCAGAGAATATGAAAATCAAGGATATTCCAAACCACAGGCAACAAAAATGGCAGAAAAGTATGTAGCAATTCCGGGAACGAGTGAGCACCAGCTTGGATTAAGTGTAGATATTAACGCCAATCAAACAAAATGCTCATCAGAAAAAGTATACAGTTGGCTTGATAATAATGCATATAAATACGGCTTTATCAAGCGTTATCCATCCAACAAATCTTATATCACAGGAATTCACAATGAACCGTGGCATTACAGATATGTTGGAAAAGAAGCGGCTGCAACGATGAAAAACCAGAATCTTTGTCTGGAAGAATATTTAAAAAAATATAAATAATCAAACTGTCTTTTCTACAAGAATCAGAGTTATACTTTATAGAAACAATACGAGGAGGAAAAGAAAATGGATGCGGATTTTCTGTTAATACAGAAAATTAAAAAAGGGAATGAACAAGCCATGGATCAGTTTGTATTGAAACATTACCCTAAAATCTATCAGTATTGTTTGCTGCGTGTCAGAGATCATGGTTATGCCGAAGATCTGACGCAGGAAACATTTTTGAAGTTTTTTCAGGCATTTGAACGGTACAAACATTATGGCAAAGCTTTAAATTACCTATATGTGATTGCAGGAAATCTATGTAAAGACCATTTCAGGAAAGAGGGCAGGATTGAAGTTTCTGAACTGCCAGAAGAAATTCCAATAGAGCATATGGGGCAGGTGGAAAAAAGAGTTGAGATATATGAGGCACTTGATAAGCTTTCTGATGAGATAAAAGAAGTGGTGATCCTATTCTTTTTTCAAGAGATCAGTCAGAAAGAGATCGCCAGAATGATGGACATTAAAGTATCACTTGTAAAATACCGAGTCAGCCGGGCAAAAAAACTGCTGGCAGAGTATCTGGGGGAAGGAGAGTAAAGGCAGATGGAGAAAAAATATGAGACAAAAATAAAAGATTACACGAAAGATATCGAGCAAAATATAAATCAGGAAGCGGTCTTACAGACGATAAAAAAATGCAAAGAAACCTTTGTACAGGCAGAAGATTATCCGCTTTCTTATATGGAATTTTTATATGATCAGATGCAGTTTATTCAGAAACGATGGTGGATCTTGCAAGGGTGTCTGTTAGCTGTTTTATGGATTTTTCTAAATGATGCGGCAGACATTTATGAAATGCAGAGATTAATGGGAGCAGGGGCTTGTTTATTTGCAATTTTTCTTGTGCCGGAGATTTGGAAAAATCGAAGAAATCAGGCGATGGAAATCGAAGGGGCAGCATATTATTCGCTGCGGCAGGTATGCATGGCGCGAATTCTGCTGTTTGGATTTATGGATCTTTTGATCGTAACAGCATTTGCGGTAAGTGTGGCATTTACGGTGAGAGTATCAGCGCAGATGTTTGCTGTGAATTTTATGATCCCATTTAATGTGACAGGGGCGATCTGTTTTCGATTTTTATATTGTAAGCGAAGCGAAAGTGAATATTTGGCGGCAGCAGGATGTTTTCTGTTTATGATCCTGTGGGTATTTATCATTTCCAGAGAAGAAATTTATTGTAAGATTTCAGGAGCGGTCTGGTGTGCCGCATTGATTTTATCGATCATGTATTTGATTTATGTGGTCAAAAGATCACAAAGTTTTTATGGGAAAATCTATGAGGTGTAGGATGATACGTTTGAAATATAGGTTATGTGAGGTGTAAGGACAATGGAATTAAGTATTAACAACGTGACAAAACAATTTAAAGATAAAAAGGCTGTGAATGATATCTCATTTTCAATGGGAAATGGTGTTTATGGGTTGCTTGGAGTCAATGGTGCGGGGAAAACAACGTTGATGAGAATGTTATGTACACTGACAACACCAGACTGTGGAATGATCACATGGGATGGAAAAGATATCTTTAAGATGGGAGCTTCGTATCGCCAGATTCTTGGATATCTGCCACAGGATTTTGGGTATTATCCATATCTGACAATTTATGATTATATGATGTACATTGCATCCATCAAAGGAATCCGACCGGCGGTAGCAAAAAACGGACAAGGAATTGTTAAAACAGGTAGGATTATCAGATCAGAAAAGCAGAAAATGAGAAATCTGTCAGGCGGAATGGTACGAAGGGTCGGGATTGCGCAGGCAATGTTAAATGATCCCAAATCTGATCTTAGATGAACCAACTGCGGGACTTGACCCGAATGAGAGAATCCGTTTTCGGAACCTGATCAGTGAATTGGCAGAAGAACGACTGGTATTATTATCAACGCATATCGTGTCAGATGTAGAATTTATCGCAAATAAGATTGTTTTGATGAAAGAGGGGCAATGCTGTTTTGAAGGAACATCTGATGAAGTGATTGCATCCATGGATAAGAAGGTTTACTGTTTTGTGGCACCAAGAGAACAAGTAGATCATTATATGAGAAATTATCTTGTTGTAAATGTAAAAACATTCGGATCGAATGCGGAACTTAGAATTTCTCTCAGATCATGAACCGGTCAAAGGGGCATGCGTTGAGGAAGCAACACTGGAAGATGCATTTTTAAAGCTACTTTGGAGAGAGGGCTGGTGAAAGTCATGCTTAAATATGAGTTAAAAAGAATTTTTACAAAGCGGCTGAATCGTGTGTTGATAACGATCGGACTTGCAATTTCTGTGATTTTAAGTTTCCTTGCAGCAACCAGTAATCGATTCGTTTCACCGCAAGGACATTTAGAAACAGGAATTTCAGCGACGAGAAAAGTTGTGGCAGACAAGAATCGAAATAAAGGGCTTATGACACCCAAAAGAATATCAGAACTTATCACACAGGATCAGAGAGCATTTCGTGAATACAAAGATAAAGGTGAAAGCGACAAAATTTATGGAACCAGCATACAGCAATATTTGGATGTGGAACAGCTTGTCAGCTATATTTTAACAGGAAATGAAGATTACAATCCATCGGTATATCTGGATGTAAATCCAAAGAAACTTTTAAACATTTATAAGATCCGTGAGGCAAAAATCCAGAAACTGATCAGGCAAAATGGAAAGACAGAAGAACAGAGAAAATATCTAAAAGCACAATACGATAAGATTTCCACACCATATCAATACGAAGCACCAGATTCATGGGACACGATGCAATTATATGTCGTGACATATTCCATTGTTCTGGCAGTACTCATGGGAGTTTTAGCTTCAGGAATTTTTTCAGAAGAAATTACACTGAAAGCAGATGCGATATTCTTTTCATCCAAATACGGAAGAGACAAAGCCATAAAAACAAAGATCAGTGCAGGACTCATCACATCAACGGGAATTTACTGGATCGGTATGTGTCTGTTTACTGTGATATCACTTACCTTGATGGGAACAAGCGGATCACATACTTTGATGAGCATGTTAAACAGCTATACAATCTATAATGTTACATATGGACAGGCATTTTACATTATGATGTTTGCAGGATATATAGCAAATCTTTTGGCAACGACGGTGTCTATGCTGGTATCTGCGATTATGGGAAGTCCGAATATGGCAATTTGTATTCCATTTTTTTATTCTGCATTATGCCATTTGTGGGAAGAATCGGTGGAGGTAAGGGAATCTTTTTGCTGACACCGGATCAGCTGAATAATTTTCAGGAGATTATGAAGGTGAATCATATTTACCAGATCGGTGGATTTGTGACGAATCAGCTGGCTTTGATGGTGCTGATATATGTGGTTGTAAATTTAGTTTTGATACCAGTGATTTATTCGGTATATAAAAGAAAATCATAAACTGGCACCATTAAAAATAAAAAAACTGGCTATTTTAAAAATACCAATGACACGATAAATTATAACACAATAAAGGAACGCAGCGTACTTAAAAACTATATATCATACAAGAAATCAGGAAGTGAGGAAAATACAATGAAAGAAAATAAAGTACAGTTTATTGCAATAACAGCAATGGCAGTTGCATTAACTTATGTGTTTACAGCGTTTGTTAACGTAAGATTACCGATCGCAGCTAATGGAGGTCTGATTCATTTAGGAAATGTTCCTCTATTTATTATGGCAATTTTATTCGGTAAGAAAACAGGAGCTATCGCTGGTGGAGTTGGAATGGGATTATTTGATCTGTTGTCAGGATGGACAGCGTGGGCACCATTTACATTTATTATCGTAGGAATCATGGGATATGTTGTTGGAGCTATGACAGAGAAGCATGACCAGTATGGATGGAAAGTTGCAGCAATCTTTGCAGCATTTGTAATTAAGATCGTTGGATATTATATTGCAGAGATCATTCTTTATGGAAACTTTATTGCACCAATCAGTTCTGTTCCAGGAAATGTCGTACAGATTGCTGTAGCAGCAGTTGTTGTACTGATCGTGATCGAACCAATTGAGATTGCAGTTAAGAAAATTGGAATTACACAGTTCGCATAATAAAATGATATAATGATACCGGGATTGCCAAAGCATTTTCTATGCAGTGATCTCGGTATATTAGATTATAAAAATAAAAAGAAAGTGAGTGACGGATATGAGTAAATACAAGATTATGACACCAGGACCTGTTCAGGTGCCAGAAAATGTAAGACTGGCGAGAAGCCTTTCTACAACGAATGCAGATTTGGATCCGCAATTCTATGATGAATACAAGGAAACCTGTGAGCTGATCAGTGAGCTGCTTCATACGAAGAATGAAACACTGATCCTAAGCGGAGAAGGAATCCTTGGTTTAGAGGCAGCATGTGCATCTATGACAGAGCCGGGAGATAGAGTTTTAATTCTTGATAATGGAATTTATGGAGCAGGATTTGCAGATTTTGTATCTATGTATGGTGGAACTCCTGTTATGTATACAAAAGATTATAAAAATGCATTTGATGTTGATGAATTAGATGCATATCTGAAGGAAGATCACGATTTTAAATATGCAACAGTTGTTCATTGTGATACTCCAAGTGGAATGTTAAATGACATTCATAAAATCTGTCCATTATTGAAATCCTATGGAATCATGACAGTTACAGATTCTGTTTCAGGAATGTTTGGAAATGAAGTCAATGTTGATAAAGCACAGATCGATATCTTATGTGGAGGATCTCAAAAAGCAGTTTCAGCGCCTCCAGGACTTACTTTCGTAACGATCAGTGATGAAGCTAAAAAAGCTATGGAAAATCGAAAAACACCAATCGCATCATTTTATTGTAATCTGACGATTTTCAAAGATTACTATAAAAATTTATGGTTCCCATATACAATGCCGATCAGCGATATCTATGGATTGAAAGCAGCGATGGATAATATTGCAGCGGATAAAGATCTGATCAAACGTCACGCCAGAATCGCCAATGCGACAAGAAAAGCCATTGAAGCATTTGGTCTAAAATTACATTTGGAAAGTGGATTTTCAGATACGGTTACAGTATTTGATGTACCAGAAGGAATGACAGCGGATGATATTCTGGAAAGAATGAGAGAAAAACATGGAATCATGTTGGCAGGTTCTTTCGGAGAATTGGCAGGAAAAGTCATTCGAATCGGGCATATGGGTGCAAGTGCAAATGTAGGAGATATGTTAGAAGTGATGTCTGGATTGGAAGAAACATTGAGATATCTTGGATGGAAATCAGAGAATAGTTTGTTGGGAGTGTTTTATACGGAATTATGATATTAGGACATACAATAAAAGATTATAAAAGAGAAAATCTGTTGCATGATGTGATCACAGGAATCATCATCATGGCAGTATCGATTCCAATTTCTATGGGATATTCCCAGATTGCCGGATTACCTGCGGTTTATGGGCTATATGGGTCTGTATTTCCAATCATTTTGTTTGCATTATTTTCTACATCTCCGCAGTTCATCTTTGGAGTGGATGCGGCACCAGCAGCGTTGGTTGGATCAGCACTTCTAGGGATGAATATACAAAGTGGTTCTAAAGAAGCACTTGCAGTTGTGCCAGTGATCACATTTTTTGTGGCATTGTGGCTGCTCGCATTTTATCTGATGCATGCAGGAAAACTTGTAAATTATATTTCAGCACCAGTTATGGGTGGATTTATTACAGGAATCTGTTCGACGATTATTTTGATGCAAGTGCCGAAATTAATGGGAGGAACAGCAGGAACTGGAGAATTATTAGAACTGTTAGAGCATATAGAAAAAACAGCAGAACAGATCAATCTTCCATCATTGATCTTAGGAATCCTATCATTAGTCATCTTGTTGGCAGCGAAAAAGATCATGCCGAAATTCCCAATGGCAGTTGTGATGATGGCAGCAGGGGCTGTTTTGACGCAGGTTCTGCCAATGAAAGAATGGGGAATTAAGACATTAGATGCCGTAGCACCAGGACTTCCAAAATGGAGTTTTCCAAATCTTATGTTAATTCCAATGGATGAAGTGGTGACGATCAGTTTGTCGGTAGCGGTCGTTATTATGGCGGAAACACTTCTTGCAGAGAATAATTTTGCACAGAAAAATGGATATCGTATCAATGATAATCAAGAATTACTAGCATTTGCAGTTGGAAATCTTGTGGCAGCATTGACTGGATGCTGTCCGATCAACGGATCTGTTTCAAGAACGGCGATGGGAGAACAATATCAGGGAAAAACACAGTTAATGAGTATTGTTGCAGGATTATCTATGATCCTACTACTGTTATTTGGAACAGGATTTATTGGATATCTGCCAGTTCCGGTATTGACGGCGATCGTAATTTCCGCACTTCTGGGAGCGACAGAATTTGAACTGGCGGTAAAACTGTGGAAAGTCAGCCGCACAGAATGTTTTATTTTCTGGGGTGCATTTATTGGGGTATTGTTACTTGGAACGATCAATGGTGTATTGATCGGAATTATCTTATCTTTTGCAGAAATGGTGATACGATCATCAAAACCAGCAAGTTGTTTTCTGGGAATTCAGCCAGGACATAAGCATTTTCGTGATTTAGCTGAGAGTCGTCAGATTCACGAGATTGAAGGTGTGTTGATCTATCGTTTCAGCAGCAATTTGTTTTTTGCCAATGCAGGAGTGTTGCAGCAGGATATTGAGCAGGAACTTGAACGCAGAGGAAATATCAAAGCAGTGATCCTTGATGCCAGCGGAATTGGAAGTATGGATATCACGGCAGCAGACCGCATTGAGATTCTTTATAAGTCATTGAAAGAGCAAGGAATAAGATTTTATATCACAGAGCATATCGCAGATTTAAATGAGCAGATGAGAAAGCTTGGAATCGGATATCTGATCGAAGAAGGATGTGTCAGAAGGACGATTTATATTGCGTTGAAAGATATGGGGATCAAACGTCCGTATCCATTAGAAGGCGGAGTTGATAATGAAGAACGCAGTGCATCAAGAAAGCGTGTAGATAACCGTATGCAGGAATTTGTCTGGGCATTTGGTTCTGACACGGAAGATCAGATTGAGAGGCAGATTACAAATCAGATTAAGCAGTTAAAGCAAAATGGAGATGTAGAAAAGCTGTTACATGGAAGCTGGTCACATATGGAAGCTTTTGACGAAGATGAATGGTTAGAACATCTGGAAGAACATCTAAAAGAGATCGTAAATATTTCTGGAAAAGATGAAAGAACTCTGGCGGCACGTTTTGAGGAACATCGAAGGGAAATTCATGAACGTATTATGAAAGAACATCCAGAACTTGCACAGAGATTTAAAGAGCGAAGACATCGTTTGGATGAACATTTGAAAGAACGACGGCCGGAAGTTTATGATCTGGTTGTCAGTTTGAGAGAATTAGAGAAACGAAAAGATATGGAATAAAAAAGATGAGTGCTATCAGTAGTAGATGCTGATAACACTCGTTTTTGTGTATGCTGATTTTTATAATGCAATCTAAATTTATTTATGTCAAAATTATATCATAAATATATCGGGAAAAGTTAAAAATAAGAGATGAATACAGAAATAAAAGTACCAACAAAAACGGCAAGCAATGCCCCAGTCAATGTATATCGAATCTTTTCTATTCCAACCACAGAATAATACACGGATAATGTGTAAAAACAAGTTTCTGTTGAACTAAGGATCACAGAAGACATAAACCCAGCCAAAGAATCCGGCCCGGAAGTTTTATAAATATCAAGCAGGAATCCAGTTGCAGCGGAAGAAGAAAAAAGTTTTGCAAAGATCACGGGTAAAACTTCTTTAGGAATCTTTAATAGTTTTCCCATAGGAGTCAGAAAACGAACGATCAGATCCAAGGCTCCAGAAGAACGAAAGATCTGAATCGCAAAAAACAAAGCGATCAGAGTTGGGGCAATCTCAAGAACAATTTTAAATCCATCCATGACACCTTCAAGAAAAGGGGTATAGATATCCTTACGCTTTAGGGTTCCATATAAAACAAGTGTAAATATGAATAAAGGAATGACAAGATTTGCAAGAAATGTGATCATCGTTTTCGGTCCTTCCATTTGATATAGATAACAGCAACGATCGTGGAACCTAAAGTAGCGATAAGTCCTGGAATTAAGATCTTAGATGGATTGACAGAGCCGTATTGGCTTCGGTAGGCAATGATATTGATCGGAATCAATTGCAGAGATGATATATTAAGAATTAGGAACGAACACATTTCATTTGTTGCGGTGTTTTTGTCAGGGTTATCTTTTTGTAATTCTTCCATAGCTTTTAATCCGGAAGGAGTTGCAGCCCAACCAAGACCTAATATATTTGCGACAATATTTGTACTGATATATTCTTTCGCTTTTTGATTCTTCAGATTTGGAAATAAAAAAGTCAGAAAAGGGGTTAACAGCTTTTGAAGTTGTGTAGTAATTCCAAGAGACAGAGCAATGTTCATGAGTCCAGACCATAACCCAACAATTCCAAACATTAGAATACAGAGTTCCACAGCCTCTTTGGAAGAAGAAAGAATGGTATCAGAAAGTGTTGTGATCTTTCCATTAAAACTGCTGACAATGAGTCCTGCAAGGATCATAAAACACCAGATCTTATTCATCATAAAATATACCCCAAAACCCCTTTATCATAAGATATTCAAAAAAATGAAAAAAATTCAAAAAAACACTTGCAATTTATAAAAAGTGATGGTATAGTATTACTTGTCGCTGAGGAAAACACAACACAGCGAACAAGATATGCGGGTGTAGTTCAATGGTAGAACTCCAGCCTTCCAAGCTGATCACGTGGGTTCGATTCCCATCACCCGCTTGGTATTTATTTAAGGATATATTCGAGAGGATATATCCTTTTTTTCATTTTACAGGAAAGAACTATAAACAATAGTAAGATATGAGGGAGAATATGATAGAAGAAGAAAAGAATCAGTTTGCAGTTCTGATCGATGCAGATAATATCAGTCCTAAATACGCACCGATCATTTTTCAGGAGCTGGAAGCCTACGGATTTCCGTCTTGTCGAAGAATTTATGGGAACTGGTCCAAAGCAAATGGATGGAATGAAGAGTTGTTATTAGAATATTCTATTATTCCTGTGCAACAATTTTCTTATACTTCAGGTAAAAATGCAACAGACATGGCAATGGTCATTGATGCAATGGATCTGTTATATGGAAAGAAAGTAGACGGATTCTGCATTGTTACGAGTGACAGTGATTTTACAAGACTTGCAATGAGACTTCGAGAAGAACATATGTATGTGATCGGAATGGGAGAATCAAAGACACCTGTGGCACTGACAAGAGCATGTAATAAATTTATCCATCTAAATCTGATTTATGAAGCGGACAGAGGTAAAGAAGAGGATATGGAAAGTGATGAAATAGAGAATGTTACATCACTGGATGAGATTTCATATACGATCGCAGATATTATCAGTGAAAATGGAAATGCACCAGTAGATTTGGGGAAGATTGGAAATCGATTAAATGCAAAATATTCAGATTTTGATGTGCGAAATTATGGATATACAAAGTTGAGTGTTTTAATTGATGAAGAGATGGATAATTTTATGCTTGTGCAGGAAGATACAAACTGTTATGTTGAATTTAAAGAACTGACAAGCAGAGAAACGATTGAAGAAGAAGTAATTCATTTTGTAAAGAAAAATGGCGGATCTTTAGATAATCTTTCTGCGGTAACGTTAGAATTAAAAGATAAACACAGCGGATTTAATATCAAAGACTATGGTTACAGCCGTATGTCAAGTTTCTTACGAAGCATCCGTTGTCTTACGGTCAACGGAAATACAGTCAGATTAAAGAAACGAAGAGAAAAGGGAGAGAGACGATGATATTTGATACACATGCACATTATGATGACAAACAGTTTGATCAAGACAGAGAAGAATTGTTAGCATCTATGAAGGACAATGGAATCGGAACGATCGTTGATGTAGGATCGAATATGGAAACGTCTACATGGATCGTAGAAGCAGTGACACGATATCCGATGATGTATGGAGCAGTCGGCGTTCATCCAAGTGATACGGCAGAATTGAAAGAGTCAGATATCGATACACTAAAGAAATATGCAGCAATGGATCGAATTCTTGCGATCGGAGAGATCGGGCTTGATTATTACTGGGATGAACCAGAACGCAGCATTCAGAAGAAATGGTTTGAAGCACAGATCGAACTTGCAAGAGATGTAAAATTACCGATCATTATTCATAGCAGGGACGCAGCAAAGGATACTTATGATATAATGAAAGCGTTACATGCAGAAGAAATCGGCGGGGTGGTTCACTGTTTTTCTTATTCAAAAGAGATGGCAAGGCAATTCCTTGATATGGGATTTTATATTGGAATCGGTGGCGTTGTAACATTTAAGAATGCAAAGACATTAAAGGAAGTTGCAGCTTATACACCGTTAGACAGAATCGTATTAGAGACAGACTGCCCATATCTGTCACCAGAACCCAATAGAGGCAAGAGAAATTCTTCACTAAATTTAAATTATGTAGCAGAAGCGCTCAGTCAGATCAAAGGGATCAACAAGGAAGAACTGATCGCAGTCACTGAAGAAAATGCAAGACAATTGTATCGTATGAAAGAGGTATAAAGAGTGAAACTTGGAAATCCAAAAAATACAATAGAAGTAATTCAGAAATATGATTTTGATTTTCAGAAAAAGTTTGGACAGAACTTTCTGATTGATGAACGTGTTCTTGAGAAGATCATTTCTGCAGCAGAAGTGAACAAAGATGATTTCGTGTTAGAGATCGGACCAGGAATTGGAACAATGACACAGTATCTTGCAGAAAATGCGAGAGAGGTCATGGCAGTTGAGATTGATAAGAATCTGATTCCGATTCTTTCAGACACATTAAGTGCATATGATAACGTGTCCATTTTGAATGCAGATATTTTGAAAGTCGATATTGCAAAGATCGTAGAAGAGAAAAATGGTGGGAAACCAGTGAAGGTTGTGGCGAATCTCCCATATTACATTACAACCCCGATCATCATGGGATTGTTTGAAAGTCATGTGCCGATCGACAGTATTACTGTCATGGTACAGAAAGAAGTTGCAGACCGTATGCAGTCAGGTCCGGGAACAAAAGACTATGGTGCATTATCACTCGCAGTGCAGTACTATGCAGAACCATATGTGGTAGCGAATGTGCCGCCAAACTGCTTTATGCCAAGACCAAAAGTTGGATCTGCAGTTATCCGTCTTACGAAATACAAAGACGCACCGATCAAGGTTACAAATGAGAAATTATTATTCCAGTTAATTCGTGCATCTTTTAACCAGAGAAGAAAAACTCTCCAGAATGGAATTAAAAATTTCGGAGGCTTAAACTTCTCCAAAGAACAGGTAGCACAGGCATTAGAAGAGATGGAATTACCTGCATCTGTTCGTGGAGAAGCATTAACCTTAGAACAGTTTGCACAGTTAAGTAACATCTTAGACCGGTAAGATAAAATAACCAAAATTTCCAGTTTTATGTGGTTTTAGCGGCACCGTGATAAAAGTCTTAAAACCAAATAAACGGGAGATAAAAGCTTTTTCGTTATCAAAGATTCCAGGAATTCCAAGATAACGTTGGCCGCTGTCTTGATCTTTCGCGAGCATTAAGTGGCCGAAATTCCCATAATTTAAAAGGAGAAAACCATTTGTCTTTATGTTGTCATCAAGATCAGGAATCTGATCAAGATCTTCTAGTCCGATCTTAATGCTAGGATCAAGGCTATAAGAAGGAGGCATGGGCAAGGTGGGATACTCCTTCCAGTCGAAGTCCTTTGGTGGATTTGGATGTGTGAATTCTTTCGCATCCCTTTTCTAATTGAAGGGCTTCAATGTATTCTGAGAGACTGGATGTAGGAGAAGCTTCAGTTTCAGAAAGTGTTTCGGTTTCAGGCGAAGGTTCTGGAGGTACCGTTTTTTCAGTATTCTCATTTTTATTTTCAGCAGACTCCGCAGGTACAAAACTTCGTATAATGATCGGATGATCTTTCCACTGCGATCCAAA
>ENA-OQHF01001012-OQHF01001012.1-human-gut-metagenome-genome-assembly--contig:-NODE-1012-length-16036-cov-2.124081_pt1 | contig 16036 bp, 17 predicted proteins | sample MGYA00242559_ERZ504709 | MGnify/ENA primary metagenome ERZ504709 (study PRJEB26092, sample SAMD00036203) | human gut metagenome | host: Homo sapiens | study: EMG produced TPA metagenomics assembly of... | reverse complement strand
TCTATCCGCAGGACTTAATCGAGAGATGAAAGCAGCTGGTGCAAATGTGGATGCGATGGATTGTCTGACACTTGCAAGAGAGGCAGGCTCTGAGAAGGCTGTCAATTTGGTCCTTCTTGGTCGCCTATCAAGACACTATGACATTCCACTAGAACATTGGCAGGCTGCGATTGAGGTATGTGTGCCAAAGAAGTTTCTTGAGATCAACCAGAAAGCTTCCTTCGGACGAAATACAAGCTGGATGGCGAAAACTAAACAAAGGGGAAAAAGAAAATGCCTGTAACTGATTTGCTGGAGCGAAATCATAAATTGTACGGAGATGAGGTCGCTTTGGTGGAGCTAAATCCGCTGATGAAGGATACAAGAAAGACAACTTGGAAGGAGTATGATCTAGTTCAGCAGACCTCCCCAGTTGCCTATCGAAGAGAGATTACATGGAGCGTTTTTGATGAGAAGGCGAACCGTGTTGCCAACATGCTTTTAGGCCGTGGCATCAAAAAAGGAGATCGCGTTGCGATTTTGATGTTCAACTGTCTGGAATGGCTTCCGATTTATTTTGGAATTTTAAAGACGGGCGCAATTGCGGTTCCGTTTAACTTCCGTTTCTCAGCAGACGAGATTCAATACTGTGCCGATTTGGCTCAGGTTCATATTCTGTTATTTGGCTCTGAATTTATTGGTCGAATTGAGTTAATTGCCGATGAGCTGCAAAAAGGTCGTCTGCTAATCTATGTCGGAGATGGTTGTCCAACCTTTGCAGAGAGCTATAGGGAGCTGGTTGCAGACTGCTCAAGCCAGGCGCCTCTTGTTCGACTTGAGGAAGAGGACGATGCGGCAATCTATTTTCATCTGGTACGACCGGATTTCCAAAGGCCATTTTACATAATCACGAGAGCTTGTCTCAGGCGGCACAGATGGAGCAAAAGCACCATTTGACCAGCCGTGATGATGTCTTTTTGTGCATCCCGCCTCTGTACCATACCGGAGCAAAATTTCACTGGATGGGCAGCTTATATGCAGGAAGTAAGGCAGTCCTTTTGAAAGGTACCACACCAGAGATTATTCTCGATGCTGTCTCAAAGGAGCAGTGCACAATTGTCTGGCTTTTGGTTCCGTGGGCTCAGGATATTTTAGCCGCTCTTGATAGAGGAGATATCAAGCTAGAAGACTATAAGCTTGACCAGTGGAGACTGATGCACATTGGTGCCCAGCCGGTTCCACCGTCATTAATTCGCCGCTGGAAGCAGTATTTTCCACACCACAAGTATGATACCAATTATGGCTTGTCTGAGTCCACCGGTCCTGGCTGTGTGCATCTTGGACTTGATAACATTGATAAAGTTGGTTCCATCGGTATTCCAGGCTATCGCTGGTCCTGTAAAATTGTCGATGAAAATGGCAACGAGGTCAAGCAGGGCGAGGTTGGTGAGCTTTGTGTCAAGGGTCCTGGTGTGATGACTTGCTACTATAACGATCCGAAAGCGACAGCTGAGACACTCAAAAACGGTTGGCTCTACACTGGAGATATGGCAATGCAGGACGAGGATGGCTTCTACTTCCTCGTTGACCGAAAGAAAGATGTCATCGTCAGCGGTGGTGAGAATATCTATCCAGTTCAGATTGAGAATTTCCTAAGTGCCTATGAGAAGGTGCAGGATGTCGCAGTCATTGGACTGCCTGACAGCCGTCTTGGTGAGATCACGGGAGCTGTCATTCAAGTAAAAGATGGTATGGAATGCACAGAAGAAGAGATTAATGAGTACTGTCAGAAGCTGCCTCGCTATAAGAGACCAAAGAAAGTTATCTTTGCCGAAGTGCCGCGCAATGCAACTGGAAAGATCGAAAAGCCGGCCCTTCGAAAGAAATATGGTGCCGAGCATCTGGTTGCACAGCAGAATTTGGCCTAACCGGAGGTATAACAAGACCATTCGGGGAACGCCATGGGGATGGGGGAATGCGGCCCTTTAGGGCCACTTGCCCTGTCCCCGTGGCTGACCAGTTACAAAATGAAATTGTGTAGCGCAAAATACCATTTCGTCGGCGCAAGCCACGACAAAACTTTGTACCCTGGAATGAAATCTCTAAGATCCATTAAAACCGGAGAGTACAAAAGACAAAATAGTAAAATCACTGGAATCAGCGCATCAAAGGCGAGCGATGATTTTATGATCTGGCCTAAAAGTGTACAGAGGATGCTACACAGCGCAGAAAAAACAATCAAAAGTGCAAGCTCTGCGATAAGCGTTACATTTACTGGGGCGACATAGCCGATGATAAGTGCAAGCAAACCAAAAACAGAAAGAAACAGAGCTGGAAGATAGCTATACAAAAAAGGGACAAACCATTTTTCATCTGGGCGGCGAAGCAGAAAGCGCCCTTTTTTGCATCATGACGATACTGGGAGCTGCCTGCAAGTGCAGTCAGCATTATAAAAAGTACGGCAAGTCCGCGAACTGGAATTTGAAATAGTGCCTGATCGTCATAGAAGTTTTCTGGAATATCCTCATACACAACATGAAAGACTGGTGTATTTTCCTTCTCATATTCATAGTGCTCATCGACAAGTGCTTTTAGTTCATCCGCTGTTTTTACTGAGACGACATCGTAAGATGCAATAAAATCAGCAAGCATTGTCTTTGCATATTCTTGAAAAATTGCATTGTAGACAGCTTCGTTTACAACAGCCGTAAGAACAGTTGAAGGAGAAGTGTAAACGCTGATACATCCGTCTTCGCCAGCCTGCATCTGTGACTCTAAATCATTTGGAAATTCATAACCGCACTCTGCTTTTCGAAGATTAATATCTTCCTGCATGTAATCTAGTGATGAAGAACGGTAAAAACGATACAATCCATCATCAAGTGATTCAAGATTAGTAAGTACAGCTTCGGTCATTTCATCAGGATTGGCACAGTATAATCCAATGCGGATGATTTCGTGGCGGTCTGCATTTTGTGCCGCAGCAATGCCAATAACAAGAAGAATAGCGGCCATACACCAGAGTGACTTTTTTCTTTCTTGTATAGCGGGCAAGGAATGAGAACCAGGCACGAAGTAATTTTAAAATTTTTATTTTTCTTCATACTTGCTCCTTTCTCTGAGAGAATGCGTCAGCTTACCCTTTTTTGAACGTGCCAGCAATGGAGCGCAACGATTATCAAAAGGATTCCTTCTATAATCAGAATAATGATGTCAAAACTGGAAACGCTTTGACCAAATTGCCAGAATATCATATTTTTAATTGGCTTCCAGGTAGTGTGGCACTTATGCGGCGAAGCATATCCGGCAAGAATGCAGAAGGAATCAGACAGCCTGAGGCATACATTACAAGAAGAGATACAGCAAAGGTGGTTATCATACAGGCCTGCTTGCCATGGCAGATGCGGCAGATAAAAAGTTCAAGTGCGCATGAAAAAAATGCACATACAAAACATGAAACGAGAGTGCGTCCAATCAAAAAGGCAGGAACAATATGTGCTGCGCTTCCAATTGTACCGATCAAAAGACAGATGGCTGAAAAAATGAGCCATTGACATATTACTGCTGCTGAAAAATCTGCCAGCAGACAAAAAAGAAATCAGAAAGGCCAAGGCGCGAGATTGCAGGCAGTACGGTACGGTTTGGAGCAACAAAGAAAAAGCACAGAATTTTATGCCAGACAGCAAGAACAAAAGAGCCAGTCGCTGCATAGATAGCCAACAAGAATCGAAATCTGTGGCAGGTGCGTTGTCAGAAGAGATTTCTTCCTTTTCAAGACTACTCTCTTCGATGTCGCTTCCAACAATTTGAACAGTGCATCGCGCTTCAAAACAGCATTGATATACAAATCGTTTAGCTGTGTGTTTGCTTTATCCTGCTGTTTTTCGGTAGCATCAAAGTCATCATAGATTTCATACAGCGCATAGACTCCAGTTTGAGAGCTTGCTACCATCTGGGAGAGACTGTCAACAATTTGACGAAAGATTACTGTCTCAATGCTTGGCTCACCAGGGTAAATGATGCGGGCAGGAAGATCATTCGTGCCGCTCATGATAGTGTGGATCATGCCTTCTGGGATAATGACGGCTGCCTTAACCTCACCTGAATCGAGCATGGCTTTTGCTTCGTCCTCAGAGGTGGTTTGTTTAATTGTGACCATCGAGGATAAGCTTTCCATGTTTGAGACCATGCCGAGTGCAAGTGAGTAATGAAGTCCTGCATTTTTGGGCATAACGAAGACAACGTTAAAGTGAGAAGCGGCTGAAGTGTCGTTTTTTTGATTGACGAATGAAAGGCCATATATGGCTGCTGCGCAGATGATGCCTAAAAGAGCGAGGCCGCAAAAAAGCTTTCCGAGTCTTCTAAAGCAGCGCTTCCAGGTAAAAGCCAGATAACAACGACGCAAATTTAAAGTAGAACTCATGATAAGTATTCAATAATCTCCTTTACTGGTGTGTCGGCTGCAAGCGTTCTTGCATGACCGTCCTTTAACAGAATCAGTTTGCTACACAAATCAAAATCAGCCTCCTCATGCGTAGCAAGAAGAACGGTATTTCCCTGAGCACAGTACAGACGAATATATTCGCGTATATCCTCTTTGCAGACAAGATCTAGCGCAGCATCAGGTTCATCAAGAAGTAAAAGCGTTGGGCGCGATGCAAGTGCGCAGGCAATGCTTAGGCGCTTTTGCATGCCGCCGGAGAGAGCCTTTGCCTTTTTGTGGAGGAAAGGTTCAATTTTTAATATGGATAGAAAGCCATCCTTTAAATCATCTTCAATGGAATATTTGGTAGCACTGTACCATAATTTTAAGTGATCCATGGCAGTCATATCAGGGAAAAGTGGGTTATTTTGAGCCACATATCCGATTTTTGTGGACTGCAGAGACGGATTTTTTAACAGATCCTTTCCATCAAATAGAATAGTTCCGCTGTCTGGCGTATCTGTTCCTGAAAGAATATGCAAAAGTGTAGACTTTTCCGCAGCCGTTAGGACCGAGTAAGCCAATGCATTCGCCAGGTGCAGCATCAAAAGATACATTTTGCAAAACCTGCTGTTTTTTATAGGATTTTGAAATAGATTGTATAGATAACATAAGACTCCATTCTGCTGCGAGGCATTTTGCAGCAAACTTGTTGACTGTAACAAAAACAGTATAGCACAAAATGAAAAATCAGAAAAGATAAGCATCATGTTTTTTCCTTTACAACCAGTAACGCTTATGCTATACTGCGAATAGAAGCTGTCCGGCAGATGTTGGCTTAAATGCTATCGTTTGCCAAAGAGAGCACCACAAAAAAGAAAGGTAAATGAAACAATGAAGGGAATTATTTTAGCAGGCGGCAGTGGTACAAGACTGTATCCGCTGACCAGAGTAACATCAAAACAGCTGCTTCCGATTTATGATAAGCCGATGATTTATTATCCGCTGTCTGTTCTTATGAACGCAGGAATCCGCGAGATCTTAATCATCTCTACACCAGATGATACACCGAGATTTGAGGCACTTTTAGGTGATGGTCATCAGTTTGGAATCGAGCTGTCTTATGCTGTGCAGCCAAGCCCAGACGGACTGGCTCAGGCATTTATTATCGGCGCTGATTTTATTGGCAATGATAATGTAGCAATGGTTCTTGGCGATAACATTTTTGCAGGTCATGGTCTGACAAAGAGATTAAAGGAAGCAGCAGACCGCAAAGTCGGTGCTACTGTATTCGGCTACTATGTAGACGATCCGGAGCGTTTTGGTATTGTTGAGTTTGATAAGAATGGAAAGGCAATCTCTATCGAAGAAAAGCCGGCACATCCAAAGAGCAACTATTGTGTAACTGGTCTTTATTTCTATGATAACCGTGTTGTTGAGTATGCAAAGAACTTAAAGCCATCTGCAAGAGGAGAGCTTGAAATCACTGATCTGAACCGCATTTATCTGGAGAACGGTGAATTAAATGTTGAGCTTTTGGGACAGGGATTTACATGGCTTGATACTGGTACACATGAGTCTTTAGTAGATGCAACTAACTTTGTGCGTACCGTTGAGACACATCAGCACAGAAAGATTGCTTGTCTGGAGGAGATCGCATACTTAAATGGATGGATCACAAAGGAGCAGTTAATGGAGATTTATGAGATCTATAAGAAGAATCAGTACGGTGCTTATCTGTTAGATGTCATGAATGGAAAGTACATCGACAAATAAAATAATGATGAAAAGAAAATATCGTGTGATATTGCTGGCAGCGCTGGTGCTTGGATGGATGGGCGTGATTTTCATGTTCTCCAGTCAGGACGGCGCTGCGTCGTCTGAGACGAGCGGTCGGGTAGTAGAACGGGTGATTGCCGTAATAAAACCTGATTTTAACAGCCTTGCAAAGAACGAACAGATCAGCTTTCGGGAGATGGTCACATTTTTTGTACGCAAGGGAGCGCATTTTACAGAATATATGATTCTGGGCGTGCTTCTTTTTTTATTTTATTATGAGTGGAGACCGAAGATTTTTCAGGTGCCGCAAAAGAAAAATATGCATATAATGAAGCTTCGCCTACGCCGCATCTGGTTTATTGCTTGGATCACAGGTACGCTGTATGCAGCAAGTGATGAGTTTCACCAGATGTTTACCGGAGAGCGTTCACCGCAGGTAAGAGATGTGTGCATAGACAGCTCAGGAGCAGCAGTTGGATGTCTGCTTGCACTGATAGCCATGGTGCTTATAGTAAGAAAATTTGTAAGAAAAATGCAGAGGCAGACAGAAAAGTAATATATAAAAGTAAGACAAAATAAGGCATCAAAGCAAAAAAAATGAAAGCGAAGATGCCAAAGACAAGACATCATATATGACAGCAGGAGGAATAAAAAATGACAGAAGCATTGGAAAAGAATATCAGAAAAGTAGTGCCGTATGTTCCGGGAGAACAGCCACAAAATCCAGACGTGATAAAGCTAAACACAAATGAAAATCCATATTCACCTGCACCTGGCGTAGCGCGTGTGTTAAAAAGCATGGACGCAGATTTGTTGCGTCTTTATCCAGACCCGACAAATGGCTGTCTTGTAAAAGCACTGGCAGATTACTATGAGTTAGCAGAGGATCAGGTCTTTGTGGGAGTTGGTTCTGATGATGTTTTAAGTATGAGCTTTCTGACATTTTTTAACTCTGGAAAACCAATTCTGTTTCCGAATGTGACGTATTCTTTCTATGATGTGTGGGCTGATCTGTACCGTATCCCGTATGTGACATGCGCGCTTGATGATCAGATGATGATCAAAAAGGAAGATTATTTCAAAGAAAATGGCGGTATTGTCATTCCAAATCCGAATGCACCGACTGGAGTGTATGAGCCGCTTGAGACATTTGAGGAAATTTTACAGAAGAACACAGATGTTGTTGTCATTGTCGATGAAGCCTATGTGGATTTTGCAGACGGCCCATCAGCACGCACTCTGATTGAAAAGTATCCAAATCTGCTTGTTGTTCAGACCTTCTCTAAGTCACGTTCCATGGCTGGAATGCGTATTGGATATGCGATGGGAAATAAAGAACTGATTAAAGCACTTAATGATGTAAAATATTCTTTTAATTCCTATACAATGAGCCGTGTGGCGCTTCTTTGCGGTGTTGAGGCTGTAAATGATAAAGCTTATTTTGAGGAACATGTAAAAAAGATTTGTGAAACTCGTGAAAAGACAAAGAAAGCATTGGCGGCGCTTGGTTTTTCTTTCCCAGACTCTCAGTCAAACTTTATCTTTGCAGCACACAAGAGCATGCCTGCAAAGGAGATTTTTACAGCATTAAAGGAACGAAATATTTTTGTTCGCTACTTTAACAAGCCAGGTATTGATAATTATCTGCGTATCACGATCGGTACTGATGAGCAGATGCAGGTACTTGAGGCAGCGTTAAAGGAAATTTTACCGCAGGCATAAAGAAAATACGAAATAGAATAAATAAGATAAAAAGGCAGAGGCAAAATCGGTAAAAAGATTTGCCTCTGCTTTTGTGTCTCTTAAAATGGATGCTTCCGGTATTGTGCAGGTGTTACCCCAGTCAGCTTCTTAAATTGACGATAGAAGTGCACTTCATTGTTATATCCGCAAAATTCAGCAATCTGGGAGAGAGAAAGATTGCTGGTAGACAGATTGAATCTCGCTCGTGTCACACGCATAAGAATCAGATCCTGCTGAAAGGAAATGCCAAACAGCTTTTTATAGATAAGCTGAAAATATGATTCACTTATATTAAGCTGCTTGGCACATCGTGCAATCGAATGTTTTTGTTCAAGTGAATTAGAAATTTCAAGGTGAAGCTGTTTAAGCTGATTTTCAAGAGGTGTGATATATGTACGGCTTTTGAAAGATGCATGTGCTGTAGAAAGGCTGTTAAATAAAAAGGTGAACAGGGCACGCATATTTTCATCCTTTAAGTCAGGCTGACCAAAGGATAGCTCTAATAGAATATGATGGATGCAGAATGAAAAGATATCAGTGTCTTCAACTGAGAACGGATGGTTGCTGATCGCATTTAAGCGTTCAATGAGCTTGGGTTCATCAGTATCAAAGTGAAGCCAGTCATTTACATAATCACCGTCTGGATTTCCATAATAATTTGGTGTGTGTGGTGCTAAGATAATTATTTGTGGAGGCTCAACGGAAAAATGCTCTGAACCGATATCAAAAGCTTCCGTGTGAACGAACAACGAGCAGTACAAAATGAGGTAGCCCTTTTGGACGGCTCATTCGAAAAGTGCTTGGGTGAATGTTAATATATCCTCCTGTGATTGCCTTGATCATGAAACATATACCTCCTTCTGAATAGTTACATGATAGGATATGTTAGTTTTCTTACTAGTTTATGTTATTGCATCAAGTTTGTCAATGATGTATGATAAAAGAAAATGAAAAAAGAATACTGTTTGAATATAACATACAAACAGATGACTGATATAAATACTTTATATAGGAAAACTATACAATAATCAAAAGGGGAGGATGAAAGACACAGGACATAGTTGATTGATGCAATGCATAAAAACAACAGTCTTGTGTTGAATATGTTTGAAAAATGAAAATGCTTGATAAACTCAAGAATTATGCTAAACATTATGAAAACGAAGTGCGCGACATTTCAAATCAGCTAAGAGATGAAATGATGCCAGAGCTTTTCAAGAGAATTGTTTGACTGAATATGAGATTACTGGAAATCGTCTTCGCTATGAAGCTGTTTATTTTAAAAGAAGAGAATTCCTATCGGCATTTGGACTTGCCAGCATAATTTGGCACAAAAAGGAAGACATTCAAAAGCTTGAGTATGTGATCGGTGAAATTTGCTCAGAGGGATGTTGGGCGCTTTCTGCTCATGTAAAGCGCCTAGAAGATCCAAATTGGCGGATGACAATTGATTTAACAGCGAGTGAGACAGGGCATACGTTGGCACATTTATATACGCTGCTTAAAGACGAGCTGTCTGAGGAGACGAAGGAATGTATTCGCAAGGAAGTATTTCGTCGTATTCTGACACCGTTTATGAGTGCGAAGGCACCAGCGTATTGGTGGGAGGATGCAACAAATAACTGGAACGCAGTCTGCTGCGGAAATATCGGAAGCACAGCGATATATCTGTTAGAGGATGGACCAGAGAAAGCTGCTTTTTTAGAGCGTATTCGCTATGCTATTGAAACTTATTATCTTGCTGGTTTTGGTGATGATGGTGTCTGTGAAGAAGGCCTTGGCTACTGGGTATATGGATTTATGAACATGGTAGTCTTTGCTATGGATCAGAGATTATATGATCCGGCTAATGATATGATGGCATTAAAGAAGGTAGAGAAAATTGCTCATTTCCAGGAAATGTGTTATTTTTCACATGGCCGCACGATCAGCTTTTCAGATGGAAGCAGCAATGGAGAATATCCAATTGGATTGACATGCTGTCTGGCAAATCTTTACAAGGATATTAGGTTCCCGGATCCAATCTACGCAAGAGGCTTTTCAGGAGATCGTTGCTGGAACTGGAATGAGCTGTATACAGGATGGTATTGGACTAAGAATTATCTGGAAGATGTTGAAAAGAAGATAGTAGAGGAGCCAAAGCCACTTTTAGAAGAAGGTACTGATTTTTTAAAGGATGCGCAGTGGTGTATTCTTAGAGGTAAAGATAATACAGCATTGGTTGCTAAGGGTGGAAATAATGATGAACCTCATAACCATAATGATGTAGGAAGTTTTTTATATCTGGCAGATGGCGAGGCACTTTTAGAGGATTTAGGTTCAGGTGAATACACAAAGAAGTATTTCTCAGATGAACGCTATGAAATTTTCTGTACACGCGGAAAAGGCCATAACATGCCAATTATCGGCGGTGTAGACCAGAAGGCTGGATCAAAGTATCGCGCAGATGCATTTGAGCGAAAGGATGAGAATACTATTTAATTTCCTTTGCGAAGGCATATGACGTATCTAGTGTGGATACTGTTTTGCGAGAAATATCATTTGAAAAAGAAACAGGTTCATTTACTGTAAGAGATCATGTTGTATGTGATGCAGATGTTCCAGTTTTTGAAAATCTGGTAACACGCTATCCAGTAACAGTACACACAGGTCAGGATCACAAAAATAAAGTGGTAATTCATGGAGAAAGACACAAACTTGTTATTGAGTTTGGCGAGGCAGCCGGAGCTGTTTTAGTTACAAAAGAGCCGCACGTCAACCATGAAGCACAAGATGAGCTGGTTAATCGCATCAGCTGGGAAGTTTTGCATAATGAACAAAATGTAGATTGCAAAATGTATTTTTATCTGGAACAGCCAGATAAGTAATTGCCTGGGTGGTAAAAATTTTTACGCTAGAAAGCAATAGCGATATAATCTGGAATAAAGAAAGGTTTGCTGTTGCTTTTAATAAAAAATAGAGATTAAAAAGGAGAAACGTTATGGATAACAAGGCATGGGCACAGGGAGTTGCCAAGAAGATTAAGGAAAAAGAAATTGAAGTAATCAAGAGAAGTGTAAACAAGGTTCCTTATATCGCAAAGAATGGTGTATTTGATGATCTTTCTGAGACAAGACTCGGATGGTGGACCAATGGTTTCTGGGGCGGTATGATGTGGCAGTTGTATCAGGCAACAAAAGAGCCGATTTATAAAGAGGTTGCAGAAAATCTTGAGAAGAAGATGGATTCTGTATTACTTGATTCTAGCGTAATGGATCATGATAGTGGTTTCCGTTGGCTGCCGACTGCAGTAGCAAATTATCGTCTGTTTGGCTCTAAGGAGTCCAGAAACAGAGGTATGATCGCAGCTTCTAACCTTGCAGGACGTTACAATGCAAAGGGTGAGTATATCGTTGCATGGAACTCAAGAGCAGATTGGGCAATCATCGACTGTATGATGAACCTTCCGCTTCTGTACTGGGCATATGAGGAGAGCAAAAATCCGAGCTTCTTACATATCGCTATGAATCATGCTGATACCGCTGCAAAGGTATTTATCCGTCCTGACGGTTCTTCCCGCCATATCGTTGAGTTTGATCCTGTAACAGGCGATTGTAATGGTTCTTACGGCGGACAGGGTATGTCCTATGGTTCTTCTTGGACAAGAGGACAGGGCTGGGCACTGTACGGCTTTACCTTAAGCTATATGCATACAAAGAAGGAGCGTTACTTAGAGACAGCAGAGCGCGTTGCTGATTACTTCATCTCCTGTATTCCGGAGAGCGGCCTGATTCCGGTAGACTTCTATCAGGATCCGTCTTGTGATTGGAGAGATGATACTGCAGGAGCAATTGCAGCATGTGGTCTTATCGAGCTGAGCAAGGTAACAAAGAACTGGAAGAAGCAGAAGTACATGGACGCAGCAATCAGACTTTTGAAGGCAATTGATGAGAAGGGCTGTAACTACGATCCAAACGTAGACGAGCTTCTTGAGAAATGTACAGCAGCTTACAACGAGCCAGATCATAACTTCCCAATGATCTACGCAGATTACTACTTTATCGAGGCAATCTGGAAGCTGACAGGAGACGAGCTGTTCATTTGGTAATTTTCTATAACTGAATAATTGTTATTATTTAAATCAAGCGGTCCAGGGTGAAAACCCTGGGCCGTTTTTTTACAGTTCACGGATCAGTCAATGCTTATAGCAAAGCCCTGAGGTGAATGGCTTTCACGAGCCGGACACTTGGAGCAGGTCTTTCAAAGTAATGTTTGATAATAAAGAATGTAAAAGGAACCTGCGGAGTTTGGTCCGGCGACGAAACCATTGCACCGAAGGACTTTCGTAACATGGTAGCATAACGCGCGAACTGCCTACAGTGCCTCAAGCGGCTTATTGACTTTAAAGAACGTGAATGATATAATCGTAACGAAAAAAGCTAGAATCTACAGGTGGTCTAGAAAGGATATAATACCTATGCAGGGACGTACACACAATTGTGGTCAGTTAAGACTGGCAAATGTCGGCGAGGAAGTAAAGCTTGTCGGCTGGTATGAAAATCTCCGTAAGGTCAGCAAGAATCTTGGATTTTTGATTTTGAGAGACTTTTACGGAACAACACAGATTGTAGTAGAGACAGAGGAAATCATGGAGCAGCTGTCTTCTATCAACTATGAGTCTACAATCGAAATTATTGGAACTGTAAGAGAGCGCAGTTCTAAGAACGCAAATCTTCCAACAGGAGAGATCGAGGTAGTTCCAAGTAAGCTTACAGTTCTTGGAAAGTGCCGTTACAACGAGCTTCCGTTCCAGATTAACCATTCAAAGGAAGCAGATGAGAATGTTCGTCTGAAATATCGTTATCTGGATCTGAGAAATCCGCAGGTTAAGTCGAAGATTGTTTTGAGAAGCAAGGTTGTTGCAGATCTTCGTGCTTCTATGATTGGTCATGATTTTATGGAAATCACAACACCAATCTTGACATGTTCTTCTCCAGAGGGTGCAAGAGATTATCTTGTTCCTGCAAGAAATCATCCGGGCAAGTTTTATGCTCTTCCACAGGCTCCGCAGCAGTTCAAGCAGCTTCTTATGACCTCTGGAATTGACCGTTATTTCCAGATCGCTCCCTGCTTCCGTGATGAGGATGCAAGAGCAGACCGTTCTCCGGGTGAGTTTTATCAGCTTGATATGGAGATGGCATTCGCTGATCAGGAAGACGTATTTGAGATCCTTGAGGATGTCCTTCCGCCAATCTTTGCAAAGTATGGTATTTACCATGAGGCATCAAAGCCGCCGTTTAAGAGAATCCCATATCTTGAGGCAATGGATAAGTATGGTTCTGATAAGCCGGATCTTCGTATCAGCCTGATCGTTCAGGATGCTACAGAGGTGCTTGCAGAATGTGGCTTCGGTCCATTTGCAGGAAATAAGGTAAAGGCAGTCGTTGCTGAAAACTTCAAGGGTACCAGAAAGCAGATCGATAAGATGTGTGCTGATGTTGAGGTAGTAAGCGGTCAGAAGGCATATTGGTTCCGTTTAGATGACAAGGGCGAGCTGACTGGAGGAATCTCCAAGTTTGTTGTTGATCACAAGGATGCAGTTGTGAGCGCACTTGGCTTAAAGGCAGGTGATTTCGTTGCACTGTCTGCAGGCGACTTAAAGACTGCTCAGAAGACAGCAGGTGTCATCCGAAAGACAATCGGTGCTTCCTTCGAAGGCTATATGAAGAAGGATTGCTATGAGTTCTGCTGGGTTGTTGACTTCCCGATGTATGAGATCGGTGAGGAGTCTGGCGAATTAGAGTTCTGCCATAATCCATTCTCTATGCCGCAGGGTGGTTTACAGGCACTTGAGACTATGAATCCGCTTGATATTCTTGCTTACCAGTATGATTTAGTCTGCAACGGCGTAGAGCTTTCATCAGGCGCTGTTCGTAACCACGATCCAGAGATCATGGTTAAGGCATTCCAGTTAGTTGGTCTCGGCGAGGAAGATGTAAAGGCAAAATTCCCGGCTATGTATAACGCATTCTGCTATGGTGCTCCGCCGCATGCAGGAATTGCACCAGGTGTTGACCGTATGATCATGCTGATTGCAGGTGAGGACAGCATCCGTGAAATCATTCCATTCCCAATGAATAAGAATGCACAGGATGTTATGATGGGCGCACCAGCTACAGTAAGCGAGAAGCAGCTGGCAGATGTTCATATTAAAATCGTAGAGGACAAGAAAGACGAGTAAGTTGTTTTCTTGTATATATATTAAGAAGCAGGAGAAAATCGAGACGATTTTCTCCTGCTTCTTTTGACCATCGGGACAGGTACGCTGGCTCTTTTACTGTCCCGGTGGCTCAATCAAGCTTCTTTTTGTGCTGCTAAATAGGAATAAATACCACCTACAATTGCAGCACTGACTAACAATACCAGAGAAATAACAGTTAGTAAAGTTCCTTCTAATAAGAAACATAATATCAGAATAATGATACCTGACAACATAAATAAAATACCGCAGAACCGCTGGCTTTTTTTCCAAACGACAACGTTTTTCATGCTCCATGGGGTGCGAAGGCCGATAATGGAATTTCGTTTTAGTTTCGGCATGATATTTCCTAGAATGATGAGGGCAATTCCGAGAACGCCAAATGAAATCTTTGTGAGGGAGAAGGGCACATCATTCAGATTTTCTACCTGATGAAAATCGGCATAGAGAAAATAGAAGGTCAAAATATCAAATACCATGATACTTAAAATTCCGGCTACAAAAGTGATCGTGCTGTTATTTTTTTCGCTACCGCTTCCTTTCTTTTCTTGTTCGGCGGCACCTCGGGCTGCAATATACATAAAAAATCCGAAGAATAGTGTAATAATAGGAAAAATAAAAGTCTCAGATTTATTTCCCCAACGTGTAACCTGATTGTTCATTCCATAATGGGCAGGTATCTTATCTGGCAGGAATGGATAAGCCACTACAACCGCAATCAGTGGAAGAAGCATTAAAATAATATACAGCGCTGTGAGTAATTTCTTATTTTTCATTGTTTTTCTCTCCTCTCAATTGAGTAATCCACAAGATCGTTTCGTCCAAAATCGAAAGATCAAGTTCATAATAAATAAAGTTCTTTTCGCGAGTCTCGTAGATCAAGTCTGCTTTTTTTAATTTCGCCAGATGATAGGAGAGTGCCTGTGGCGTCATGCCAAGAGCAATTGCCAGATCACCTGAGCTGATTTTTCCTTCCTTTAACTTTAGCAAAATATTGCGCCGATTTTTATCTGCAAGAGCATCTAGCACTTCTGCAACGGCCAATCTCATCACCTCAAATCTATTTAAAAATTATTTTAAATAGATTCTATACCACAAACCAGCAAAAGTCAAGTATAATAGGGGTGCATCACAAAGTAAGGAGGAACTAACCATGGTTAAAATTGATTTGATTACAGGCTTTCTTGGTTCAGGAAAGACTACTTTCATAAAGAAGTATGCAAAATATTTGATTGACAGCGGTAAAAACATTGGGAAATTTTGGAAAATGATTATGGTGCTGTCAATGTAGATATGATGCTTTTACAGGATCTGATGGGGGATCAATGTGAACTTGAAATGGTTTCTGGCGGCTGCGATAAGGATTGCCACCGCAGACGTTTTAAGACAAAGTTGATTGCGATGGGTATGTGCGGCTATGACCGTGTGATTGTGGAGCCGTCAGGTATATTTGATGTGGATGAGTTTTTGATGCACTGAGAGAAGATCCGCTTGATAAATGGTATGAGATAGGAAATGTTATCGCGATTGCCGATGCAGGACTGCCAGAGCAGATGTCAAAAGACGCCGAGTATCTTCTAGGCTCAGAAGCAGCAGATGCAGGTCTTGTTTTTGTAAGCAAGCTTGATGAATCATCAAAAGAGCAGTCAGATACTATTTTGCCGCATATAAATCGCGCAATGGAATCTATTTCTTGTACAAGAAAATTGTCAGAAGAAGATGTTATGAAAAAGAAATGGGGTGAGCTTACAAACGATGACTGGAATCGTATTTTAACATGTGGCTACCACACCGAGAGCTGGCAAAAGCGTGATGTCGAAGATGATAAATCATTTTCCTCACTTTCATTTATGAATCTGCCATTAACAAAGGAG
>ENA-OQHF01001010-OQHF01001010.1-human-gut-metagenome-genome-assembly--contig:-NODE-1010-length-16066-cov-2.963988_pt1 | contig 16066 bp, 18 predicted proteins | sample MGYA00242559_ERZ504709 | MGnify/ENA primary metagenome ERZ504709 (study PRJEB26092, sample SAMD00036203) | human gut metagenome | host: Homo sapiens | study: EMG produced TPA metagenomics assembly of... | reverse complement strand
TGTTAATAAGTCGCGAAGAATCGTTTCACGACGCTTTCCTTTCACGTTGCCGGTCAACAACTCCACCCGTACAGACATCCCATTCAGAAAGCGACGGATGGTTTCATAATGCTGTGTGGCAAGAATTTCCGTCGGAGCCATCATGCAGGCTTGGAATCCGTTATCCAAGGCTATCAGCATAGTCATCAGGGCTACTAATGTTTTTCCACTACCCACATCGCCTTGCAACAAACGGTTCATCTGTCGTCCACTGCCCATGTCGCGACGCATTTCCTTGATTACACGTTTCTGTGCCCCCGTCAACTGGAAAGGCAGGTGATGCGCATAGAAGGTATTGAAAATTTCATCCACCCGTTCAAATACCAGTCCACGGAATTTATTGCGACGTTCTTTGGTATAACGGAGAATATTGAGCTGTACGTAAAACAGTTCCTCAAATTTCAAGCGATACTGTGCCTTACGAAGAAGTTCCGGATTCTGCGGAAAATGAATATTATACAACGCATCGGTCAGGGGCATCAGCTGATGTGCTGCGATTAAAGAGGGACTTAGCGTTTCCTCAAAGCTTTCTTTCTGCAAGGCCTGAAAAAGATTTTTCATCAGCTTTTCCAGCGCATGAGAATTCAGGCTGGTACGCTTCATCTTTTCCGTAGTATTGTAATAAGGCTGAAGCCCCATGGTAGAAAGGGTCAGTTCTTGTGTCGGGTCAATATCGGGATGCGCCACGTTGATACGTCCGTTGAAAACCGTGGGCTTGCCGAACACAATGTATTCTTCGTTGGCTTTGTACTTTCCAGTGATATATTTCAATCCTTGAAACCACACTAAGTCCACCACTCCCGTACCGTCGGAAAAATGTCCCACCAGCCGGCGCTGACGACCTTCTCCGAACATTTCAAAACTCAGAATCCGTCCGCGCAACTGTATGTAAGGCATGTTGCCGTCTATCTCATGGATGTAATACAGACGACTGCGGTCCACATACTTGTATGGGAAATAATACAACAGGTCGCGTAAGGAATAGATATTTAATTCCTTATTCAGTATGGCCGCCCGCTGCGGCCCTACTCCTGGCAAATATTTCACATCGCGTGTGGATAGGTCAAACATTAGTCATCGATAAGAGATTCTGCTACTTTCAAGTCAAAAGGCGTGGTGAGTTTGATGTTCTCCCGGTTGCCGGATACCGGATGTACAGGCTGTCCCAATGCTTCCACCACCGAAGCATCGTCGGTAAAGAAGGGCTTGTAGTCCTGGGCATAGGCCCGTTTCAACAACTCCACAGTGAAGACTTGAGGAGTCTGCACCAGCTTGTAGTCATTGCGTGATACAGTCTCACTTCCTCCTTCGGGCAACAAATGACGGACTGTTTCCACTACATCTGTTACCGGAACCACAGCCTGCAAAGTGGCTGCCTGCGCATAACAATTCGCAATGACTTCGGCAGAGACGAAAGGACGTACCCCGTCGTGCACACCGACCACACCGTCTTCTTCCACCAGTGCCAATCCGTTCTTTACGGAATGGAAACGCGTTTCTCCACCTGCCGCAATACGGTGAGGCAACGTAAAGCCGTATTCAGCACAAAGGTGCTCCCAGTAGGAACGCTGTTCCACCGGAAGCACCACAATCAATTCAATGTTCGGGTCACAGGCATGAAAAGTTTCCAGCGTACGCATCAATACCGGCTTTCCTTTTACCGGAATGAATTGTTTGGGAATCTCTCCCCCATACGCAGGCCTTTTCCTCCCGCTACCACTATCACATATTTCTTCATTAAGCCACGCAACATTCCTTTTTTCACTTCGAGTGCTTTTTCTGCTCCTGCAAATTTCTCCAGGATAGTAAAGCCAAAGGCAGGTGCGGCACCCGGACCTTTACCCAAAATGAAGTTGTCGACTACTTCCACCATATTTCCTGTATATTCAGCTCCTTCCAGGAACTTGTCGAAGCCCGAATAGCAGGTAGCTTTCTTGCCTTTCAGCAAAACCGCGCTTGCCATATACCATCGGAGCGGCACAAATGGCAGCCAACGGTTTTCCGGCAGCCGCAAAGCTCATAATCAGTTTGTCCAGTCCGGCATGTGCATCCAAGTTAGTAGCACCCGGCAGTCCACCAGGAAGAACAATCATTTCTACATCTTCCTCCTTCAGTTCTTCGAACAACAAATCAGCCACAATGGGTACCTGATGAGAACTGATGACCGTCTTGTTTCCAGTGACAGACACCGTTTTTACGTTCAATCCGCCTCTGCGCATAATATCCAACGGAAACATGGCTTCCATTTCCTCGAAACCTTCAGCCAAAAAGATACAAACTGCTTTCATAAATCTATTATTTAGAATTAAAAGTTTTATTTCAACTTAAAGTAGTACGTAATGGTACCGCTCTGATTATTCACTCCATCCACCGCATTAAAGCGTGCTTTTCGAGCTGCCTCTTCCGCCGCTCTTCGCAATGCCGGATTCACTGTGTTCGTCCGTTTGTTAATGCTGGTACTGATGACCTGTCCGGCTGGATTCACCACAATGGTTACAACCACACGTCCTTCATCCTGCACATTGTAGACGGGTACAGGAAGCTTTCCACCTCCCAAAGTTCGCCCGTTCAGGTCGAATGTGCCATAATCACCTACACCACTCGTTTTTCCAGTAGAAGAATTTCCTGTAGGACTACCCTGCAGTCCGGCTCCGGCGGCATTTCCTTTGCTCCCCATCTGTGAACCTTTTCCAAATGCCCCAGCAATGGCATTGGCCGCAGCCTGAGCAGCCGCTTTTTCTGCTTCTGCCCGTTTTTCAGCCTCTGTTTTCTCCTTCGGCTTATTCACCTTCTGCGTTTCAGTCTTTACCGGTGTCTTTTTAGGTTGTTCCTTCTTCGTCTCTGTTTTAGGCTTTTCTTTCTTCACCTGCAAAGAAGGTTCATCCTGCTGCGTAATCATGGGCTGTTCCACCTCTGGCTCTGCTGCAGCTTCCGGTGCAGAAGAAGGAGCTTCCGACGGCATGACATCCACCTCGGTCATCGTATAAGGGTCGGCATCACCTGCAGCCAGTTCCGTATTGCCTAACATGACGGGCACACCGCCTTCCTCCTGTTCTGCCGGAACGGTCAGCTTCAGAAGAAACAGCAACAGCAGCACCAGCACGTGCAAAGCCACCGTACATACAATTCCGATTACCTTATTTTTTTTCAACGTTACTCTGTTTTAGTTTTTATCCGGACGGCGAGTCGCCAGGACCATTTTAAAATGATTCTCGTTCGCAATATTCAGCACCCGCACGATTTCCCGATAAGGAATCGATTCATCGGCATACAATGCCACATACATTTCCGGTTCTTTCCGAGCACATTCCTGAAGAAAAGCCGTCACTTCATCAATGGCCAGCGGCATTTCATCTTCGTTACCGAAAGCCCCGTAATAATTCAGGTCCTTATCTATAATCACCCGTGCCATAGGTTTAGCCGAAGTCTGCTCCGAACCTTGCGGCAGAAGCACCTTGATGGCATTCGGCGATACCATGGTAGAAGTAATCATAAAAAATATCAGCAGCAGGAAAATCAAGTCGGTCATAGACGACATGCTGAAGCTGGGTGATATTTTCTGTCTTCTCTTTAAAGCCATACGCGATTATTTTTCAGTCGGTTCATTCAGCAAGTCCATGAAAGCCAGCGTACGTGCTTCCATCTGACTTACTACCTTATCTACACGATACACCAGATGATTATAGGCAAACATCGTAGCAATACCTACTACCAGTCCACCCACCGTAGTAATCATGGCCTCATAAATACCACTTGACAAAAGGGTAATATCAATGTTGTTTCCAGCGTTAGCCATATTCCCAAAAGGCACGTACCATACCGGTTACCGTACCCAAGAATCCCAACATCGGTGCCCCACTTGAAATGGTAGCCATAATGGACAAACCATTTTCCAGCTTGGCCACTTCGATGTTTCCGGTATTTTCAATGGCAGCCTGCACATCGGCAACCGGACGTCCCATACGTGTGATTCCTTTTTCAATCATACGTGCAGAAGGAGTGTTCGTAATGCGGCAATAATTGATAGCCGATTTGATTTCTCCCGATTTGATATAATCACGGATACGGTCCATAAACAAAGGATCATCCTTTCCAGCCTTGCGGATAGCCACCGCGCGTTCAAAGAAAATATAAAAAGCAATTACCGACATCAAAGCCAGTACAATCATAATCCAGCCTCCTTTGCAGGCCATATCCCAAAGATTCATCTGCGGTTCCCCCGAAGCAACCGGAGTCAACACCGGATTTGCTCCGGCCATTGTATCGGCTACAGCTTGTGCGGCAGCCAGTAAAGTTAATGTCATCATAATTTAACGAAGGCAATTTTTATATTCTTCAATGGTTTTCTTTAATCCTAAATAAAGTGCATCACAAATCAGTGCGTGACCAATAGAAACTTCATCCAGCCAAGGGATATTATCATGGAAATACTTCAAGTTCACCAGACTCAAATCGTGTCCGGCATTCAATCCCATTCCCAGTTTATGTACTCTCTCAGCCGCTTCTATAAAAGGAGCCACGGCTGCTTCCGGATTCTTGGGATAGAGTGAGGCATAAGGTTCCGTGTACAATTCCACACGGTCGGCTCCTGTCTTGGCCGCATACTCAATCAGTTCCAGGTCTGTACCTACAAAAATAGAGGTACGTATGCCTGCTTCACCGAACGTATCCATCAATTCTGTCAGGAAAGCCTGATGCGTTTTGGTGTCCCATCCACAATTCGAAGTAATCTGGTCAGGAGCATCCGGCACCAAAGTCACCTGTGTAGGTTTTACTCTCAGTACCAGGTCGATAAACTCTTTCGAAGGATATCCTTCGATATTGAATTCAGTTTTCAACACCGGGCGCAAGGCATATACATCCGCATACCGGATATGACGTTCATCCGGACGTGGGTGAACCGTGATACCTTCCGCCCCGAACAGCTCGCAGTCCAGCGCTACTTTCTCTACATCAGGGTTGTTTCCACCTCGTGCATTACGAAGCGTAGCCACCTTATTTATATTCACACTTAATTTAGTCATATTTCATGAATTTCGTTATCTTTTAAGAAGACAGGAAACGGCTCGGCATAGTCCTATCGAAAAACTTTGTTTTTCGTTTGTCTCTGACTCTCGCCTTTCACTATCTTTGCATCAACAACGTGCAAAGTTAGCAGGTTTTACGAGAAAACTTGACATGTTTATTCTTAAAAAGATTGATAAAAAAGACACATTCTATGCAGCGGAAGATGAAATTCGCCCTCTTTGGAAATACGTATCAGGAGCATAAATCGGCTCATGTAACCCATCTGCTGGAAATCCTCCGGCGCAAGGAGGCACACATTTGTATCCATCGTGAGTTTTATGAGTTCCTTCGCCTGCACACAAACGCAGATTTAACCAATTTTAGAGATTTTCAACGGTCATGACTTTACCGCCGACATGGCACTCAGTGTAGGAGGAGACGGTACGTTTCTGAAAACAGCCAGCCTGGTTGGCAACAAGGAAATCCCCATATTAGGCATCAATACCGGACGATTGGGCTTCTTGGCTGACATTTCACCCGACCAGATGGAAGAAACCTTCGACGAGATTTATCAGGGAATGTATCTGGCAGAACCACGACGGGTACTGAAACTTACCTGCAACGGCCAGGTACTGAAAGGTTATCCTTACGGACTGAATGAAATCGCCATTCTGAAACGAGACAGTTCTTCCATGATTACCATTCGTGCCTATATCAACGGGGAACTGTTGAATGTGTATCAGGCAGACGGGCTGATTGTGGCCACCCCTACCGGCTCTACAGGCTACTCCCTCAGTGTAGGCGGTCCGATTTTAGTACCTCAGAGCGGTACCATCAGCCTGACTCCCGTAGCTCCACACAGTTTAAACGTACGCCCCATTGTCATTCGCGACGAGTGGGAAGTCACACTGGAAGTAGAAAGCCGCAGTCATAATTTTCTGATTGCCATCGATGGCCGGAGTGAGACCTTCCGTGAAGGTACCCGACTCACTATTCGGAGGGGAGAATACTTCATCCGCATCGTCAAGCGCTGCCACCACTCTTTCTTCAATACCTTACGTGAGAAAATGATGTGGGGAGCCGATTCACGCAACTAACTATCCATCATACAAATACACAAAAGCGGAGCGTTCAACTTGTCACTCCGGCTTTTTGTGTATGTATACCTTACAGTATCCTATTTGGAAAGCTGCACATCATAGCTCTTTCCTTCACGGCAAGTAAACTGCAATATGGTGTGCTTCTTGTCCGATTCCAGCACCTTCACGGCAGGATGAGATGCCACATTCCATTTCCCTTTCAAAGTGATGGTTACCGGAATCTCCTTACTCTCGTCATCAATCCACGGGCGAGAATAAATACTACGTTCAATGCGTTTGCCATTTTCATCAAAGGCCTCATCACTCGGACCGCGATAGAAAGCCATATCCGGTTGTGCCACGGTCAGCACCAGTTTTTTCTTGTCCACCTGCTTTACCATAGCCAGACAAGAAGTATCCGCCTTCTCAATGAAATCACCTGGCAAAGCCTTCTGTGGAGTTTCAAAAAGCACGTATGAAGTCAAATGTTCTGCACTGGAAGTCACGATATGCGCATTCCGGTCTCTCTGCAACACCTGATAAGTCGGTTGTTTGGCAAACTGTGTCAAACCTTGTTCATCAGTCTGCGGCAACACCGCATATTCATACGAAGCCCCCTGAGGTGCTTTTCCGTGATTGAACACCAAAGATACCCAATCGCCGGAAGTCGGATTTTACACTACAGTTCACCAACTCGTTACCTGAGGGAAGTTCTTTTCCAAACTGTACATTTCCCGGTACATAATACCCCACTCCATTAGGAGCCAGATACGTATGTCCGTTATCCTTCCAGTTGTCCCAATATGCTTTTTCTTCCGGCGTAATGGCAGCCAGCTGGAATACAGTAGTTTCTGTAGGATAGTCCTGATTGACATTCTCAATGTCAGAGCCAAGAGCTACGATGGTATTTCCAAAGAAATGATACGAAATCCGCGCACGGTGCGAACCGTTGTACTTATCATGTTCGTGCAACTTCATACCAAAGTTTCCATTCTCACGTTCTTGAGAAAGCCCTCCGGCAAATGCCTCATCAGAATACAGCATTTCTTCCATTCCGGAAAAAGCATCCACATTCAGCACTTTCGCACGCAACTGGTCAAAAGGCAGATGAATGGAAGTAGCACCCGGAATTCGGTTCCAGTCGAATCCGTTTTCCTGCCAGCCACTCGTTGTAAAGGTTACTCTTTCTCCCGGCTGAGCAGTCAGCACCTGCATGCTGCCATAACCCAAGTATCGTCCATAGAAATTGGCATCCAAGTAATGCTCGGCATCCCATAAGTAACGTGAATGACCACGTACCACTGCCGCCCAGTTGTTCCGTCGCTGTACAGACACACAGCCATATCCCAACGCTAAATTTCCCTGCGGGTCTTTTTCAGGAGTAAAGCCTGCCTTCAGCAGTTTCTTCTCCAGCTTGCGTTCCAGTCCGGCCGGTGCCTGCGGTAAATAATCCGGTTCATTGGCACCCGGTTTTGCCGGTTCTCTTACCAGACGCAGGTAAGCAGCAGCCATATCGGCATCATACTTTTCTTTTCCGTCAGGAGTTCCAGAGATAGCCATCATGGCATACTGTACCGGAATCAGCTTTCCTTTTCCATTGGGGTGACGTCCCGACATTGACAGCGGGAACTGTTGCTGGTTACAATAGAAACGCATGGTCAGCAACACATCTTTTACAGTCTGATGAGCCAGTTCAGATACCGCAAAAGTTGTTCCGCTCATCAGGTAAATCATGTTAGTTGCCCCATCCAGACCTCCAACCGCATACGCAGGATAGTTGTTACGGTGATGGAAAGCAGCCCCGTCACTCTTGAAGGCACCTGCCAATCCCGGAGCCGGACGGCATCCGTAGTCAATCCAGCGTGAGAAGGCACGCAAGTAACGAAGTTTTTCCGGCGTATCCTCCATCATCAGAATGCTGGCAATGCGTCCGGAAGTCTGCGTGTTAAAGGAATCCATGTCAATACCGTTTCCGGTCGGCTTTGGATATACTTCATTCGTAATGGCATACCAGCGCATAGTAGCTTCCGCTTCCGCCAGACGATTTTCTTCACGCAGCACATCCTTCATCAGGAAATAAGAAAGATACAAACTGCGTACACTGTATCCATAATGATGTATGTTTCCCCAGCAGCTGCCATACGCTACTCCCTGGTCGGTGATATGGTCATACATAGCCATGAATTTCTGGCGCATTTCCTGTTTCACCTGTGCGTCCTGCGCGTTGTGATATGCCACGGCAATGGCTTTCATCAGGTCGAAATAAGCCTTCATTTCCATACCCAGTTTCGTAAACATATCCTTGTTCCAATGGGGAATCATACGCTCGTATGCTTCCGACTGACGTACCATAAAAATAGGCAGTCCGCTCACCTTACCATTTTTATATACAATCTTATAGGCATCATACTTCCGGCGAATTTTGTCTATCTGTTTTTGAGACAATTTACCCGGTGTATAAATCAAATCCCGGTAGCGCTTTTCCATCAGGTGCATATCCTGAAGCTCTTTTTCTGAAACCGGTTTCAAAGGTAAATCCGATTTCCACAATGAATGCGGATAAATCACCAGCCAGTGATTGGTCGTTCCTTTATGCACAAAAGGCACCTGTACATCGGCAGCCTGCTGACGCGCGTCTACCTTGCTGGCCGGAATCAGATGATCGATAAAAAGTTCCCCTTCTACATCCGGTGCCAGTATCCTCAACTCATTCATACCTTCTTCCGGCGTACCTTCCATATCGCGTTCATAGCATACCCATGCCGCACGCCAACCGGTAAAGTTGATACCAAACGGGAAAGAAGTACATACCTTTCCATCCTTCAAGAATTGAAAGGTATTTTCTTATCTACTGCCTTCTCGTTATACACCCATACAATAAAAGCCGACAGATACGTATCTTTTCCCGTCGGATCTTTGGCTTCAAACTTCAAATCCTTTTTTCAGGGAAAGGACAGCCCCCGGTTTATACGTCCAACGCAGGGAACGGCTTCCATCTTTATAGTGTTCATCACTAAGAGATAAAGTCGACCCTGCGCCGGAGAGTTCCTGCGGTACAGCTTCTTCAAAAGAGAGCAACCGCTCATGCTTTACGACCTGTGCTGTCAACTCACCAGAGATCGCAAAGAAACTTAATACAGATGCTAGATTAATAAAAAATTTTCCTTTCATTTGCACCGTTCTATATAAAATTTAAGTATCGATGCAAAGATAGTATTTTTTTATCATTTAATTGTTGTCTTTTTGACGGATTTCCACACGGCGGATTTTTCCACTGATGGTTTTCGGCAGTTCATCCACAAACTCAATGACACGCGGATACTTGTAAGGAGCTGTCACCCGTTTCACATGGTCCTGCAATTCCTTTATCAGTTCCGGTCCGGCCTTCTGCTTGTAGTCCTTTGCCAATACGATAGTGGCCTTTACCACCTGACCGCGGATTTCATCGGGCACACCGGTAATGGCACATTCCACTACTGCCGGATGCGTCATCAAGGCACTTTCTACTTCAAACGGGCCGATACGGTAACCGGAGCTCTTGATGACATCGTCGGCACGTCCTACGAACCAGTAATAACCGTCTTCATCACGCCATGCCACATCGCCCGTGTAATAGATACCATCGTGCCAAGCCTCACGGGTAAGTTCAGCATCACGATAATATTCCTTGAACAAGCCTAATGGTTTACCTCTATCCGTACGTACCACAATCTGTCCCTGTTCTCCATCTTCCGCTGAACGGCCGTCTGGTTTCAACAAGTCAATGTCATACTGCGGATTAGGCACACCCATACTTCCCGGTTTCGGTTCCATCCACGGGAAAGTAGCCAGCGTCAATGCCGTTTCCGTCTGTCCGAATCCTTCCATCAGACGGATGCCCGTAATGCGTTTGAAAGTCTCATATACAGAATAGTTCAACGCCCTCGCCCGCCGTCGTGCAATATTCCAGTGAAGACAAATCATATTTCGACAAGTCTTCCCGAATCAGGAAACGATAAATCGTAGGAGGTGCACACAGTGAAGTAATATGATAATCATGAATCTTTTGCAGAATATCTGCCGGAGTAAACTTCTCATGGTCGTATACAAAGATATTGGCACCGGCAATCATCTGTCCGTACAGCTTTCCCCACACTGCCTTTCCCCATCCGGTATCTGCAATGGTCAGGTGCAGACTGTTTTCATGCAGATTATGCCAGAGCATCCGGTAGCAATATGTCCGAGCGGATAAGTAAAGTCGTGTGCCACCATCTTCGGCTCCCCGGTAGTTCCCGAAGTAAAGTACATCAGTGAAATATCCTCGTTGGTATTCACATGTTCCGGACGTACAAAAGGAGCGGCAGCTTCCATACCCTTATGGAAATCTTCAAAGCCCTCCGGATATTCCGGACCGACACTCACCAGGCGTTCTACCGTAGGAGAATCAGGCATGGCTGCCAGAATATGTTCTGTGATGACCGGTTCACCGGCAGCCACAATCATCTTGATACCGGCAGCCTGACAACGATATACAATATCTTTCTTTGTCAGCAAGTGTGTAGCCGGAATGACCACTGCTCCCAACTTGTGCAGAGCAATGATAGACAGTACCAAAATTCAGTACCTGGCGATTTCAAAATCAGCATGACCTTATCTCCATGACCTATTCCCAAGCTCTGGAAATAGGAGGCGGTCATATCGGTATATTTCTTCAAGTCCGCATACGTAAACTGTATATGTTCTCCTTTGTCGTTTGTCCACAGCAACGCATTTTTATCGGGCTGTTCAGCCGCCCAGGCATCTACCACATCATAACCGAAATTAAAATTTTCCGGCACCTTCACTTTAAAATTCGCAATGAAATCCTCTTGTGAGGTAAAGTGAGTTTGTTCAACAAATCTTTCTGCATATTTCTTTTCAAAATTAATTACTACATAACGATGGCGAGGAACTTCACCGCTTTCCCGTCGAGCGCCTTCATTCCGTGAGGCAGTGAAGAATCGAAATACAAACTGTCTCCCTGCTCCAGAATCAGATCTTTTCCGTTTATGCTCAACAGCATCCGGCCCTCAATCACCAAGTTGAATTCCTGTCCGTAGTGCGTATTATAATAAATAGGTGTATCCTCCGGCTTGGGCTCTACCGTTACCAGGAAAGGATCGGCCTTGCGGTTGCGGAACCCTGAAGCCAGCGACTGGTATTTATATGCCTTCGTACGCTCCACCGAAATACCGGTTCCCCCAGCGTGTCAGGAAATAAGCATTCATCTTAGGTTCTTCCCCGAACATCAGCACGTCAAGCGGCACGTTGCACTTCCGTCCGATTTGCTGCAACGTACTGACCGCAATGTCACACTCGCCCGACTCAATCTGCTTATATTGTTCCACCGGCAATCCACATTGTCCGGCCATGTCCTCTACACTCAAATCCAGCGCATCGCGTAGTCCGCGGATACGTTCTCCTATTTGTCTTATTTGTTCGTCCATAGTGCAAATTTTTAGTTATTCGCTCAAAATTACGAAAGATTATGAAAAACCAAGAAAAATATTTCGAACTTTGTAACCGAAAATTTTAAAACCATGATCAGACAGGATTACATCATACGCATGATTCAGGAAATATTTGCCGCAATAGCCAACCTGATTCTCCGCCGGAAGCACATCAGCAAGTCGGACTGGGAGGAATATGAAAGTACGGCACGGCAAGTGCTGGAGGTCACTCCCCAGCAGCTGGAAGAAATGGACGGACAAACCATACTGGAAAAATACAGTCAGGAAAAAGATGGCATAGAGAAGACCGAACTAGCTGCCATGATGTTACTGAAAATGGCAGAAGACACCGAAAACATCGTGCCTAAAGCCCGACTTCGTCAGGAAGGACTCTACCTGCTGAAATATGTGCAGGAACATGGAAATACCTATTCCCTACCCCGCAACCTGCTGATTCAATTTTTACACGCTAAACAATAATATCAAATGAAAAATTCCGTATCACCGAAGTTAATACGGAATTTTTCCTCATTTATCAAACTTGTCATTTCGTAGAACTATTGGCATAAATTCCTCATCGGTTACTTTCGCTTTCTCCTGCAAATAACCTTTTTTACGGAACAACAAGCACTCTCCCTGCTGAGCATGAATCAAATATCGTCCATTTGTATCTGTATATCCCAAAAAGTTCCCCTTGCTCTCTGATAAAATCTCCACTCCCTCAACTGGAGTAGCTTGTATATCACGTACTACTCCTCCGATTTTCATGTTTTTCCCCAAACAAGATTGTACTTTTTTCACTTGCCGAGACAATTCCCCCCAGTTCCATCTTCCCCTATCACCTACCTGAATCACCTCCTTAAATAAAATGTAATCAGATGACTTACCTATCTGAATTTCAAATTCACCAGGCTCGATACGACTATTTCCGTTCTCATCCGTCAAAGCTAACTCTTCCAAAGGAAATGCCAAAACGATGCGCATAGAATCCTTTGAAGATAATTCTATTTTCTGAAATGCCTTTAATTGCCGTACTGGCGTTTCTATCGAACTGACTACATCCCTTACATATAATTGAGGAACGTCCATTCCCGTTCTTTCTCCAACATTTTTGATGGTCACGAAAGCATAGACAGAATCGTTCCGTAAAAGAATCTCTGGAGAAGAATATTCAAACTGTGTATAGCTCAACCCATACCCAAAAGCCCACAATACATCCGGTGAAGAAAACACATAATCTCTTCCTGGTTTATCCAGAGTGCCTGGTTGATGATAAAAACCTTTATCACTAGGAAGATAATTATAAAAAACAGGCAAATGTCCTGCGCTTTGTGGAAAAGAGACAGGCAGTCTTCCAGATGGATTCACTTTTCCAAAAAGGATATCAGCAATCGAAGCACCTTCCTGTTCACCAGCATACCATTGCACCAAAATAGACGGCAAATGCAGCTTTTCCCATGATATAGCAAAAGGTTTTCCAGTTACTAAAACGAGTATAACAGGAGTTCCTGTGGCATACACAGCCTGAATCAGTTTTTCTTGTGCCCCAGTCAAACTCAAATCAGAAAGATCAAAACCCTCGCCACAATTAGCACCTTTATAATCACGTGCTAAAGAAGCACTAGAACTTCCGCAGAAAACAACAGCAACGTCACTTTTACGAGCGACTTGTTGAGCTTCTACAATACCACTCTCATCATTCGACATCAAATCACACCCCAAAGCATAATTCACTTGAATACCACGATTTAACGTGTATGCCAGAATTCCTTCCAAAGGACTTATACCATCTTCTGTCGACCTACTCCAACTATAATCACCAAACTGTACACTCTGGGCATTAGGACCTATTACAGCTATAGAGCTGATTTTAGACAAATCCAAAGGCAGTAATCCACCTTCATTTTTCAACAACACCACGGACTCGTCTGCAATTTTACGAGAAAGTGCCACACTCGCATCAGAGTGCATTTGAGCATGTGCCCATCGTTCACCATAAGGATCTTCAAACAAGCCCATTTTAAATTTAGCCATCAATACCCGCCTTACAGCCTTGTCTATTATTGCTTGCTTCACCATGCCTCTTTGCAATATCTCTGGCAACCACGCATAACATTGGCTGGCGGCCTCCACATCAAGGCCTGCAGATACGGCCAGAAAAGCTGCTTCTGCAGAATTAACAGCAGTACGATGAAAAGTATGAAGCATATCTATAGCTCCCCAGTCAGCATAGACATATCCCTCAAACCCCCAGTGTTCTCTCAAGACCTCAGTCAATAAATAGTGAGATGAAGATACAGGAAATCTATTCCACGCATTATAAGATGACATCACAGCCTGTATCGGGAATGAAGTAATTACTTTCCGAAAAGGCTGCAAATAAATATCATGAAGTTCACCAATACCGCAATTAACAGAAGCTAAATTCAATCCTCCAGAAGGATTGCCATGAGGACCAAAATGTTTCAACATCGGAGATATTCCATTATCCAAATAACCTTTCACCTCCTGACAAGCAAACATTGCATTCAAAAAAGGATCTTCCCCATAACTTTCTTCTACACGTCCCCACCTCAAGTCACGCACCACATCCACACAAGGAGCCAAAATCTGACGTATTCCTTGATAATGTAAATCTTCCGAGATCTTAGATGCCTTATCATAAGCCAGAGAAGGATTAAAAGTCGCCCCCAAAGCTATATTTTGAGGATAAATAGTGGAACCTTCATGCACCGACCCATGAAGAGCTTCTGCTATGGTAAACACAGGAATACCTAATCTGGTTTTATTTACCATATATTCCTGTATACGTCGCATATGCAAACGGCAATTCTCGCCAGTAAGTGGAAAACCTTCTACAAACCCCCAAGCAACGTCTCCCGCTAATTTTTGAAGTTTTTCTTCATCCAGTTCCTGGTCATTGAATATGTCCCATGAATGAATATGCCTAATTTGAGCTATTTTCTCTTCTAGTGTCATACGCCCTAATAAATCATCCACACGAATATCCACAGGTAAGCGTGAATCTTTATAAGGCTGTGAATACAGTTGAACAAGAAAGCAAAATACAAAACTTAAAAATAAAATCAGTCGATTCATAAACCTATTTAATTTAAATTATAGTGAACAGGTGTATACACCCGTTCACTATAAAAATATATTGGTATAATACTTCCATTCAATCAGCGAATGCATGCCGATATCCCTTTACCTTATTCCATGCCCCCCGAGTAAAATCGGGTACTTCAACTGGAACAAACCCATTTTCTATAGACAACTGAGTCAAAGGTATCAGCGCACACCATTCCGCTAAATCATATACATCCATATCCAACGGAAGTCCATGATGTAAACAATAGATTAGACGGGAATCCATAATAAAATCCATACCTCCATGGCCACCCACTTCTTTCGCCCTCTCTTCCATATTACGCACGATCTCATCCTTATAATAAAGCATCAGACGCTGTTTTACTTCCTCAGTCATAAATTCATGAGCCGTAAAAGTTTCTTTTCCTACAACTTCAGTGGGCAGATTCTTACTGTCAAGTGCATATCCTTCCACCGGATATTTTTCTGCAAACCCTTTTGTTCCGGTCAACTGATACATACGACTATAAGGACGAGGAGATGCCACATTGTGCTCTATCTGTATTGTTTTCCCTTTCTCCGTTCGGATCAGGGTCAACGTTACTTCTCCATTCCGAAATCCTTCCGCATCTTTATCCCTTCCATGCACCTTCAACCAAACCGGTAGAGACAACGGATCACTATCCATAGATACCAGATATTTCATCCGGTCCCCCCGATGAATATTAAGCAACTGACAAGCTGGCCCCATCCCATGAGTTGGATATATATCCCCCCTATACTTCATATTATACTGCATCCTCCAATCAGCATTATAATCCGGCCAAATATCAGACAAACAATGATTGTACGCCCCTTTTACATGAGTGATATCTCCAAAAACACCTTGTTGGGCCATATTTAAAGTAGTAATCTCAAAAAAATCATACACACAATTTTCCAGCATCATACAATGCTTGCGAGTCAGTTCTGCCGTATTGACCACCTCCCAGATTTCCTCCAACGTCAACGCGGCAGGCACTTCACAAGCCACATGTTTTCCATGTTGCATAGCATAAATCATTATCGGAGCATGATTCACCCAGTCTGTCGCTATATATATCAAATCAATATCTTCACGCTCACAAACTTTTTTCCACTGCTCATCATCTCCATAATACACATCCGCTTCCTTCATTCCTGCACGTACCAGCATGCGATTGCAAGAATCGGTGCGAAACTGGTGTAAATCGCATAGAGCCATGACCTCAATTCCTTTCTGATAAGTAAATCGTCGTATGGCTTCCGCTTCCCTTCTTGCTCCTAAAACCTATGAAATCCAATACGTACAGTATCTATCGGATCACAAGCCAGTCCAACTACATCTTGCTGTCCGGACGCATC
>ENA-OQHF01001009-OQHF01001009.1-human-gut-metagenome-genome-assembly--contig:-NODE-1009-length-16068-cov-3.327771_pt1 | contig 16068 bp, 14 predicted proteins | sample MGYA00242559_ERZ504709 | MGnify/ENA primary metagenome ERZ504709 (study PRJEB26092, sample SAMD00036203) | human gut metagenome | host: Homo sapiens | study: EMG produced TPA metagenomics assembly of... | reverse complement strand
AATAGGATAGTCGAGACACTGGCCAGTCCCTGACGGCAGAGAGAAGGACTTCCTCCGTATACGATTTCTTTCAGATAGGCTGGAGTGGGAGTAAAATGCCGGTAATGAATGCGGATGTTTTCTCCTTTTCGGTCCATGAAAAAGCAGGATGGTGAAGCTGCATACCTGACTGATGAAGGTCGACCAGGCGGCTCCTGCAATTCCCATGTCAAATACGAATATCAATAGCGGATCAAGTCCGATGTTGAGTACGGCCCCCACAATGATACCAATCATGGCATAAACGGCGTTCCCTTGGAATCGCATCTGGTTATTGAGCACCAGAGAGGAGGCCATAAAAGGGGCTCCCAACAGGATAATTCCTAAATAGGTCTTGGCGTATGGAAGAATGGTGGGGGTAGAACCCAATGCCCGGCAGATAGGGTCCAGGAAAAGCAGACCGACAAGCGCGATGGCACAACCGATGAGGAATGCACTAAAGAAGCCCGTAGCCGCCATCTTTTCCGCACTGCGGTAGTCGCGTGCACCTAATCTTCTGGAAATAAAATTGCCCGAACCGTGTCCGCAGAAAAAACCGAATGCTTGAATGATGGCCATGATGGAAAAAGAAATACCTACAGCCGCAGTAGACTGGGTATTGATTTTTCCGACAAAATAGGTGTCGGCCATGACATAGAAAGAAGTGACCAGCATACTGATGATGGTCGGAACGGCCAGTCCTCGGATAAGGCGAGGTACCGGTGCCGTGGTCATAAGCGTATATTTATCTTGGGGCATAGGTTGTCTGCTTGTAGAATGTGGGCAAAAGTACGAAAAAATCCCCCTTATTTTCCTAAAAATGGGCAAATAAGGGGATGAAATGTAAAAAATAAGTACTGATATAGTCTGCTGAAAATTAGAATCCAGCCAGTTCAACCACTTTGTCAACTGCGGCATTCAATCCGTCAGGGTTCTTACCACCGGCAGTAGCGAAATGAGGCTGACCACCGCCACCGCCCTGAATCAGCTTAGCAGCTTCACGTACCAGCTGACCAGCATTCAGTCCAGCTTTCACCTGGTCTTCGCTCATGGTTACAGTCAGCAACGGTTTGTTTTCGAATACACTACCGATAACTACAAACAGATTTTCTGTGAACTGTCCCTTCAACTGGAAAGCAATGTTCTTCACTGCATCTGCCGGCATCGGAAGTACAGCTTTGATAACTTTCACGCCATTGATTTCTTTAGCACCTTCAATCAGCTTGTTCTTAACAGCGGCTTCTTTTTCCTTCATGAATTCTTCCATCTGTTTCTTCAAGCCGGCGTTTTCTTCGATGTACTTGGAGATAGCAGCCTTCAGGTCGGGTGCATTGTTGAATAATGCTTTCAAGTCGTTGATGGTATCTTGTACGGTATCGAACATTTCTTCTACTTTCGCACCGGTAACTGCTTCAATACGGCGTACACCTGCAGCTACAGAGCTTTCAGAAATGATTTTTACCATACCGATTTTTCCGGTAGCCGATACATGTGTACCTCCACAGAATTCGATAGATGAACCGAACTGTACGACACGCACTTCGTCACCGTATTTTTCGCCGAACAGGGCGATAGCACCCAGTTCCTTAGCCTTTTCAATCGGCAGGTTGCGGTATTCAGTCAAAGGTACGTTTTCACGAATCTTGGCATTTACCAGGTGTTCTACTTCACGAATCTGTTCCGGAGTCACTTTTTGGAAGTGAGAGAAGTCGAAACGCAGTGAATCAGGGGTTACCAAAGAACCCTTCTGTTCCACATGAGTACCTAATACCTGACGCAAAGCTTCGTCCAGCAAGTGCGTACAAGAGTGGTTGGCAGCACAAGCAGCACGCTTGTCTGTATCTACACATGCCATCATCGGCGCTTCCAGGTGTTCCGGAAGTTTTTTGGCAATGTGAATCGGAAGGTTGTTTTCCTTCTTTGTATCAATGATGTCGATAGTTTCAAATTCGCTTACCAATACGCCGGTATCACCTACCTGACCACCACTTTCTGCATAGAACGGAGTATCGCTCAATACAATCTGGTAGAGAGTCTGGTTCTTTTGTTTGATCTGGCGGTAGCGCAGGATGCTGGTTTCATATTCTGTATAATCGTAACCAACGAAAGTTGTTTCACCTTCTTTCAGTGTAACCCAGTCGCCGGTTTCTACTGCAGCGGCATTGCGGGCACGTTCTTTCTGTTTCTGCATTTCAGCTTCGAAGCCTTTCACGTCGGCAGTCAAACCGTTTTCACGCAAAATCAGTTCAGTCAAGTCGAATGGGAATCCGAATGTATCATACAATGTAAATGCATCCACTCCACTGATTTCTGTCTTGCCGGCAGCTTTGGTTTCGTTCATGGTCTTTTCGAGCAGACGGATACCTGTTTCCAGTGTACGGAGGAATGATTCTTCTTCTTCCTTCATCACTTTTTCAATCAAAGCCTGCTGAGCTTTCAGTTCAGGGTAAGCACCACCCATGTTTTCAATCAGCACCGGAACCAGCTTGTACATGAATGCCTGTTTCTGTCCGAGGAATGTATAAGCGTAACGAACAGCACGACGCAGGATACGGCGGATGACATAACCAGCCTTTGCATTTGAAGGCAACTGACCGTCAGTGATAGAGAAAGCGATGGTACGGATGTGGTCAGCAACTACACGCATAGCCACGTCTGTCTTTTCATCGTCTCCGTATTTCTTACCGGACAAATCACCAATCACTTTGATGATAGGCTGGAATACGTCAGTATCATAGTTGGATGTTTTTCCTTGCAGTGTACGTACCAGACGTTCAAATCCCATACCGGTATCAATTACTTTCGCAGGAAGCGGTTCCAGAGTTCCGTCTGCCTTGCGGTTGTATTGCATGAACACCAGGTTCCAGATTTCGATAACCTGCGGATGATCCTTGTTTACCAGTTCGCGTCCCGGAATAGCTGCTTTTTCTTCTGCAGAACGAGAGTCGATGTGGATTTCAGAGCACGGACCACAAGGACCTGTATCGCCCATTTCCCAGAAATTGTCATGCTTGTTTCCGTTGATGATGTGGTCTTCAGGGAAGAACTGTCCCCAGTAGCCGGCAGCTTCATCGTCACGGGCAAGACCTTCTTCAGGACTTCCTTCAAATACGGTGACATACAAGTCTTTCGGGTCCAGTTTCAATACTTCTACCAAGTATTCGTATGCCCAGCCAATCACTTCTTTCTTGAAGTAGTCGCCGAATGACCAGTTACCCAACATTTCGAACATGGTGTGGTGATAGGTATCGTGGCCTACTTCTTCCAAGTCATTATGTTTTCCGCTCACACGAAGACATTTCTGTGAGTCGGTTACGCGTTTGTATTTAGCAGGGTGGTTTCCAAGTATGATATCCTTGAACTGGTTCATACCGGCATTAGTGAACATCAGGGTAGGGTCATCTTTGATAACCATTGGTGCAGAAGGCACAATCTGATGTCCTTTTGACTCAAAGAATTTGACGAATGAGTCGCGGATTTCATTTGCTGTCAACATAATCGTTATATTGTCTTGTAGTTAATATTCTCAAAATTGATTTGCAAAGATAATTGGTTTTATTATTTTTGTCTGTATGTTTGGTGCAAAAACTTGATGTTTTGTTGCTTAAAAATTTCCAAAATCGAACCACATGCGTAAAGTCTATTATATCTACAATCCGAAAACTCGTACTTACGACCGTATTTATCCCACCGTACGCCAGCGGGCTTTGAGTTACCTGCGTCAACTCTTTGTCGGTATGGGACTGGGGGCAGGCAGTTTTATCCTGCTGTTGTGGATTTTCGGTTCTCCTTCGGAAAAAGACCTTCGTACGGAAAAACTCCCGACTTTTGTCACAATATGCCATTCTTTCCTCTCGTCTGGATGAGGCGGAAGGAGTGATGCAACGTCTGCAGCAACGTGACGACAACATCTACCGCGTAATGATGCAGGCCGACCCGTTACCGGATGAGCAGCGTTCGGCTACTGCAAATAATGCACGTTATAATGAACTGATGGACATGGCCAACAGCCGTCTGGTTATCCATACACTACAGAAATGGATGATTTGGAGAAGAAGATTTATGCCCAGTCCAAATCATTTCGACGAAAGTGGTGGGGCTCTGTAAACAGCATGACAAGATGCTGGCCTGCATTCCCGCCATCCAGCCGGTTTCAAACAAGAATCTGAAACAGACTGCCTCGGGGTACGGCATGCGTGTTGACCCGATATATAAAACCGTGAAGTTTCATGCAGGGATGGACTTCTCTGCCAATATCGGTACGCCGGTATATGCTACAGGAAACGGTAGGGTAAAGCAAGCCGGATGGGATGGACTGTATGGGAATTGTATCATCATTGACCATGGGTTTGGTTATGTGACCCGTTACGCTCATTTGAATAAGATTGAAGTGAAAGTGGGTCAGAATGTGGCACGTGGAGAAGTGATTGGTCAGGTAGGCTCTACCGGAAAGAGTACTGGTCCGCATTTACATTATGAAGTGCGTGTAAAGGGAAAGATTGTCAATCCGGTGAACTATTATTTCATGGACTTGAATGCTGATGATTACGAAAAGATGATTGAATTGGCTGCCAACCACGGTCGTGTATTTGATTAAAAAGAATTGCTTGTTATGGCTTTGAAAACAGATAAAGAATTGAAACTCTATTATTCCATCAGCGAAGTGGCAAAAATGTTTGATGTGAATGAATCATTGCTGCGCTATTGGGAAAAAGAGTTTCCGATGATTTCTCCTAAGAAAACAGGGGGGAATGTGCGTCAGTACCGAAAAGAAGACATAGAGAACATTCGTCTGGTATATCATCTGGTGAAAGAAAAAGGGATGACGCTGGCCGGTGCCAAGCAACGGTTACGGCAGAACAGGGAAGGAACCATGCAAACGGCTAATGTGGTGGAACGCTTGAAGCGTATTCGCGAGGAGCTGGTGAGCATGCGGAATGAGCTGGATTACTTGACGTGAGTCTTTAATATTATAGTATGAAAAAGAGGCTGTCTCAAAATAGAAAAATTGGACAGATATACTTATAATTTATAAGTTATAGTATAAAAATCTCCTGCTTTTAGCCATATCATTAGAGTAAACTAAGGCTGAAACAGGAGATTTTTTATTTCTAAGTTTCAATCTGTAATATTTTTACTTTTGCAATTCTATTTTGAGACAGCCTCTTCTTTATTTTTGAAAACTTTTCAAAGACTCTTTACAAATTCCGTTCAGTCCACAACTCTCACATTTAGGAGCACGTGCCGTACAAACGTAACGTCCGTGGAGAATCAGCCAGTGGTGTGCGGTCGGGATAAGTGCTTCAGGGATGTATTTTACCAGTTGTTTTTCAGTAGCCAGCGGAGTGGTACACGTGCGGGGAACCAGTCCGATGCGATGACTTACGCGGAACACGTGTGTATCGACTGCCATGGCAGCCTTATTGAATACCACGCTCTGGATGACATTCGCCGTTTTGCGTCCTACACCGGGTAATTTAATCAGCTCCTCCAGCGTGTCGGGTACGGTACTTTGGAAATCGCGTACCACCATCTGCGCCATTCCTACCAGATGCTTGGCCTTGTTGTTGGGATAGCTCACGCTGCGGATGTATTCGAACACTACTTCCGGAGTAGTAGCAGCCAAAGCTTCGGGAGTAGGAAAATCCCTGAACAGGGGAGGGGTAATCATGTTGACCCGCTTGTCGGTACATTGTGCGCTGAGGATGACAGCTATCAGCAGTTCAAACGGGTTGCTATAGTGCAGTTCCGTTTCGGCTACGGGCATGGCTGTCTGAAAATATTCAATGACTTTCTGATAAAGTTCTTTTTTTCGCATGTTGTGTAGAATAATTTAGGTGAATAGTTTGTGATTAATACCATTTCTTCCGTTTGAAAAACAGGTATACTCCGATGCCGGTAACCAGCATCAGTCCCCAGGCCATCAGGTAACCGTATTTCCATCCCAGTTCGGGCATCCATTCGAAATTCATTCCCCAGATACCTGCCAGGAATGTCAGCGGAATGAAGATAGTCGATACGATGGTGAGCTGCTTCATGATGTTGTTCATCCGCTGGTCATTGTTCGACAGGTAAAGGTCTACCAGGGCCGAAATCATGTCGCGGCAGCCGTCGAGAGTCTGTAGTACGAATTGCAGATGGTCGTTTACGTCGTTAAAGAACGGACGGTTGGCTTTATGAAGCAGTACGTTGTCGGCATGAAACAGCTTGCTCATCTGCTCTTTAAGTGGAAGGATGCATTTCTTGATAAGGCGGGCGTCCTTTCGATAGGGTTGTATATCCTCTAATGTCAGTCCGCTTCTGGTTTCCGGTGACAGCAATGATTCCTCCATGTCTTCCAGCTGGTCTTCCATTCGGGATATGATAGACATAAAGCTGGCCATGACGCTGTTCAGCATGACGCTCAGCAGAAAATCTGACTGGCGGTTCCGGATTTTCAGGGTATTGTTTTTCAGTGCCGTGTGAATCTCATTGAAGAAATCGCTGTCGTGTTCCATGAAGGTAAGTACGAAATTACTTCCCTGCACAATGCAAAGCTGTTGGGGAGTGTACGTGTTTTCTTCGTCTACCGACAACTGTTTCAGGATGACCACATTGTAGGTGTCATGCTCTTCAATTTTTGTCAGATGCTCCGCATTGAGAATATCTTGTGTGGTAAGAAAATCGATGTGGAAAAAATCGCAGACTTCCTGCACGATTTCTGTATTCTGCAATCCGTGAATCTGTACCCAGTTGATGGCATCCGGCCGGATGAAAGGAGAAAACTCTTTGATGGAAGCTCCCTGATGATATTCCAGAATTTCTGTGTTGTATGTACAGAAATGCAGGTGAGTCGGCGTATGGCTGACTCCCGTATAATTCAGCTTTTCGCTTAGCAGGTTGTTTCTTGTCATGGCACTTCCGGTTTAATCAATACGTTTCAATACCACCTCTTTTTTGTCGATGTATTTATCGAAGCGGAAAGATGGCATGCCTAATGCAATGCCGGCATGAACGGTTCCTTCAATACCTAATAGCTTTTGCAACTTTCTTTTCCGGTCCATTCCTGCTGCACTGCACACGAATCCGGTGTAGAACTGTGAGACTCCTGCCGCTTCTGCCATGAGTGAAGCATTCTGGTAGGCAAGGTTGCAGTCCTGACATCCGAAACGTTCTTTTTTGTCGGTATAGAAAAAGATGGCAGCCGTGGCCCCTCTCAAAATACCGTCGTTACCTCGTCCAAATTCCTCATGCAGTCTTTTGAACACCGGCACGTAGCGATAGCCCGAAGGCATAAGCGGTTTCAGTATCATTTTCAGCAACGGGTTTTCCACTAAGTTTACTATCGACATAAAGGTACCAATGGTGATGCGGCTGACTTCCTTCAAGGTTTCCGGGCGAGTGACCAATACCATTTTGACTTCTTGTGCATTGGTTGCCGTCGGGGCCCTATGGGCAGCCTCTATGATACGCTGTAACAGCTCTTCCGAGACTTTTTCTTTGGAGAATGCGCGGTTCGAGCGGCGGGAACGGATGAGCAGTTCCACCTGGTCGGCAGTGGGAAGTTGGCTGCGGTCGATGGTATGAACCTTTTCGGGTGGAAAATCAGCGTGCTCAATGGAGTTGGTGGGGCAGACGGCCACGCAGTGTCCGCAACTGATGCAGTCTTCGGCATTCACTTCAATACCTTTATCTTCCTGAAGGGTAAACAGGGCAGATGGGCATATTCTGACGCATTTCTTACAGCGTATGCATGTATTCTGATTGATATGTATTTGAGCCATGATATGGAATGAAATTAATTAACATTATATTTACTTAAAATACATTTTTCCGTTTTCCATCGTTAATGTTTTTAAAATTGGCTGATTGACGGGGGTAGAAGAATTGACATATTCGAGAGTGTTTTTTCGTAAAATAAAATCAATCTTATTACCTTGTTTTTTGATTTCATTGATGTAACAAGGCTTGTTGAACACCAACGTTGCTTTACCTGATTTTAAAACAATCATACTGATATATGGAGGCAAACTTTGAATGTAGATTCCTACAAAAATCAAGACTTTCGTATTTTTATCCAGGTCAATACTATAATAGAATTTGGTCTTGGTTATTCCACCATCCGGCTCTTCGTTTATATACTTCCATCCTTCGTCATTATTTAATTTAAAAACCTCTTTTCCCTTGGTGTAAAACTTGAATTACATGTATATCTCCTGGATCATTCCCCCAATTTCGATATTTGAGACAGTTTATTGTATAGGAATCACCATTCTGTAAAGATTCATTTGTAGTTTGTTTTAAAATATAAGGTGTTATATTAGTATAAACATCATTCTGGAATTGGTCTATGAATTTGCTTTTGGTCACAATTTCTCCTGCTGTTGTTTCAAAAAATAAATTCTTGCGCTTTTGTCGTTTGAGCCAAAAACATCATCAATAAAATAGTTACAATTGTTCTCATGTTTATTTTATATTTATTGAATTCAACATCGGTTTATTTTATTATTTCCATCACAAGGAGTATGAAATATTGTGTATAATACTTCTGTTCTTTGTCTTATTTACTGGAGCGAGATGCTTTTTCAAACATATCTTTTTCAAAGATTTCTTTGGCTTCGTTTACTGGAAGCCCTTTACCTCTCCTTTAATAATATCTTCATTTCCTGAATATAGTGTAAAGATAATTTATATTTTTCATATTCTTATGATGTAAAGTTGATTTTGTGTGTCAACGAATCCTTTTCTTTTCATTGTTTTTTGAAAATCATATTCCTGTTTCTGCATCTGATTCTAATTTTTGTAACGCTTTCATTCTTTAGTTTTTCATTTTGTGAATTGGCCTTGTGAAGTTTTTCAGATATTGTTATTCTTTTTATGTTTCCTTGACGTAAAACTTACGGTTCCCGGTGCGGAAATGTAGGTTTTGCGTAAGGAGAACGTAGGTTTTTGCACCGAGAGACATAAACTTTGAGGAAGGATTTGTTTTTGTTCCTTCATGTTTAGAAAAACATTGCCTATGTAAAAAAGGTAAATCTATTTGGTTGTCTATAAATTGTTTTATATATTTGTTTCGTTAACTATTGCTTTGATTTTGTGGATGTTCTGATTGTAAAGAATCCTTAGATCGGAAGTCTGCCGTTCGTATCTATATTAAAATTTTATCGTATGAATAGAGTCCTCAAAATTTGCTGTCTTTTGTATGTATGTGTACTGTCTTTCAGTACTGGGGTGGCTCAGGTGGTAGATACTGCAAGATGGGATTTGAATCGTATCTCGTCTTGGATGTTGACGCAGATTCAGTATCCGGAAGATGCTTATAAATATCATACGGCGGGAATAGAGCAATTGTGTCTTAGCGTGGCATGGGATGGAAGAGTGTTTGTTTCCAGCCGTTTCAGTACGTTGAATCCGGCATTTGAAAGGGAGATTGAAAGGGTCGTTAGGAGGGCTCCACGGTGTAATACTCCGTTGTTGGATATAGAAGACGCCAATAAATACATGTGGATTGACTTTTATGAATTTCTTCCGGAGGAAAAGCGTCGGGAGGTGGAACGGATTTCTTTGTATATGCCACCTCGTTTTGCTTCAGAAGGGCAGGTGTTGCGTCCTTTTAATGGAAGGGAGAATTTTATGGAATGGATATGTGCTCGGATGTCTGCATCGGGAGTTGTGACGGAAGATACGCTTTCCATTGAGTATACGGTGAATGAAAAAGGATGTGTGTGTGATGTGGAAGTCGCAGGCGGAGATGCTGTAATGGTTGGTAAGGTAAAGCAAATTATGGAAGAATCTCCTCGTTGGAGACCCGCCAAAACGGTAGATAAGCGTGATATTGCAGTTACATGGCATGATTGTCTGATTGCAAGGAGTAGAGGAGCGAAAGGAGAGAAAAGTGTTTATATACCCTATTTGAAGGATGTGTATGCCAACACTCATACCTCTCCGTCTGATGTTGAAAAGGTAATTTTAAATCCGGAGATACCACCTGTTTATCAGTTGGAGAGATCTTTCCTGGGAGATTTAGCCACTCCTTTCAAGGATTTGTTGCAGCAGAAGAAAATCAATGAGGATTATAGTGTGGCAGGTTCGTTTGTGATAGAAAAGAACGGAAAGGCAAGCAATATTCATTTTGATTCGTTGCCTGATTTCGAAGGTCTCAATGCGGACAGTATTTTGAGAACCTCTATCGGTTGTATGGATTGGGTTGCCGCACATCAGGGAGGGATCCCGGTACGCACGAAATATTCTTTTGCTTTTGTGGGACACAAGAAGTCTGTTCGTGTGCTAGTGGAGCCGGATTATAAAGTCTATGGTAAACATTTTATTCATCTTCAGGCTGATCCGGCTAAAATGCCGTATGGTTATATATTAAATAATGGGGATATATATGCTTATCCGTTTACAACATTTGGTATGTTTGATTATCGGAGCTATTATAAAGGCTTGTTTTATTATCATCAGATGCAAGGGAAGGGAAATCTGTCGGATAAGTATCTGCAACAGGTTTATCGCAGGTATGTAAGATAATTAGATTAGAAAGATGCTTAGTCCCGAAAATTCTTTGTATCTTTGCGCCCGATTAAAAAGAGAACATTTACATGCGATGCCGTGAATAGCGGTCGTGTATTCTAGAACACCACGTAAAAAACAGGAGCGATGAAAAAAGAAAATCTCGTATCAGTGCCTTTTATGGTTTTGGGCATTGTGTTTTGTGTCTGCCTGGTAGCAGCCAATCTGTTAGAAACCAAAGTCGTACAGCTGGGTCCGATTTCTGTAACTGCCGGACTCATTGTTTTCCCGATTTCTTACATTATTAATGACTGTATTGCCGAAGTATGGGGCTTCCGTAAGGCGCGTCTGATTATTTGGATGGGCTTCCTCATGAATTTCATGGTAGTGGCCATGGGACAGTTGGCAGTGGCTCTTCCCGCTGCTCCATTCTGGGAGGGAGAAGAAAGCTTCAATTTCGTATTCGGCATGGCACCTCGTATTGCGGTAGCTAGTCTGACAGCCTTTCTGGTAGGTTCGTTTATCAATGCGTATGTGATGAGCCGCATGAAAGTGGCTTCACACGGAAAGAATTTCTCTGCCCGTGCCGTATTGTCGACCATAGCCGGAGAGGGAGCCGACTCGCTGATTTTCTTCCCGCTGGCTTTTGGCGGACTGATGCCGGTGAGTGAGCTGGGCAAGATGATGCTGGTGCAGGTGGTACTCAAGACTTTGTATGAAGTAATTGTACTGCCGGTAACCGTTCGTGTGGTGAAGTACATCAAGCGAGTGGATGATACAGATGTATATGACGAGCATATCTCATATAATATATTAAGAATCAAGGAAATCTAAGAAATATGGTAAATAATAAGGAGGCCCTCGTCGTTTTTAGTGGCGGGCAGGATTCTACGACCTGTCTTTTCTGGGCAAAAAAGCATTTTGAGAAAGTATATGCACTGAGCTTTCTGTACGGACAGAAGCATGAAAAGGAAGTGGAACTGGCGCGTGAAATTGCACGGAAAGCCGGGGTGGAGTTTGAAGTCATGGATGTGTCGTTTATCGGACATCTGGGAAAAAACTCTCTGACGGATACGTCTATTCACATGGATGAGGAAAAACCGAAAGATTCATTTCCGAATACGTTCGTTCCGGGAAGAAACTTGTTTTTCCTGAGCATTGCAGCGGTTTATGCGCGTGAGAAAGGTATCCATCACATGGTGACGGGAGTATCGCAGACGGATTTCAGCGGGTATCCCGATTGTCGGGACTCGTTTATCAAGTCGCTGAACGTGACACTGAATCTGGCCATGGAAGAACAGTTTGTGATTCATACACCGCTGATGTGGATTGACAAGGCACAGACTTGGGCGCTGGCCGATGAACTGGGAGTGCTTGACTTGGTTCGAAATGAGACACTGACTTGTTATAATGGAATCCCGGGCGACGGGTGCGGGCATTGTCCGGCTTGTAAATTGCGCCGTGAGGGATTGGAAAAATATTTGGCTTCAAAACAAAATAAGTAAGAATGGAAAGAAAAGACGAACTCACTTTGTTGGGGAATAAGAAAACAGTATATAAGCAGGATTATGCACCTGAGGTGCTGGAATCGTTTGTAAACAAACATCCGGAGAATGATTACTGGGTACGTTTCAACTGTCCGGAGTTTACCAGTCTTTGCCCGATTACGGGGCAGCCGGATTTTGCGGAAATTCGTATCAGTTACCTGCCGGATGTGAAGATGGTGGAAAGCAAGAGCTTGAAGCTGTATTTGTTCAGTTTCCGTAATCACGGCGATTTTCATGAAGACTGTGTGAACATCATCATGAAAGACTTGATTAAACTGATGGATCCGAAATACATTGAGGTGACGGGTATCTTTACTCCACGTGGCGGTATTTCCATTTATCCGTATTGCAATTACGGTCGTCCGGGAACAAAGTACGAGGAACTGGCTGAATATCGGATGAAGAATCATGATTTGTAAGCCGGGAGTTTATCGAAATATAAAAGAATACGGGCGAAGAAACATTCACATGCTGTTTCTCCGCCCGTATTCTTTATGGATACTTCGGCATCAGGAAAGTTCTAGGCCGAGGGCTTCCTTGAGTTTCAGCAGACTGGGGTTTTTCTTACTCATCATCTGAAAACGCTCTACGTGACTATAGGGACGCACGTTTTCGTTGGCCTCGCTTACCCGTGTAGTCATTCTGATTTTGCGGTTATGTAGTTTTTCCTGCAGATGGGCTTCTATCTTCGGTGCCAGTTGCTGCATGTATTTCTGAACCATGTCATTGTCCACCGCTACTTCAAATGTCTGCTGGTCGGCCAGCAGGTGAGGGTGCATGTTCATCATGCGTCCGGCATTGGCGGCCTCTTCTTTAGGTAGCAGACTGGCGAACTCACGCCAGTAATAGCCTAAGTCTTTTTCATTGAACATGTAATCTTCCCATGTCTCTGCCACGGGCTGTTGCACGGGCGCATTGGATGCTGTTCGTGCAGTTGGCTCTGCGGAGGCTGTCTGTGTCTTGCGGATAGACATGCCTAAACTGCCGGCTTTGATGACCGGTGCCTTTCTTTCCGTACTTACTTTGGGCAGTGGACTGCTTTTAGTGTAGGGTACTTCCGATTGCTGCAAGGTGCTTGTATAAGGTTGTGCACTTGCTGCCGCCGGTTGAGGCTGAGGAGTCGGCTGAGAGACCGGAGCTGTAGCTGCCGGAGTCGCTTGTGCGGGTGGAGCTACAGGCTGACTGGCTTGTGCCGTATGGAAGACGGGGGATAACTGTTTCTTAGGGCCATGCCCACTTCCGGTATCTTCCGGTTCGGCTGTGAGTTGTGCCACCTGAATAAGGGTGAGCTCTACCAGCAGGCGTTTGTTCTTACTTTGCCGGTAGTTCAGGTCGCAGTCGTTGCACAGCTTCATGGCTTTGTACAGGAATTGTGGCGTACATTTCTGCGCTTGAGCCTGGTATCGATCCCGGATAGAAGCACCGGCTTCCAGCAGTTGCAGGGTAGACGGGTCGCGGCTTACCAGCAGGTTTCGGAAATGTGAAGTCAGTCCCGTGATGAAATGGTTGCCGTCAAATCCTTTTCGAAGAATATCATTGAACGTGAGCAGGCATTCGGCTACTTTATTTTCCAGAAAGAAATCGGTCAGCTTGAAATAATATTCGTAGTCCAGTACGTTCAGGTTCTCAATCACACTTTGGTAGGTGATGTGTCCGTTGGTGAAGCTCACTACCTGGTCGAAGATGGAGAGGGCATCACGCATACCCCCGTCAGCTTTCTGTGCAATGACGTTCAGGGCTTCCGGTTCGGCTTCGATGTGCTCCTTGCGGGCTACGTTCTCCAGATGCTCTACCGTATCGTTGACCGTGATGCGGCTGAAGTCGTAAATCTGGCATCGGCTCAGGATGGTAGGAAGAATTTTATGCTTTTCAGTGGTGGCCAGAATAAAAATGGCATGCTGAGGCGGTTCTTCCAGTGTCTTCAGAAAGGCATTGAATGCGGCGGTAGACAGCATGTGTACCTCGTCAATGATATACACCTTGTACTTGCCGATTTGGGGCGGGATGCGTACTTGCTCAATCAAGGAACGGATGTCTTCGACTGAGTTGTTGGAGGCCGCATCCAACTCATGGATATTGTAGGAACGCTGTTCGTTGAAAGCCTTGCATGACTCACATTCGTTGCATGCCTCTCCTTCACTGGTCGGGTGAAGACAGTTGATGGTCTTGGCAAAGATACGGGCGCAGGTGGTCTTTCCTACTCCTCGCGGACCGCAGAACAGGTAGGCATGCGCCAGTTTATGATTGGCAATGGCATTTTTCAGGGTCGTGGTCAATGCACGTTGTCCCACTACGGTATCGAAAGTAGAGGGACGGTATTTGCGTGCCGATACGATATAATTTTCCATGTGTCGATTCTTTTGTTTGATTCCTTGATATTTCTGCAAATGGCATCATCATCACCCACAAGCTCCACGAGGTGCTGGATGTCTCCGACCGGGTGGCGGTGCTCCGCAAGGGCGAATATATCGGTGACGTGGCCACCAAGGACGCCGACCAGCAGTCCCTGACGGATATGATGGTGGGCCACAGCGTCAGCCTGAACATCGACCGGCCTGACCCGGTGAACGTAACGCCCCGTCTGGTGCTGGACGGCTTGACGGTGTTCGATGAGCTGGGTGTCAAGCGTCTGGACAATGTGAGCTTACCGCAACGCCGGCGAGGTGCTGGGCGTGGCCGGCGTGGCCGGCAGCGGCCAGCGGGAGCTGCTGGAATCCATCGCGGGCCTCTACCCCATCGCCTCCGGCAGCGTGACCTATTACGATCCCGCCGACGGCAAGACGAAAAATCTGGTGGGCATGGACCCCATGGACATCCGCAAGAGCGGCATTGCCATGTCCTTCGTCCCGGAGGACCGGCTGGGCATGGGTCTGGTGGGCTCCATGGGTATGACCGGCAACATGATGCTTCGCTCCTGGCGGAAGGGTCACGGTGTTTTCCTGAACCGGAAGGACCCGGAGGATCTGGCCCAGCGCATCTGGCAGGAGCTGGAGGTTGTGACCCCCAGCACCAGCTTCCCGGTGCGCCGGATGTCCGGCGGCAACGTTCAGAAGGTGCTGGTGGGCCGTGAGATCGCGCAGGCCCCCGCCGTTCTGATGACGGCCTACGCCGTCCGCGGTCTGGATATCAACACATCCTACACCATTTACAACCTGCTGACGGAGCAGAAAATGAAGGGCATCGCCGTGATGTATGTGGGTGAGGATCTGGACGTGCTGCTGGAGCTGTGCGACCGGATCGTGGTTCTGTGCGGCGGTCAGGTCTCCGGCGTGGTAGATGCCCCGGACCACTGACAAGCACCAGGTCGGCGCGCTGATGACGCTGGTGAACAAAGGAGGCAAAGCGATGAATAAGAATCCCTGTTCCACATTTCCAGCGGACACCCTGCCGTGGTACACCAACGTGGCCATCCGGGGCGGCGCCATCATCCTGGCGCTGGTGGTGTGCGCACTGGTCACCACCATCCTCACCGGCGAAAATCCCCCTGGAGCATTTACGGCACCATCCTCAAGGGCGCCTTCGGCACCGCCCGCAAGAGCTGGACCACCTGGGAAAACGTGGCCATTCTGCTGGGCATCTCCCTGGCGGTGACCCCCGCCTTCAAGATGCGCTTCTGGAACATCGGCGCCGAGGGCCAGGTCCTCATCGGCTGTCTGGCCTCCACCACCTGCATGATCTGCCTGGGCGGCAAGATGCCCAACTGGCTGCTGCTGGTGGTCATGACCGTCGCGTCCCTGGCCGCAGGCGCTCTGTGGGGCTTCCTGCCCGGCTTCTTCAAGGCCAAGTGGAACACCAACGAGACGCTGTTCACCCTGATGATGAACTATATCGCCACCCAGCTGGTGGCCTACTTCATCATCATCTGGGAGGTTCCCAAGGGCTCCGGCAAGATCGGCATCATCAACCAGGACACCCAGGCCGGCTGGCTGCCCACCATCGGCAACCAGAAGTACCTGCTGGCCATTCTGGTGGTGGCCATTCTCACGGGCCTGATGTACATCTATCTGAACTA
>ENA-OQHF01001008-OQHF01001008.1-human-gut-metagenome-genome-assembly--contig:-NODE-1008-length-16093-cov-3.330264_pt1 | contig 16093 bp, 18 predicted proteins | sample MGYA00242559_ERZ504709 | MGnify/ENA primary metagenome ERZ504709 (study PRJEB26092, sample SAMD00036203) | human gut metagenome | host: Homo sapiens | study: EMG produced TPA metagenomics assembly of... | reverse complement strand
CAACTTCTGCTGCCTTGTGGGATTACCACCGATCGCATACATATATTTTCCATGACGTGTCATGTTGAAATGAACCATGTGATAACTGCTACTTAAAATTGCGATCCAGATCAGCCAGCTGATTCCAAGGAATTTGCCGTTTGCGATATCTGTGTAGGATTTTACATAACCACCAAGTGGTGTAGCTCCTGTGTAGATCAGTGAAATACCATAAACAATTTCCATCATTGCGAGCGTAGCGATGAATGGAGGTACGCTTAGGTAAGCGATGAAGAAACCTGTGATACTACCAAATGCTGCACAGATTGCCATGACAACGATCAATGCCAGGAATACATTCATTGGCTGCATATCCGGGAAGAACTTTCCGGAATAATCAATACGCTGTAATAATGTACCGGCAATACATGCTGCGAAACCGATCATACGTCCTGCGGAAAGGTCACATCCTGCGGTGATTACACATCCTGCAATACCAAGGGCGATGACAAGTCGTGAACTCATGTTCATCAAAATGTTCATTAAGTTGTTTCGTGTAAGGAAGTTATCAGATGTCAATCCGGTGTAGATAACCAGAATAAACATTACAATGATAACGCCATTGTTGATAATAAAATCTTTTGCTTTCTGCTGTTTTGTCTTTTCCATTCTATTGTCCTCCTCTATCAGAATTTGGTTGCGAAGCCCATGACTCTTGCCTGAGTCATCTCTTCCGGCTGATCGATCTCGCCGGTAAGTTTACCGTTACACATAACGCAGATTCTGTCTGCCATACCAAGAAGTTCTGACATTTCTGATGAGATCATAATGATTGCTTTTCCCTGTTTTGCCAGATCACTCATGATCTCATAAATCTCATGTTTTGCACCGACGTCGATACCACGGGTCGGCTCATCCATGATCAGTACGTCAGGATCATTTGCAAGCCATCTTGCTACGATAACCTTCTGCTGGTTACCACCGGAAAGGTTTGCGATGTGTTCCTTCATACTTGGTGTCTTAATGCTTAACTTCTTAATGCTGTCATCCACAACCTGATTGATTTTCTTGTGGTCTAACACAAATCCTGCTTTAAGGAATTTATTGTATACAGAGACACCTACATTATCTTTGATGGAAAGACATCCGAAGATACCATTTCCACGACGATCCTCTGTAATAAGTCCGATACCTGCATTCATTGCATCAATAGGATGTTTGATCCTGGTTTTCTTGCCGTGCATATAAATCTCGCCGGATGCGATACCGCGGATACCGAAAATACCTTCCATCAACTCGGTTCTCTGTGCACCTACCAGTCCACCAAATCCAAGGATCTCACCTTTTCTCAATTCAAAGCTTACATGCTGGAATGATTTTTCATGGATAGAACATAAGTCTTTTACTTCCATGATGACTTCACCCGGTTTGTTCTCCTTCGGTGGATATACATTGGTAAGTTCACGGCCTACCATCTTTGCAATGATCTGGTCTGTTGAAAGTTCTGCTGCCGGCCAGGTTCCTACATAGGTACCATCCCTCATGATCGTGATATCATCTGCGATACGCTTGATCTCATCCATCTTGTGGGAAATGTAAACCATTGCAACGCCCTTGTCCCTCAGATCATTCATGATACGGAACAGCGCTTCTACTTCGTTATCAGAAAGAGAAGATGTCGGCTCGTCGAAGATCACGACTTTTGCCTGCTGTGAAACTGCCTTTGCAATTTCTACGGACTGCATCTGTCCAATGGAAAGAGTTCCGAGCTGTGCTTTTGGATCAAAATCCATTTTTACCTCTTTTAACCATCTCTCTGTCTCTGCATACATAGTTTTGTGGTCGATCATCTTAAATGGCCCGAATCCCTTGGTCGGGAAACGTCCTAAATAAAGGTTCTCTGCCACGCTTCTTGCAGGTACCGGCTGTAATTCCTGATGTACCATCGCAATACCATACTTCATTGCCTCATCCGGATTGTTGATCTCAATCTTCTTGCCATCCAGAATGACTTCCCCCGCATCCATTCTGTAAATACCGAAAAGGCATTTCATCAGAGTGGATTTTCCTGCACCGTTTTCGCCCATCAGTGCATGAACTGTTCCTGGTCTTAATGAAAGCTGTACATTATCCAACGCTTTTACACCAGGGAAAGATTTGCAAACACCCTTAAGCTCCAGTTTATATTCAGCCATTTTGCTCCTCCTTTATAAATTCAGGTCTATTACCTGTTTTATTTTATGTTGATACAGATCAAAAATCTGTGTAATGTCAATATTCAGAATTCCTTACCCATTAATACTTCCGCTGTTTCAAATACATGACATTTTCATAATTCTTTTCGTTATCAAATCAATTAAGATCGTCTTGTGTCAGTCTTTTTTCAAGACAAGTGCGGGTGCCATTCAAACACCCGCACCGCTTTTTTCATTTTACTTTTTCAATGTAGCAATGATTGATTATTTAACCATGTCAAGGATTTCCTGGGCATTGTCTTTTGTAACTTTCACGTAGTCACAACCAATGTAGTGCTCGTTTCCAGCACCTGATAAGTAGTTGATAGCTGCGTCTGCTGCACTGTGGGACTGTGAGAAGTGATCGTTAAATACAGTACCTGTCATTGTTCCTGCAAGAACATCTTCAAGAGCTTCTGATAAAGCATCAACACCTACTAAGTAGATATCTTCACCTACAGTACGTCCTGCGGATTCGATTGCCTGTAAAGCACCAAGTGCCATTGCATCGTTGTTACAGAATACAACTTCGATATCATTACCATTCTGGCTTAAGGAGTTAGCTACTAACTGCTGTGCTGTAGCCTGATCCCACATACCAACCTGATCGTCTAAGCAGTTTACTTCTAATCCGGCATCTTCAAGAGCTTTGATGGAGTACTCTGTACGATACTGAGCATCAACGTTCTCCGGGTCACCTTCGATCATGATGTAGTCGATCTTGCCGTTTCCGTTCATATCAACTGTGTCAAGACCAAGATCAGCGATCATTTCGCCCTGGTATGTACCGGACTGACGAGCGTCACATCCAACGTATGTTACATCCCAGTTGTTATCTGCCCATCTCTGCTCCTCAGAAGCATCTGGCTCACGGTTGATGTATACAAGAGGGATACCAGCTTCAACAACCATGTCTGTGATTGTCTCTGCGGATGAAGAGTTAACTGGGTTGATGATCAAAACGTCAACACCCTGTGTGATGAAGTTCTGGATCTGGTTTGTCTGTGTAGCCTGGTCGTTAGCACCATCTACGATTGTGATATTGTCTTTTGAGAATCCCTGTTCTACTAAGTAGTTCTCAAGTTCTCCACGGAATAATGTCATGAAGTTATCAGCGAACTGATAAATACATACACCAACTTTTTTATCAGCTAAGTCTCCGTTTGCTGCATCTGCTGTTGCGTCTGCTGCATCGGATGCCTCTGTGGATGCTGCTGCATCATTTGTTGTTGTGGTTGTTGTTGAATTGTCTGATGTTGTTGTATCAGAGCTGTTTCCGCATCCCATTGCCATGGATGCTACCATTGTCATTGCAAGAATTACACTAACTACTTTCTTTTTCATATAAGAAAACCTCCCTTAATGTATTTGGTAACTTCTTGTTACATGATGCATTATAGCAACCGTCCCTATAAAAAAACATATAAAATACTTCTTTTTTTCTTGAAAATCCTTCTGTGTTCATTATGCAATATGTTCAATATGAAAAGTGTATTTTCGTTATATTTTGGTTATTTTTCTCCTTTTTCTGTTGTTTTTACGAAATTTCTTAGATTTTCTTTGGTCTTTTGCACAAAATGGGCGTCTGCCAGGATTCCCGGCAAACGCCCATTTTACGCGGTTTTTCATGTTCTTTTTTGCTTTTTTCTGTAAAGTGACCGCTTTTTCAAAGGTATTATAATGTGACACCGCAGCCTTTCAGCAACTCTCTCGCAGTGTCTAAGGAATCCACGCCGTGAAGGTTTTTGATCGGTGCAAATTCTCTTTCACGCACAACTTCATATGGAATGCAGTCATCCATCATATGTACCATATCCAGCACTAAAGTTTCAAACTTGTATCCGTTTGGCTGCTCCGGTTTCACCATATTTCCCTCCAGATCAATATGAGGAATTTTCTTCTCCACCACATGGATCGGCATACGTGCGTCTGCGATCTGCTCTAATTTTTTTTCAGAGAAAAGATAATTTAAGATCACGCCAAAGCCGTAAAGCAGATCTCCATTCTCTTTTCTTGCAGTTGCCATCTCCTGCGTCATCTCATAATACTCTGCGATGGATGGTTTTCCATCCTCAGTACAAAGCACGCCAACTTTTTCATCCGGTGCCGCCTTGCGCACTACCTTCGCTCCACTCTCACAGCCAGAAACGATTGTTGCGCCGATAAATAGCGGATCCGCAATTCTCTGTAAGCAGTTGTCCACTGCAAACACATTGATCCATTCAAGTCCTCTTGCGTGGATGTCATCTAATAATCCTGCGCTCACCATGGAACCAAACCATCCACCGTTTCCGTTTGGAGACATTGCCACCTCGGTATCAGATTCCATATAGACACGTCCCTCGTGGTCACATGCCGGAACCATCTCCTGAATGAAAAATTTTACATAGTCTTTTGGATAGCCAAAATAATGATGCTCCTCAAAAAAAGTAACGGTATCTTTATGATTAATATTGCTTGTCATAATGTACATTGGAACGTAAGCACCGGCTTCATCCGTCACATCCATCAGATTACGGAAAAGCTGCTCGAATAAATAAAGTTCCCGGTTCACACCGATATTTAATGTTCCCTTCGGTCTGTCCAGTCCCAGTCTTGTTCCCTGTCCGCCAGCTAAAAGCACTGCTCCTACTTTGCCTGCCCGGATTGCATCCTGTCCTGCTGCTTTAAACTCGTCTCTGCGCGCCTCGATCTCCGGCACTTCCACTGCTTCTAACGGTGCGAACACTCCGCGCTCATTCACGGTCTCTTTTCTCTGGATATGTTCTAAAATCGACCAGTCGATCCGTTCTAAACGCTCTTTGAGCGCTGCATTCTGTTCCGGCGTATTGCGCTCCATGCTCGCTCTGATGTACACCTGTTTCTCATCTTCCCAAATTTTCATGAAATCCTTCTCCTGTTTTCTCCTGTTTTATCTCTCCTTTTAGTGTTCGATAAAACCTGTTATTTTTGAACAAATTTCCGTCAAATTCATTCATCTTATATGCCGTCTATTTTAGCATAATTTCCCTATGTCCGCAAACTTTCGGACTTTTTCGCAATTCTGGTTTTCTAATTCAACCCGCGGAAACCTTTTCCGATAATCTCACTGCTGTTGGTGATCGCAATAAAGCGGACGGCTGGTTTTCGTGGATGAAGTTACGGAGTTCCACAGCCTGGCTTCGCTTCATAACAGAGAGAATAACTGCTTTGTCGTTATGCTGATAAGCACCCTCGGCATGATATACCGTTGCACTGCGGTTTAACTTCTGGGTGATAAACTCACAGATCGGTTCCGGATCATTGCAGATAATGGTGAAGTATTTGCACATGTTAATACTCTCGATCACATTGTCGACCACCAGTGATTTTGCTAGAAGTCCGCAGAGGGAAAACAGACCTGTCTGCGCATCGAAGACAAGACAGGATGCAAGTACAATAAACAGGTCTACCAGAAACAGCGCACCTCCGATATTCAGTTTCGTGTATTTCTTTAAGATCATGGCGATAATATCCGTACCACCACCGGAAGCTCCGACTTAAATAAGATGGCTGAACTCGCCGCTGGAAGCACGATCGCATAGATCAGTTCCAGCACCGGCTGTGAGGTGAGTGGCGCAGACATTGGGAACCATTTCTCCGCTGCACTTAACCCAACTGACATCAGCACACTGACATAGACCGTCTTGATTCCAAAACTTTTTCCAAGAAAAATAAATCCCAGCACAAGCAGTGCCATATTGATAATAAATGTGATATTTCCAGGGGTTGTCGGCATAATGGCGCTCAAAACGACCGCAATACCAGTCACTCCACCGAAAGAAAGTTATTCGGGAACTTGAATACATACACGCCGACAACCAGAATAAGCGTTGCCACGGTAAGTACAAAATATTCTTCTATTGTGCGTTTTACACGTCCTGCATTTTTAAACATTGTTTTTTCCTCTGTTTGATTCATTTGTTATTTTCTGCAAATCTTTTTTTCCTATTATGTGAATTTGCACACATATTCTACTATACAATCAAAGAAAAAGATATATTTCCATTTTATAATTCTTTTCGCATTTCTTTTTAATTGTATAACAATTAATATTATTTATCTATATTCACCGACTTATTCACATTATCCACATAGTTATCCACATATTATCTGATACTTCCCCAGTTTCATCCACATATTCTAATTATATGATCCAGTCTGCGAGAATCATATATAAATTCAAAATACCATTTCACGATTCAAGTGTTTCCAATCACAGAGACAAGATATGCTCTGCGAATCTCGCTCTGATTAGCGGTCGTCGCCATAACAAAAAAAGGAACCGACACACGAAAACATTCTTTCAAACGCTCTTCGCATACGGTTCTTTCTTATTATTATGTTCCGATCAATTGCAATTAAGCAAGTGCTGCTGTGATGATTGCCATAGAATATACTTCAGAAGCGTTACATCCACGGGACAGATCGTTGATTGGTGCATTTAAGCCAAGTAAGATTGGTCCGTAAGCTTCGAAGTTACCAAGACGCTGTGCGATCTTGTAACCAATGTTACCAGCATTGATGTCAGGGAATACAAATGTGTTTGCATGTCCTGCAACCTGAGAATCTTTGCATTTTGTACGTGCAACACGTGGAGAAACTGCTGCATCGAACTGGATTTCTCCTTCGATTGGAAGCTCTGGATATTTTTCTTTTGCTTTTGCTGCTGCGTTGCGCATCTTGTCAACATCCTCGCCCTTACCGGAACCAAGTGTTGAGTAGCTTAAGAATGCAACCTTTGGATCGATACCGAAGATCTTAGCACACTCTGCTGTCTCACCGGCGATCTCTACTAACTCGTCCTCTGTTGGATGAATGTTGATCGCACAGTCAGCCATTGCAAGTACTTCGTTCTCGCCTGTAGCTGCCGGACGTACCATGATGAAGCAGGAAGATACAATTGTGTTACCTGGTTTTGTTTTGATCAACTGTAATGCTGGACGTACTGTATCCGCTGTAGAGTATGTTGCTCCACCAAGAAGGGAATCAGCAACTCCCATTTTTACTAACATGGTACCAAAGTAGTTTGCCTGGGAAAGAATTCCTCTTGCCTGCTCTGGTGTAACACCTTTGCTCTTACGAAGTTCACAGAACATCTCAACCATCTCGTCAAATCTGTCGTACTTCATTGGATCGATGATCTCTGCTCCACGGATATTGAAACCGCTCTCCTCTGCTACTTTTGCAATCTCATCCGGGTTACCAACTAAAATTGGATGTAAGAAATTGCTTGCCAGAAGTCTGGAAGCTGCCTCTAAGATACGAGGATCATTTCCTTCTGTAAAAACAATTTTTTTCGGGTCCTTTTTCAAGATGTCAATTAACTGACCAAATCCAAACATTTTATTTTCCTCACTTTTCTTTTTCTCTAAAACCGTGTCTATGTACCGGATAAACACGATTTTTGGCACTTTCGCCGTGACATGCTTACATTATATAGCAGTTTTTTGGAAATTCAATGTTTGTATTCAAATAAATGCAGTTTTATTTTTCATCCTGAGAAATTGTCTCATGTTCTTCTGTTTCTTTTAATGCTTCCTGAAATTCCGGCGACTGTGCGATCTTGATCGCCTTAAAAATATTCGGCACATGATGTTCCTTGTCCGGTTTTGTCGCAAGCATAAAACGGCGGAAAAGGAAAAGCATACAGATACTGATCACGGAAACCAGATCTTCTCCGGCTGTCGTTGTCTGAACGATCATATGACGCGCGATCACGAAAATCAGGGCTTCAATAATATTGGCAGTATTTGGTTTACATAACATTTTTAGGAATTCCACACCAATGACAACGCCGAGCACCGCATCCAGAAATTCTAAAAGCGCAACCGTCTCCTCTCTGTGACGCCACAGTTCTCCAATCTGCGGAAAAATTCCGATCACCGCTATCACAATTCCAATGACCACAACTGCCGCCATGACCATATCCATCACATCGCATGCATCAACAATTCTTTTTCTCACTTTATCCCACATTCGCTTTTCTCCTTTTTTGTAGTTTCAGAACGTTTTTGCCAACAGAAAAACATTCTGTCTTATGCATTTTTCTTATAACAAAAGAGTCGTAGTATCACTGCTGCGGCTCTTTACGGTTTCTGTTCTTAAATTTAAAATCCGAGCATCGCCCTTCGAGTCCAGTCCACGGACGTTACCTCCACAGTTAACTCGGCCCAGGCACCCTCACGGCACACAAGAGCTTTTACTTAGGGCTGCTCCATTCCTGACCTGACCCGGTTCGTAAATTCCTGTTGCGTAAGACCCAAACGTCAACGCCACTTATGAAGGGCTGCTCCGCAAAGAGATAACCCTCAGTTTGATATCACCCCAGCTATAGCGGATTGCTGGTTCAGGGTACCGCTGCCACCCCGGCTGCTCGGAGATTTAAGTATAGCTTATAATAACCTTCATTGTCAAGAGTTCACAGGGAATCTGTCACCGTTTCCTGTTTTTTCCTCTTTTTCTTTTCTCTTAACTCCCGGAAAAAATCAGACAACATCATCGAGCACTCTTCCTCCAAAACGCCTTTTTCAATCTCCACCTGATGGTTAAATGCAGCCATCTGTAAAAGATTCAGCACCGAACCTGCGCATCCTGCCTTCGGATTCATCGTGGCAATGACCACTTTTTTCATGCGGCTCTGCACGATCGCTCCGGCGCACATCTGGCATGGCTCCAATGTCACATACATCGTACAATCCTCTAATCGCCAGTCACCAGTCTTTTTGCTCGCTTTTTTGATCGCGGTCAATTCCGCGTGTGCCAACGTATTTCCTTCGGTGTTTCTTCTATTATATCCTCTCGCAATAATCGTGCCATCCTGCACGATCACGCACCCGATCGGCACCTCATCCAGGGCATATGCTTTTTTCGCCTCGCGGATGGCTGCCTTCATATATTTTTCGTCCTGCGTCATTTTCATTTTTCTGTTTTCCTGTTCTGGTACTCTGTATACAATGATACACTATTTATCGCATCACTACCATAGAAATATTTTTGCTTTTTTTGTGGTGTCGTATATAATGTTATATAAGAATTTTTCCATTCGAGGTTTTTATGCAGAATCACACACAACTGCCCACCGGGCTTTCTTTTTCCTACGAAACAGAGCGATTAATTTTACGGCTTCCCTCCACGGATTATCTGCGGGAAATCCATGATTTTTTATATCGTAAACCGCTCCTGCTTTGAAAAATATGAACCAACCGCCCCTGAGAATTATTACACACTCGATTTCCAGCAGACGCTCGCCAGATGCGAGTTAAAACTTGCGCTCAAGCTTTCCAGTGTGCGCTTTTATGTTTTTTTGAAAGAAGATCCATCTACCATCATCGGCACGGTCTGTCTGCACAATATTATAAAAATGCCTTATTTCACGAGTGAGGTCGGCTATAAATTCGATGCGTCTTATCAGCATCATGGATATGCCCGAGAAGCTCTGTCTATGGCACTGTCTGTCGGCTTTTATGGTCTCGGACTCCACAAAATCTTTGCCCGCTGCATGCCTGAAAATACGCCTTCCAGAAACCTGCTGCATGCCACAGGTTTTTTCGAGGAAGGAATTGAGCGCGACAGTATTCTCATTCAGGGAAAATGGGAAGATCACATCCGCTACGCTATCTTAAATCCCGATGAAATCCATTCATAAACGGACAGTTCCCTCTCAATTATTGTCCTGTATTATTCATCTAACGTGTGATACCAATAGCCAAACTGGTTGATGTGATCGGTCGTCATAAACTCCGGGAAACCAAAGATTGCTGCCATCACGCGCTCCTGCTGCTGATAAATCCCCGGGACACCGATAAACCATTTGTCCTCTTCAAGCTTTCCCAGCACCAGATAGCGGTAATTGAAAAATCCGTGCAGCAAAAAGCTGTTATTTCCAAGATACCAGTATTTCCGCGGCAGTTCACGCAGGTCTTTCAGTTCAATGCGCACACACTCCACATTTTTATCCTCCGGCAATGTAAAATAGGGATACGTGTTTTTGAACCGCTCCCACGTGTCCACCCAGACAAACTTCGGAAAAATATTACGCATTGGCATTTCCGTTGCATGAAGCTCCTCTGCAGCATTTTCTCCGTTTTATCTGCAGGATTTTCCGTTTTTTTCGTGGTCACTTTTTCCGCGTTCACTCTTTCAGCGGTCGCTCTTTCCGCGATATTCTCGTTTTTCTCATTTTCTTTCTGGTTTTCTGTTCCACCCACGTCAAATCTTTGCGGTTCCCACAACCTGATATTTTCTGTTTTACTGCAAATGGCTTTCCTTCCGTCCAGCGTGTCATAGCAATCGCGCCTTCCTCTCCTGCAAAAACCATTCCATCCATCTCGGCAAACGAGTATTCTGATCCTCCAATCTGATCTGCTTTTATAATTGTTCCATAATCTCCGCTTCCTTTTATCATTCTCATCTCTCCCATCGGGAACGCAAGCATCTGCCCTCCCTCTACTTTAAAAAGGTATACCTGATCCATTCCCATCCGAATTGGTGTTCCACGCAGATGCACTTCAATCCTGCATTCATTTCCCCTGATCTCCACTTTTGCAAATCCCGTGTTGATTCCTTTTGTTCCGTTTTCGTATGCATATATATATGTAATAAAACGTTTGATTCCTGCCATCGGATGCTCCCGGCATTTATTTTGTTGCTACTATATATATTCATTGGTCGGTTATGATATGCGTGATTTTTCAAAAAACTTACATTATGAAGCGTGGCTGAGTGATCACAGAAATGTTTAAATTTATCTTCTTTATTCTTGACAGAAGTATGGTTCTCTGCTATTATAATATCAGTAACAATTACTATTATTAAAAAGAAAGGGTGATTATCATGCTAAAATATAGTAGACAACGTGAAGCAATCAAGACCTTCCTTGCCGGCAGATATGACCACCCTACTGCTGAAACTGTTTATCTCGGCATCAAAGAAGAGTTTCCGAATATCAGTCTCGGCACTGTATACCGTAATCTGTCATTACTTTCTGACATCGGTGAGATTCAGAAATTATCGACCGGTATCGGACCTGACCGTTTTGACGGGAATCCGGCTCTACATTATCATTTTATCTGCAAACATTGTGGCAGCGTTTTAGACCTTTCCGTAGATGGTCTTGATCATATCAATGTCCTTGCAAATCAGGGATTTGACGGTGAAATTGAAGGTCATATTACATATTTTTATGGGAAATGCGCAGACTGTAAAAAGAACAGTTAACGGTACAGTTCCAGTTGTTCTGCGAACTGTACAGCTTTCTATAAAAAAATATAAGAAAAAGTATTGACAAAATATATTTTTTAAATTAAAATCAGTAATAGTTACTATTATTAAAACTAAATAAAATTTAAATAAGAAAAGGAGAACAAAATTATGACAAAATGGGTTTGTACAGTATGTGGATATGTTTATGAAGGAGATGCTGCACCAGCAGAGTGTCCAGTCTGTCATGTAGGCGCTGATAAGTTCAAAAAAGTAGAAGGAGATCTTACACTTGCTGCAGAACATGAATATGGCGTTTACGCAAAAACAGTAAAAAACAATCCAGAAATCAGTGATGAAGACAAAAAATACATCTTCGACCAGTTAAAAGCAAACTTCGATGGCGAATGCTCTGAAGTTGGTATGTACCTCTGCATGGCTCGTATTGCTCACCGCGAGGGATATCCGGAAGTTGGTCTTTACTGGGAGAAAGCTGCTTACGAAGAGGCAGAACATGCAGCAAAATTTGCTGAGATGTTAGGTGAGGACTTAGAGCCAAACATGAAAGCTACTACAAAAGATAACCTGAAATGGAGAGTTGACTGTGAGTTCGGTGCTACTGCAGGTAAATTTGATCTTGCAAAATGCGCTAAGAAAAACAACCTTGATGCAATCCATGACACTGTTCATGAGATGGCCAGAGACGAGGCTAGACACGGCAAAGCCCTTAAGGGATTACTTGAGAGATACTTTGGATAAGCTACAAGCCGAGTAAGGATAAAAAGGAAAGATGACAGAATGGGGAATTTATTCACCAGACTGTCATCTTTTCTTTTTATTCTTATTGGGCGACAGCCCCAACAGTGAGAAGGAGCATAGCGGATTCGAGCTGGCTCGGCTTGTAGCGCAGCGGATTCCGAATGGGCATGGCTTTTCATTATCCTTATTATGCGACAGCCCAACAGCGAGAAGAAGCGCAGCGGATTCGAGCTGGCTCGGCTTGCAGCGTAGCGAGATAATCTTGCCCGGCACATCTGATTTTATTTTTCATTCTTTCCTTTGATATTTGAGTAAACGGTTTTGGCTCCAATCCCATCCAAACGTCCGATTTTTCCTGACAGAGCATTGATCACATCCTGCGGCGCATCAATTGCCACGCTGATAATGTTTACTTCACGCTCTCTGTATGGGATTCCCATTCGACCAATAATATACTTTCCATATTCATGCAAAAGATGATTCAACGCCTCGATTGATTCTGGATTCTCCACAATAATTCCAATTAATGCAATTCTTGTTTCCATGATACTCCTCTCTTCTCTAACACCGGTTACTTATACTTTCAACTGCAAAAATTACAATGTAAACTCGTGGTTTTCCTTTATATATGCCAGCAAACCTTCACAGCCATTTTTCACATCCCGATAGGTTGCCTCAAAATCTCCGGTATACCACGGATCAGCGACATCTCCTGCCTCCGACAGCCTGTGCGTGTGTTCATATCCCGCAAAGGACAGCATTTTGTAGATTTTTCCCTGACTGTCCTCGCCTCCGGCGATTTTTATCATGTTACGGATGTTCGCAGTATCCATGCCAATCAGATAGTCATAGTATAAATAATCGTTTCTCGTCATCTGACGCGCCCTGTGCGGGATGAGTGGAACGTTCTCTTCCCTGAGTTTCCTTACTGTTCCGTAATGTGGTGTATTTCCGATTTCTTCGCGGCTTGTCGCCGCGGAATCAATTTCAAAATAATCTGCCAGGTTCGCTTCCGCCGCCAGATGGGTAAATACACTCTGCGCCATAGTGCTGCGGCAGATGTTGCCGTGGCAGATGAATAGGATTTTTATCATAATTTTGTTTTCTCCTTGATTAGCCGGTTTTTCTGAGTATGTTGTGCGATGCTCTGCAATTAGAAATTACTATAAGTCCATTCCTATAACTACCATGCTATTTTATAAATCTACAGATTCCTATCCCACTTCCCGCCTATACTCCTCAATCGCCTCAAGGAACCTCTCTCCATACTTCGCAAATTTATTCTCGCCCACCCCATGAAACACCAGCATTTCAGGCTTGGAAGACGGCTTTTTTGCTGCCATATCGATCAGGGTCTTGTCACTGAAAATAATATACGGCGGCATGCTTTCCTCGCGTGCAATTTCAAGGCGGAGTTTTTTAAGCCGCTCAAACAGCTTGTAGCCGGAAGATGTAAGTGTTTCCACACTCCTTGCTTTCTTTTTCGTTTTGGCGGCCTTTTCCGGCTGTTTATCTTCATCTGTGATCTTAATGGAAACAGAAGCCTCTGGATTTTTTAAACCACTGATATCGCCAAGTTTGAGAACCTGATAATCTCCCACACGAAGATATCCCTCTAATACCAGCTGCTCGATCAAACGTCTTAACAGATTCTTGTTTGTTCCTGCCAGAACGCCGTATGACTTGTAGCGAACAGCTCCTATTTCCTCCAGCCTCGCCGTCTTAGCTCCGGCAACAGTGTCAATGATGATCTGCCTTCCATATCTTCCCTTCGCTTCGTATACGCAGTTGATCACTTTTTTGGCTGCTTCTGTCATATCCAGAGTTTCAAATTCCCGCAGGCAATTGCCGCAGTCCTGACACGGTTTTTTCGGATTTTCCCCGAAATACTTTAAAATATAATTGCGCAGACATTCTGTTGTATAGCAGTATCGCTCCATCACCTGCAGCCGCCGGACATCCCTTTCCCTGACCGTCTCCCTGTCCGCCGGATCGAGATCCTGCATTTCCTTATGATCCAATAAAAACCGGTTGATCACAATATCCTGCGGTGAAAATAAAAGAATGCACTTAGCGTCAAGTCCGTCACGACCGGCTCTTCCTGCCTCCTGATAATAATTCTCCATACTCTGCGGCATATTATAATGAATGACAAAACGGACATTTGATTTATCGATTCCCATGCCAAACGCATTTGTGGCAACGACAATACTCGTGTAATCGAATACGAAATCATCCTGCATTTTTTTCCGCTCCTCAGCATTCATTCCTGCATGATATTTTCCCACAGAAATGCCCTTGCTCTTAAGCAGTTCGTATATATTATCAACGTTTTTCCTTGTCGCACAATAGATAATTCCACTGTCACCGCTATGCTCGGAAATATATTTCAAAATATACTGCTCTTTATTCTTAGGCTTGTCCACCTGAAAAAACAGATTTTCCCTGTCAAATCCATTTACCAATGTAAAAGGATTCTGCAGCCCTAACGTGCAGATAATATCTTCGCGGACGGTTTCTGTTGCCGTAGCTGTAAATGCACTGATAATTGGACGTTTTTCCAGTGTTTTGACAAATTCAACAATTTTCATGTAGCTTGGGCGGAAATCCTGCCCCCACTGTGAGATACAGTGCGCTTCGTCCACTGTCACCATTGAAACAGGTACGCTTTTTGCGAGAGCGAGAAAGCCCTCTGTGACGAGCCGCTCCGGTGCTATATAAATAATTTTGTAAATGCCCTGTCTCGCTCTCCTGATCGTCTCATTATAATCTTTTTCAGAAAGTGAGCTATTGATAAATGCCGCCGGCACTCCTGCCTCATTTAATGCTTTGACCTGATCCTGCATAAGTGAAATAAGCGGCGAAACCACCAAGGTGATTCCCGGCAGAAGCACCGCCGGGATCTGATAGCACACAGATTTTCCCGCGCCTGTCGGCATGACTGCAAAAGCATCTCTCCCCGCCAAAATGCTGTCAATGACAGATTTCTGTCCCGCTCTGAACGAATCATATCCAAGCAAAATTTTTAATGCCTGTTCGGGGGTATGGTATTTGTCATTATTACATGTATCTTTTGTTTCCGCGTCCGAAGTATTGATATCTTTTGATAATAATTTCATGTGTCATCCTAACTAAAATTGTGTTTGTTTTATGTTATGTTTATTTCTCTATTCCTTTTTCTATTGCATTTGCAATCATCTTCAATCTATTTACTGTTGCTTTAGCATTTTTCATCGTGTATGTTGTATTTTCCTTTGCAGATGCTTGTTTATTCATCTCTAAAACATCTATCTCATCCGTTGAAAGAAGAGAAAAAACATTTAAAATTTCTTCAAGAGAAGGAGAATTATCCGTCATTCTTAATAACAAAAACATATCTCTTGCAGAAATACTTTCCAACATCTCTTGCTCTTTTCTAAAAGTAGCAACGATTAGTTCAATTAAATTCTGTTCTCTTTGCTTTGTTGAAATCAACTCTTGTAATCTTGATTTTCCATCAGGAGATTGAAATATTATCGCAATCTCCTGCAAATTTAATCCCAGTTCTTCTGCTTTTTTTGCTATATCAATCAATTCCTGATCCGTTATTAAGGCAACTTTTTTCCTTGATGCAAAGTTCTTTATTGTATCACCACTAAATCCAGCACCTACAATTGCAACATAATCAGCATTATTCTTCTCTTTATGAGCATCGATTGCCACATCGCTCACATCATTATGTGAAACCTGACCACTTGATTTTGACTTTGCGTCAACGATAGCCGTTACTTTTTTTCCTTCATCATCTTATCCAACGTACACTACATCAGTATTTCCTGGTCCACCTACTTCTTTTCGCTTCAAAACCCATATATCTTAAATACTTTTGCAACTCTTCTTCAAAAGCTACTCCTGAAGCTTTT
>ENA-OQHF01001007-OQHF01001007.1-human-gut-metagenome-genome-assembly--contig:-NODE-1007-length-16095-cov-1.998309_pt1 | contig 16095 bp, 14 predicted proteins | sample MGYA00242559_ERZ504709 | MGnify/ENA primary metagenome ERZ504709 (study PRJEB26092, sample SAMD00036203) | human gut metagenome | host: Homo sapiens | study: EMG produced TPA metagenomics assembly of... | reverse complement strand
CGAAGTTATTCAAGATTTAACATCTGTTCCTATGGTTAGCGCAATACCGCTTTCACACAATATAACAGCTCAAAAAGCCGAAGAAACAGACCTTGAAACTATCGTTACAGACTTCATTCACGAGCTTGGTGTTCCGGCACATATTAAGGGTTATCAATATATCCGAAGTGCAATAATGATGGTTGTTGAAAATATGGACCTGTTAAACTTCATCACTAAACAGCTTTATCCCGAAATTGCAAAGGCATATAATACAACCGCCAGCCGTGTCGAACGTGCAATCCGCCACTCAATAGAGGTCGCTTGGAGCAGAGGTAAGCCTGAGGTTATGAATGAAATTTTCGGCTACACAATCCACACAGGCAAAGGCAAGCCGACAAATTCAGAATTTATCGCAATGGTTGCCGACAGAATCAGACTTCAATTAAAATAATAAAATATATCTTCTCTCAAAAAAAGTATCCTCTGTTGAGGATACTTTTTTGTTAATTTTCTTGAACTGTTGTTTCTCCGCCGTCTGTTTCGGGAATGTCTGTTTCCTCTGTTGTCGGTACTTCTGTCGGCTCAGGTGTCGGAGCTAAAGTTGGCGTTGGTGTTGATTTAGGTTTATTCTGTAAATCGTATAATCTCATAATAGTTGAGATTGACTGTTCATTTGTATAATTTGATTTAGGTGAGAACATATCGTTGCCCATACCTGTCATTATCTCGGCTTTGTTCATCTGATAAACAGCCTCTTTTGCCCACTCGCCTATTTCTTCATCATCGGCATACTTATAATCCGACAATTTGTAATCCTCATAGAAATCGTTATACCCCATATACTGTGCTGTCTTATACAAAAGCATCGACGCCTCTTCACGCGTAATCGAATTATTAGGTTTAAATGTACCGTCCTCATAACCGCTTATAATTCCTGCCGTACCCAAAAGCGAAACTTCTTCTCTTGTTGTATCGCTGAATTTGACATTCTGCTCTGTCGGCAATTTATCCTTTGCCTTTAGCATATTTGCAAGGATTATGCAGAACTTTTCACGCGTCATATTGTCCGTATACACAAGTGTATCTTTGTATCTGTACGGTGCAACATCAAGCGAATACGCTCTCTTAACTTCTTTTTCTGCCCACTTTGACGGCTTTGATTTATTGAATGTTATATTTGCAAGCGGCATACGATGATTATAGTTCTCCCACTTCTGACCGTCTGCCGACTTAAATCTGTTTCCGTCTGCGTCCTCAACATAGTAATATCCGTCATAATAAACGGCAAGCTGAATAGTTTATCAAATTCATACTTATCTTTTATTTTATAATTCTTGTCAAGATAGTAATTGTCTTTACCTTCCCCCACTCTGAAGTGTAGTAATAAGGACAGCCGTCCCATTCAATCCATCTTAACATATATCCGGTATTTGTTTTCAAAAGTTCGTAACTGTCATAATTACCGTTTATAATATCCTTTACTTCCTGCGGCAATTCGTCCTTTACTTCCGATGCCAAGACACCTGTTGTAATCGGTCCTTGCTCTGCTCTCGGTTCATCGACATAATCTTCGTAATACTTATCAATATGACTTTCATTGCATACTCTGAATGAATTTCTTATACCGCCGACGTAATTTATAGGTAAGACCATATTAATCGTAAATGCCTTTTCACTGTTTGCCGGAATTAATACACTTGCCATTGTATCTTTTTTAGCAGGACTTGACTCGTCTTTCAAAAGACCGCTGTGCTTGCCGTTTTCGTCCTCAACATACACCGCAATATTTGACGAAGTTTCGGCAACGTATTCAAAATACTTACCTTTATTCGTTACGTTCTTAACTTTTAAATTATATGCCTCTGTTACGCAATAGTTGCCCATACTGCAACCGTAGCCTTGATTACTGCGTTTAACGGAAAGTTCATAATTTGGAACATAGTCCTCTCTGTTGTACCAAGTTGACGCACCCGGATATTCCGCGGTATCACTGTGATACGGGTCCCATATCCATAAATTATTTTTTTCTTTTTCCTTTACATTAGAGCCGTAATAATCAAGTTTTGAATCATCTTTGTAGGTCAAAGTGAGCAAGTCCGATTGTACAGATATATCTTTCGACCAAATATCGTCCTGCGGATTAAGATTGGTGCACCACGCGTCCGTAACATAGCCGTCAGGCTGATATTGATTAAATACTTTGTTTTTTATATACTCACCGTCTTTGTATGTATTGTCAATAGTATATTCAAGGTCAACATTAACCTTTGGAAGTGAATCGGCAATACCTTTTTCCGTTCTTGTGTATGAATATTTTCCGAACTTTGCATTCGGGTCAAAACTGCTTCTGTCCTTTAATTCATCACCCGTTTTGAATGCCGCAACATTAAAATTCATTTTGCCGTAATTAAGTGATAATTCTCCAAGTATCTGTGACGGCTTGTGATAGCCGATACTTGTGTAATCGTCCATATAGTCGCTAAGCCATATTGTTTCGCCTTTTTTCAGTTCAACAGTTACAGGCTCATATGGCTTTGCCTCGTATAACCAGGCACCGTTTAATTGTGACAGGTTTACACCAAGCATTGACGCAAGTCCGTTAATGCAACCGAATTTGTTTGTTTCTTTTGACCACGTTCCGTCACTGAATATAAACGACTCGTCCTCAACAGCCTCAAAAAATGCTTTGTTTATAGTTATTTCACTGTCCTCAACAGCCGTGAGTTCAACATCAACTTCAATTTCATATCCTGCACCGTAACCGCCGTTACTGTCAGTGTAATTTATATGACAAATAAGAAAGTCATATAAATCCGGTTCAAGATTTTCGTTGTTCATAATATATGACGGCGGATTGTCGTCACTGTTCATTAAGTCCTGATTTCTGATTGCTTCGGGATTGTTGCAGTAAATCCACTTGCCTTCTCCTTCAGGCGTAAATGTCATATCTGCTGCCGATGCACTTACCCCCAATGCACAAAGCAATACTATAATTGCTAATATTTTCTTCAATTCCTCGTCCTCCTTTTTGTATATTTATATTTATTTAGACGTTAAATAATTCAATTTTGTTCCATTTGTTTCCGTAAAAAACGGAACATCTCAGTCCGTTTTGTGTGTGATGTGTATTTTGTGGGTTGTAAAATGTGCCAATCTTTCTTGCCACCCCTCAGTCGGCTTTGACGACAGCTCCCCTCAAAGGGAGCCTTAGTATGCCGCTCCTTGAGGAGAGATGCCTGAAAGGCGGAGTGGTGGCGTATTTTATTCTTCTGTTCTTCGCTTTCTTCATCATCACTGTAATAAAGCTCACCTGCACGCATCATTTCAATCATATCCCATACAGTATATTTGCCCTCATCATCTTGTGTTGAAAACGGTACAAGAATATCATCTTCGCCCATTTCAAGAGTTTCCCAAATTCTTTGAAGATTCGGCTCAATCTCTCTCTTTTTAAGCTTATCCATTTTTGTTGCAACAACTATCAAATTCGTATGATAATGGCGAATCCAATTTGCCATTGTTATATCGTCCTTAGTCGGCTTATGACGGCTGTCAACAAGCAATATCGTCTGCACAAGCGGTTCACGGTTTGCAAGATAATCCTCCATCATCTTGCCCCACTTTTCCGTTTCGGACTTTGAACGCTGTGCATATCCGTAACCCGGCAAGTCAACAAGATAAATTGTATCGTCGATATTATAAAAATTAATCGTAATTGTTTTACCCGGTGTACCCGATACTCTCGCCAACGATTTTCTGTTAAGCAGTTTATTTATCATAGAAGATTTACCGACATTTGAACGTCCTGCAAATGCAAATTCCATATAACCTGTCGTGGGTATTGGTTTTGGACGTACTGCGGAAATTGTAAGGCTAACATTATGTATATTCATAATTTATATCATTCCTTTCTTCACTTATCTTAAAGCATTTTCAAGTACAGTATCCATACTCTTTACAGGTATGAAATTGATTTTGCTTCTTACTTCCTTAGGGACATCGTCTATATCGGCTTTGTTTTCGTTCGGAATAATAATATCGGTTATTCCTGCTCTGAATGCCGCAAGCGACTTTTCTTTCAAACCGCCTATCGGAAGAACTCTGCCTCTAAGCGTGATTTCACCTGTCATTGCAATATCGTTTCTTACAGGATTTTTTGTAAGCGCCGATACAACTGCCGTTGCCATTGTTATTCCGGCTGACGGACCGTCTTTCGGTACTGCGCCTTCCGGCACGTGAATATGTATATCCTTTGTTTTATGGAAATTTTTCCGCTAATACCGAGTTTTTGTGAATTTGCTCTTATGTAGCTGATTGCCGCCATTGCACTTTCTTTCATAACATCGCCGAGCTTACCTGTAAGTTCGACTTTTCCGCTTCCCGGCATAACGTTAACTTCTATCGACAACGTGTCACCGCCTACCGACGTCCAAGCCAATCCTCTTGCAACACCTATTTCGTCCTGCTCATTCATTTTTTCAAAATGGAAACGTTCCTTACCGAGATATTCCTCAAGATTTTGCTTTGTAACCTCTATCGGTCTTTCGGTGTTTTCAAGAAGTTTCTTAACCGCCTTACGGCATATCTTACCTATTTGCTGTTCAAGTTTTCTGACGCCCGCCTCACGAGTGTAATATTCGATTACAGCCTCAATCGCGTCATCTGAAATTGTCAAATCATTGTCATCAAGTCCATTATTTTTCATAGATTTCTTCACAAGATAATCCTTTGCAATATGGAATTTTTCATTGCTTGTATAACCCGAAAGTTCAATGATTTCCATTCTGTCAAGCAACGGTCTTGAAACCGTATCAAGTGAATTTGCTGTTGTGATAAACAACACCTGTGACAAATCAAACGGTACTTCAATATAATGGTCGCGGAATGTTCCGTTTTGTTCATAGTCAAGCACTTCCAAAAGTGCGGCTGACGGATCACCTTTATAATCCGCACCCATTTTATCAATTTCGTCAAGCAAAATAAGCGGATTTTTTGTTTTTGCCTCTTTCATTGCCGCTATAATTCTGCCCTCCATAGCGCCTATGTAAGTCTTTCTGTGACCTCTTATATCTGATTCGTCGTGAATACCGCCGAGAGATATTCTGACATATTTTCTGCCGAGCGAACGTGCGATTGACTTTGCAACCGACGTTTTACCCACTCCCGGAGGTCCCGCAAAACAAAGTATCGTACGTTTTTGCCTTTTGTGTTCTGTCTTACCGCAAGATATTCAAGCACGCGTTCCTTGACCTTTTCAAGTCCGTAATGGTCCTCATTCAATATCTTTTCGGCATTTTTAATATCAAAGCTTTCCTTTGACAGCTTGTTCCAAGGAAGGCTTAAAACAGTATCAAGATAATTTCTAATCACCGAACTTTCAGCCGACGACGGCGGCATTTTTGAAAACCTGTCAACTTCTTTCATAAGTTTTTCTTTCGTATCCTTAACGGTTTTCAATTTATTTATTTTCTGCTTATATTCTTCTACTTCCGCCTTTATGCCGTCGGTATCGCCAAGTTCGTCCTGTATCACTTTTAATTGCTCGCGCAAATAATATTCTCTTTGATTTTTGTCAATTCTTTCTTTGACTTTCTGCGCAAGCTGTTGCTCCAACTTCAATACTTCAAGCTGATTTTGTATTGTAATTATAAGTTTTTCCGCTCTGTCATATGAATCAAATTCAGATAAAATTTCCTGTTTTTCTTTTGTGTCAATTTCAAGACTTGCGGCAATCACATCACAAAGTTCACCTATTTCCTCAATACCCATAACCGCCATAAAATTATCGGCAGTAAGTTTTGGATTTTGAGAAAAATATTCTTCGTAAGACTTTTTAAGTCGCCTTATATAAGCCTGTTTTAAAGGATGATTTTCTTCGTACAAATCGTCAAATTCCTGTACTTCCGCCTCAAAAAACGGTTTTTCGGAAATGAAATTTTCAATAATTCCACGTTCCAATCCCTTTACTATAACTCTTGTTATACCGCCGGGCATACGCATAACCTGTTTTATAACCGCAAACGTACCTATACTGTATATATCGTCAACAGTCGGTTGTTCTATTGTATAATCCTTTTGCGCCGTAAGGAATACTATTGAATCATTTTCAGCAGCACTTTCAAGTGCTTTTATGGACATTTCTCGTGCCGCGTCAAAGTTAAGCGTCATATGCGGGAACAAAACCATTCCACGCATTGGCACTACCGACACACGTTTTAGTTCTTTTTCCAATCCGTTTTTCACTCCTATAAGATTAATATTACTATTATATAATTTTTTCGTATAATTTTCAACTGTTTTTTACAGTTTTTTATTTAGGTTTTATGACCGATATATCAATTATTTTTTTCATCACTGCTTATATATCCGTTTGTATAATGACACGTTTTTAAAATCCACGCAATATCGTCCAAAGTTACGTTTCTTCTGTTGTCAAGAAATATAATATTTTTAGCCATTTGAAGAATTTTAACCGCATCTCTGCCGTTTTTCGCATAACATGCAATCATCTCAACCGCATTTTGTTCTATATTGATTTTTATTCTTTCAGCCGCACCGTAAATTATCTTTTCTATATTCTCCCTCGTCAAAGGATTAAAATAAATTTCGACACATCTTGAACGAACAGCCTCGGGAATTTCTTCGGGCTTTCTGGTTGTTGCACCGATAAGTCTGAAATCTGCAGGTATGCCGTTTTTGAATACATCGTGTATATACGTTGGGATTTTTTTGTTTTCTTCGCTGTAATATGCACTTTCAAACATAACCCTCCTGTCCTCAAGCACCTTTAACAGCTTGTTAATCTGACAAGTCTGTAATTCGCCGATTTCATCTATAAACAAAACTCCTCCGTGAGCCTTTGACACCGCTCCCTCTTTAACCTGAGGTACACCTGCGACGCCGTATGCGCCTGCGCCTTGATATATCGGATCATGTACCGAGCCGATAAGCGGATCGGCAATGCTTCGTTCATCATATCGCATTATAGTTGCGTCTGTTTCGATAAACTTCGCATTTTTTGAAAACGGTGTACCGTTACTTTTCTTTGCACATTCCAATGCCACCCTTGCCGCCGCCGTTTTGCCGACACCTGCCGGCCCGTATATCAAAATATGCTGTGGGTCAGGACCGCAAAGTGCCGCTTTTATCGCTCTTATTCCGTCGTCCTGACCTATTATTTCATTCACGTTTTTAGGTCTTGCCGTTTCCGTTACAGGTTCAGACAAATGTATATGTCGCATATAATTAAGGTGTTCAGCCTCTTTTTTTGAATTGTTTGCAAGGGTTTCACTGTCGCTTTTTTCATTCCTCAGCTTTGTGAAAAAATACATTCCTATAACAAGTGTAAAGAAAAACTGTGTTATCATTATTACACTATTCATATCTATTCCTCCGGACATTTCTTAATACTCTAACTATATTCTTTTCAGAGTAATTTTAATTATTCCAAAATGTCTATGGGAATATTTTTAGTCTTTAACGCAAACAACAGAGCTTTTTGCTCTGTTGTTATAATTGCTAATTCAAATCTTCTAAATTTCCGCCCATCAATTCGTATGCTTTTTCAAACTGATTGTCTGTTGTCACTTCAATCTTTGAAAAACTTTTCAATTTTCTTTGAGTCGTATGTCAAGGACTCCGTATGAAGCAATCATTTGCTTTTTGGAAGTCCTTTATCGCAGTTTTCAATTCATCGTCAAATTACATCACTGTCCGTATTTCCGTTATAGAAATCCAACAGATAAAGTCTTTCCTTTGCGGCTTTAACATTATTGGACGAATTACCGTATGATTGTTTTGTTGTATAATCAAACGGCGTATTACTTTGATGTATCTATTCTGTCTGTTAGTATTTTCAACTTCAACATCAGGTGTAAGTCCGATATGGTTTATTTCCTTACCGTTTCTTGTCACATACTGACCTGTTGTAAGTTTAAAAACAGAACCGTTTGAAAAGCGGATATGTATTTTGAATTACCGCCTTACCGAAAGTCTTTGTTCCGATAAGAGTACCGCCCTTGGAATCTTGAATTGCACTTGCAAGAATTTTCAGACGCAGAAGCAGTATGCTCATTTACAAGTACCGCAAAGTCAAATTCAGGCTTATCAAGCTTTGATTCATATGTAACGTTATACTTTGTATCTCTGAATTTAACGTCGATTATCTTACCTTTTTTTACAATCTGCTGTGCAATCTCAACCGATGATGACACAAGACCGCCGCCGTTATTTCTCAAATCAAGAATTATCTTCTTAATATTCTTTTCACGCATCCAATCAAGTGCATCTGTAAATTCATCGGTAGTTGTCGAATTAAAGGTTGTAATTTGAATATAACCTATATTACCCTTCAATTCAGCCGAATTAACGGAATTTTCATGTACCGCAACACGCGTTGTTATAAATTCAAGTTCTTCCCCGTCACGCAGCACGGAAACTCTGACGCTTGTATTTTCTTCGCCGATTATTTTGTTACGCACTTCGGATATGCTCCAGCCCGTAACGTTCTCGCCGTCAACCTTGCAAATCTTGTCGCCGATTTTAAGTCCTGCTTTTTCAGCCTTACTGTCCTCATTGAGAAAACCCACAATTTCAACATAACCGTCATCAGACATTTTCATTGATATACCGATACCGTAAAAATTCTGATTTAATTTATCCTGAAATGCCTTATACTCCTCCGGAGTGTAAAATTCACTGTAATCATCAAGGCTTTCAAGCATTGACTTCAACAACTGCACCAACAATGGGTCATTATTTTCAAGCAACTTTGAAAGACCCTGTTTCATTATTTCTTCTTCCGTAAGTGAATCGTCTATATATCTTTCGGCAACGTATTTTGCCATTTGTTCAAATGCACCGTATTCACCGCTGTATTTTGATTCTTCCGCTGTTTCTGTTCCAGCCGCAAAAACACTTCCCGACATAAGCAACATAACAACAGACAAAATAGCCGCTGTCAATTTCTTCTTCATATGCACTACCTCTTACTTACTGTTATTTTCATATCGTTAAAATATTTTTCGCCCTGTACCGTAAGTGTATAAACAAGCTCGATAGTTCCGCCGTTTTCGTCAAGTTTTGATACTATTCTTTGCGTTTCAATCTCCATCGGCACTGTGCCGTAAGGCAAATGATACAAAAACTCTTTCTTTGTATCAACCTTATACGTCATTGACGAATTTACACTTCCCGTACGTTTTATAAGTATCTCGTTGCCGTCTATTTTTATCATAGACGAAATTTTATCTCCGTTATTTTCTGTTTTGTACGTTATATACTGCTTACCGTTTTTTTCGGTGTAATTTCCGTAAGCCGTTTCTTCTATTGTGTCGGTTTCCGAATCAATCGTCTGTCTGTTGCTGACCTTTATACGATATTCGTTATCAGTATTTTTCAATGTCAATCTTATTCACCTGTCCGTTAATTTCTCTTTCAAGGAAAATTCCGCCAAGCTCCTCAAAGCTTGATATATCATCGCTTACATAATATCTGTATTGATTTTCGTCACACTTGCCGTCATGCAAAAGGTTTTCTTTTGTAAGTTTCTTTTTTAAATACTTTGCAACCTCCGCACCCGAATTTATCAGTGTAACGTCATCACCCATATATTCTCTTATAACCTTTTCAATCAAAGGATAATGCGTACAGCCCAAAATAAGTGTATCAACACCTTGATTTCTTATTTCTTCAAGATATTCCGCCACGATAATTCTCGTAACCTCCGTATCGAAATATCCGTTTTCAACAAGCGGTACAAACATAGGGCAAGCCTTTGCAAAAGTCTGCATCTCGCTGTCATATGCCTTTATCTGCTTTTCGTATTCACCGCTTTTGATTGTTCCCGCCGTACCTATAACGCCGATTTTCTTGTTCTTTGTCGCTCTTACCGCCGCATAAACAGCCGCGTCAATTACGCCGATAATCGGCACGTCAAATTCGTCCTTAATCGCAGGCAATGCCGCAGAACTTGCAGTTCCGCAAGCGATAACTATAATTTTCACATCAAATGTGTTAAGAAAACGTATGTCACCTCTTGTATATTTAAGCAACGTTTCTTTTGAACGCGAGCCGTAAGGAACTCTGCCCGTATCACCAAAATATATAATGTCCTCTTTCGGTAACTCATTTATTATCTGCTTTACGGCAGTAAGTCCTCCAAGTCCTGAATCAAAAACACCTATACATTTGTTATCCATTATTTTACTCTCTTTTCCGCAAGCTCGATAAGTTTGTCTAAAAGCTCGCTGTATTCTATACCGACAGCACCCCATAGTTTCGGATACATACTTATGTTTGTAAATCCCGGAAGTGTGTTGATTTCATTTAATACAACACTTCCGTCACTGTGCTTAACAAAAAAGTCAACTCTTGAAAGTCCGCTGCCGTCAAGTGCCTTAAATGCTCTTACGGCATACTCTCTGATTTGCTCGATTGTTTCCTTAGGCAGATCGGCAGGAATTTGAAGTTCTGTTGAGTTGTCATTGTACTTTGCGTCAAAGTCATAAAATTCAACAGTCGGCATAATTTCACCTACTGTTGCGGCTTTTACGTCCTCATTACCAAGTACGGCACATTCAACCTCATGACCGTCGATATTTTCTTCTACAAGTATTTTTCTGTCAAACTGTGCGGCATTTTCAAGTGCGGCTTTTAATTCTTTTCTGTCGTGAGCCTTTCCCACTCCGACAGACGAACCTGTTCTTGCAGGCTTAACAAAGCAAGGATAACCAAGCTTGTTTTCGATTTCATCCATCTTATCTTCAAAGTTGTCTGTTTTATTTACAACAACCCAATCAGCCTGCGGAATATCTGCACTTGCAAACACGATTTTTGATGAAGTCTTATCCATACCGTTTGCAGACGCCATTACGCCCATACCGACATAAGGTATTCCCGAAAGTTCAAAAAGACCTTGAATTGTTCCGTCCTCTCCGAACTCACCGTGAAGTACAGGAAAAATAACGTCAGGATGAATTTTCATAACCTTATCGCCGTCAAAAACAATTATAGCCTTATCCTCTGCATCAGGAGAAAGAATTGCCTTCTTCTTGTTTTCCGTATCCTGTTCCCATTCTCCGCTTTCAATCTTTGCATAGTCGCCTGTGTACAGATACCATGCACCGTTTTTTTGTAATTCCTATTGTTGAAATATTGTATTTATCTTTATTAAGGTTATTTAAAACCGATGTAACCGATTTTCTTGAAATTTACGTGTTTCCGGTGACTGTCCGCCGAAAATAACACACAATTCTAACATTATGTAATCACTCCTAAAACTTTATATAATATTATAATACCTTTTTCGTCACTAAATTGCAAGTGTATTTATTAAAAGTTTATCTTTTTCTCAACTTTTCGAGTACATTTTCAAAATACTCCGGTATATCACTTGTAAATTCCATCATTTTGCCTGTCCGCGGGTGTACAAAACCAATCGTTTTTGCGTGAAGCAACTGACCGTTTAAATTGAACTTTTCTTTTTTAATTCCGTAAAGCGGGTCGCCTACTATGCTGTGACCGATTGACGCCATATGCACTCTTATCTGATGTGTTCTGCCTGTTTCAAGGATACATTCAACAAGTGTATATTGTCCGAATCGTTCAAGTACGTTAAAATGCGTAACCGCCTCACGTCCGCCGAATACAACAGCCATTTTCTTTCTGTCAGACGGATTTCTGCCGATAGGCTTATTTATTGTGCCGCTGTCCTCTTTTATATTGCCGTTTACAAGTGCAACATATTTACGCATTGCTTTGCGTTCTTTAAGCTGTTCCGACAACTTCAAATGTGCCTCATTATTTTTTTGCGACTATCAAAAGTCCCGACGTGTCCTTATCAATTCTATGCACAATCCCGGGACGGATTACACCGTTAATTGCAGAAAGTTCGTCACCGCAATGGTAGACAAGACCGTTTACAAGCGTACCCCTCTCGTTACCCGGTGCAGGGTGAACGCAAAGTCCCTGCGGTTTGTTCACAACGATAACATCACTGTCCTCATATACGATATTAAGCGGTATATTTTCAGGCTCAATAGAAAGTTCTTCGGGTTCGGGTACATTTATCGTTATTTCCTCCGTACCCAAAATCTTATATTTCTTTAAAAGCTGTTTTTCTCCGCAAAGCACAAGACCGTCCTCGCACAATTTCGCCGCATAACTTCTTGAAATATCCGAATTGTCCGCAATGAATTTATCAAGCCTTTCGCCTTTGTTTTCCTCTGCCGCATTAATTTTTAACGTCTGCATTTTTATCCTCTTTATCAAACCAAATAAAATAAACCACAAGCAATATCGCACCGACAGTTATACCTATATCGGCAATATTGAATACCGGAAAGTTTATAAATGACGTCTGTATATAGTCAATAACAAAACCTCTGAAAATTCTGTCTATTGCATTGCCGAATGCACCCGCAAACATCATTGTAATCGATGTACACAAAAGCGGATGTGTCGGCTTTTTCTTTATCCAGTATATTACCGCACAGATACAGAATGCAACCGAAATAATGCTCAAAAGTGAAAGTTTTCCCGAAAGGAGCGAAAATGCCGCGCCCTTGTTTTGAATATATGTTATATCAAATAAATTCAGTATCGAAAATGCAGTATCGCCTACATTCATACCCGAAACAACCAAGTATTTTACCGCTTGATCGGCTATAATTATAAGCACCGCAATAATAAGCCAAAGCATATATAATCTCCTTATTTTGTAATATAATCGAATGCAGCGAATATTTCGTCCTTTGAAACATCAGTCGTCTGCATAACCTCGCCGACTTTTGTCGGCAAAACAAATTTTAATTTACCTGCAATTTTCTTTTTGTCCTTCTGCATATAGCCGTAAACAATCTCTTTTTCAGGCAAATCAACACGAATTTTAAAACCGTACATATTAAGTACGTTCTCAATACGATTTAATGTACTTTCATCAATCATATTTCGCTTATACGCAATATACGACGCACCGACCATACCAATTCCGACACACTCACCGTGAGTCATCTTAAAATCGTATGCCGATTCGACCGCGTGACCGATTGTATGACCGAAATTGAGAATTGCACGAAGTCCGTTTTCTTTTTCGTCCTGCTCAACAACGTCAGCCTTAATCGAACAATTTATCTTATCCATCTTTATAAGCGTTTCATTGTCAAGTGTTTTTATCTTGTCGCTGTTTTTCTCGATATAATCAAAGAATTCGCTGTCTCTTATAATTCCGTGCTTGATAACCTCTCCCATTCCCGAAACAAATTGTTCGTTCGGAAGTGATTTCAAAGTTGCCACATTTATGTACACAAGTTTCGGCTGATGAAAAGCACCTAAAATATTCTTGCTTTCCATAAAGTCAATACCTGTTTTTCCGCCGACAGAGCTGTCCGACTGTGAAAGAAGTGTTGTAGGCACTTGCACAAAATCAATACCGCGCATAAATATTGCCGCGGCAAATCCTGCCATATCTCCTACCACGCCGCCACCAAGTGCAACAATCATACTTTTTCGTCCATTTCGTGTTCGATACACGCACCGCATATGCCGAGTATTGTATCCATACCCTTGTTTTCTTCACCTGCCGTAAATGCGTATATTTTTGAATCATAGCCGTTTTTTATAAGTAAATCGTTTACTTCGTCGGCATATAGTTTTTCTACGTTACTGTCCGTTACAACAAGTAATTTTTTCGGTGCATTTATATCCGACATTGCTTTTGCAAAGCCGTTAAAGCTATCCGAAAAAAGTATATCGTATGATTTTTTCCCTAAATCAACAAATAATTTTTCCATATTCAATATTCCTTTTAGTGTCCCTGTTTTTAGTGTCCCCTTATAGTGAAAGTGACGGTATCGCATTAAGCGTCATATCCGCAAAATTCTTTTCAAGATAACCGTAATATCCCGCACATGCTATCATTACCGCATTATCCGTACAAAGTATAGGCTCCGGATATACAACTTTTATGTCCTTTTCACCTGCAAGAAGTGTCATTTTTTCACGCAACGCACTGTTTGACGCAACACCGCCTGCAAGTGCGATAATCTTGCTGTTTTTCTGTTCTGCCGCCTCTATCGTGTGTTCACACAAAACGTCCGTAACCGCATCCTGAAAGCTTGCGGCAATGTCGGCTTTATTATATTCTTCACCGTTTTGTTCAAGTTTGTGAAGATAATTTATGACCGCCGTCTTAACACCGCTGAATGAGAAATCAAGCGAATTTTTATCCATTCTCACGCGCGGGAAATCAACCGCTTTCGGATTACCCTCTTTGGCAAGTTTATCAATAAGCGGGCCGCCCGGATAACCCAAACCAAGCACACGAGCTATTTTGTCAAACGCCTCACCTGCCGCATCGTCACGTGTTCTGCCCATTATTTCAAGATGCGTGTAATCCTCAACGCTCACAATATGACTGTGTCCGCCTGACGCAACAAGGCATACAAACGGCGGTTCTAAATCTTTGTGTGCCACAAAATTAGCCATTATGTGTCCCTTTATGTGATGTACCGGCACAAGCGGTTTGTTAAGCGCAAACGCAAGTGCTTTTGCCGTTGATACTCCGACAAGCAACGCACCGACAAGACCCGGACCGTATGTAACCGCAATCGCGTCAATATCGTCAAATGTTACGTTTGCCTCCTCCAATGCCTCGTCTATAACTGCGTCAATCGTTTCAATGTGTCGTCTTGACGCAACCTCCGGTACAACACCGCCGAATTTTTTATGCAATGCTATCTGCGTATTTATTACGTTAGACAAAACCTCTCTGCCGTCTTTTACGACAGCGGCCGCAGTTTCGTCACATGAACTTTCAATTCCAAGTATAAGCACGTTATCACTCCTCACACGGTTCAAAGCTTTTCGTCATTATCCAAGCGTCCTCACCGTTATCACTGTAATATCTTTTCCTCTCACCTATTATATCAAAACCGTATTTCTTGTAAAGCCCTTGGGCCGCTATGTTACTTTTGCGGACTTCAAGAGTTAAAAGTTCCAGCTTTAATGTAATGGCTGTTTTTATCATTTCACTGATAAGCATACTGCCTATTCCGTTTTTCTGTATTCCGGAAGTACCGCGACATTTGTTATATCACCCTCACCCGACACGTTCCAAAGCCCTGCATAGCCGATACACTTACCGTTATCCTTTGCGACAAAATACACCGCAAGTTTGTTTTGCATTTCGTCGTGAAAAGATTTTTCCGATCCACGGAACTGCAAAGCACTTTTTTTCAAGCTCCGCAATTTCCGCAACGTCATCATCTGTCATGCGTGTTATCGTAATATTTTTCATATCACTTTTTACTTTGCATATCTGCGATTTTTTCCGCAACGTCTACAAGCGCGTCATAAATCTCTTGTGCAACTTCTTCATATTCTTCAAGGTCACCGCCGTAAGGATCGGATATGTCACCGCTTGAACCTGCATATTCAAGTAATGTGTATACCTTGCCTTTTGCCAAAGGCTCAAGTATTTGCTTGTGTCCCTCTGTCATTGTTAGGATTAAATCACATTGCTTTATAAGGTCCTCCGTTACAGGCTGTGTTCTGTGGCCTGATAAGTCTATGCCGTATTTCATAAGTGCTTTAATCGCATTTTCACTTGCACCTTGACCGTCCTCGGCAAATATTCCGGCTGATTCGATAAATACATCAAGGTCGTTTTCAACAGCGATTTTGTCCATTATCGCTGCCGCCATCGCACTTCGGCACGTGTTGCCTGTACATACAAATAATATATTCATAAATTTCGTATCTCCTTTCGTATTTTGGTATGCCACCACACTTGTTCGGGCGACCGATGATCGCCCCTACGCATCTTGCTTTGCCACCACTCCGTCACTTCGTGACACCTCTCCTCAAGGAGAGGCTTTTGGGTATTCGCTGACTTTCGTAAGTCTCCCATTGAGGGGAGATAGCAACAACGTCGACTGTGGGGTGGTTCTTGCGGGCGACCGATGATCGCCCCTACTAATTGTACCGCCCCAAGCAAAAAGTGGTGCTGTGGGCGATTTTTCGGTTTTAGACGTGGATTACTCTCTGCGCCGCCGCTTTATACAATCTGTTTTTCACTGCAAGTCCGTAGCCGTCTTTTTCGGAAAATTCGGCAAA
>ENA-OQHF01001003-OQHF01001003.1-human-gut-metagenome-genome-assembly--contig:-NODE-1003-length-16107-cov-5.934230_pt1 | contig 16107 bp, 13 predicted proteins | sample MGYA00242559_ERZ504709 | MGnify/ENA primary metagenome ERZ504709 (study PRJEB26092, sample SAMD00036203) | human gut metagenome | host: Homo sapiens | study: EMG produced TPA metagenomics assembly of... | reverse complement strand
TGGTATAAAGTGGGATTGCCATCGCTCAACGGATAAAAGCTACCCTGGGGATAACAGGCTTATCACTCCCAAGAGTTCACATCGACGGAGTGGTTTGGCACCTCGATGTCGGCTCATCGCATCCTGGAGCTGTAGCAGGTTCCAAGGGTTGGGCTGTTCGCCCATTAAAGCGGTACGCGAGCTGGGTTCAGAACGTCGTGAGACAGTTCGGTCCCTATCCGGCGCAGGCGGAGGAAATTTGATAGGAGCTGTCCTTAGTACGAGAGGACCGGGATGGACGGACCGCTGGTGTATCTGTTGTACTGCCAAGTGCATAGCAGAGTAGCCAAGTCTGGAAGGGATAAACGCTGAAGGCATCTAAGCGTGAAGCCCCCCTAAAGATAAGATTTCCCATACCATAAGGTAGTAAGACCCCTTGAAGACGACGAGGTAGATAGGGCAGAGGTGGAAGTACGGTAACGTATGGAGCTGACTGTTACTAATCGGTCGAGGCTTTAACCAAAGAAGGCTGAAGTGTAAGAGATGTAGAAAGATTCTTGTATGTTGTTTTGAAGGTATATCCTTTATATATAGATTTAATAATGAGATTCAAGCATTCTTAGAGATAAGGATGCTTTTTTTATTGCATAGGAAATTTCGATGAAATCCCCTATGCAATAAAAAGCCCTCCGGGCAGGATCACACTGTGGCGGCGGAAAAGATTGTTAAATCATAGTAAAATAGGTTGACGATATCAGAAAAATCTGATAATATAACCCAGAATGAAAACAAAGAATGCTGAGAGATATTAGTAAAGATGTGAAAGGAGGTGTATGTTCATGGATAGTTGCGATCGTATAGGACGAAGTTGTATGCGGGGTCAAAAAAGAAAATATAAGATGCGAATGCTGCTCTCTGTGAAGATACATGAATAGCAACATTTGTATTATGATATCCTTTTTGATACACCGCGAAACAGAAAGTTCTTTACATCACAACAGAGTATGTGATCTGCTTTAGGAATTTCAATCTGAAGCGGTGTATTTTTGTGCCTAAATATTGGTGTTTTGCAACCAGATTTAGGAAAAGAAGGAGGATATCATGAAAAATGCAAGAAATCAGCATAGAACAGATTATGCAAAAGAATTGGTCAAGATCGTACAGACAACGAAAGATAGAGAAGAATTAAAGAAAAAGATCGCAGCTTATCACGAAAGAGATATTGCAAATGCGATCGTAGAATCAGATAAAACAGTTAGAAAATGTATCTATGACATTTTAGACATTGCAGATATTGCAGAGATTTTTTCTTATATCGAAGAGGAACCAGGAAAATATCTGGAAGAAATGCCAATTGAACAGGCAGCGAAAGTTGTATCAAACATGGATTCAGATGATGCGATGGATCTGTTTGAAGAATTAAATGAAGAAGATAAATACAAATTATTAAAGAGACTGGATAAAGAAGCAAAAGAAGATGTTCAGAAACTGCTGTCTTACGAGGAAGATCAGATCGGTAGTTGTATGACGAATAATTATATTGTAGTAAGAAATGATGTAACGATTCGTGAGGCAATGAGTACACTTGTAAAGCAGGCAGGAGAACATGATAATATCCAGACACTTTATGTGATAGATGAGAATGGGATTTTTGCAGGAGCGATCGATCTGAAAGATTTGATCATCGCAAGAGAACATGATAATCTACAGGACATCATAAGCAGTTCTTATCCTTATGTATATGAACATGAAAAAATCAGTGAATGTATGGAAATCTTAACAGATTACGAAGAAGATTCCATCCCAGTACTGACACAAGATAAGAAAATCGCAGGAATCTTAACATCTTCCGATATTGTAGAATTGGTCGATGACGAGATGGGAGATGACTATGCAAAACTTGCTGGTTTAACAGAAGAGGAAGATTTAAATGAACCCACGATAGTTAGTATGAAGAAGAGACTTCCATGGTTGATCGCATTGTTATTCTTAGGAATGGCAGTATCCTCAGTTGTTGGAATGTTTGAATCTATTGTTGCGGTATTACCAATCGTTATCTGTTTCCAATCCCTGGTACTTGATATGGCGGGAAATGTTGGAACACAGTCTTTAGCTGTAACAATCCGCGTATTAATGGATGAAAATCTGTCAGGTAAGAAAAAGATTGCTTTGTTATTTAAAGAAATGAAGATCGGTTTCTTAAATGGAGCGAGCCTAGCGATCATGGCACTCGTATTTTTAGGGGTGTACATCCATTTATTTAAACATTATGCATGGATTTCTTCATTCCTGATTTCAGGGTGCGTAGGAATTTCACTGATCGTTGCGATGGTGATCTCAAGCCTTGTAGGAACGATCATTCCAATGTTCTTTCATAAGATCAACATTGACCCAGCAGTGGCTTCTGGTCCATTGATCACAACTATCAATGATTTAGTTGCAGTTATCACATATTATGGACTTTCTGGTCTTGTGTTGATTCAGTTATTTCATATATAAAGAAGAGAGTGGCAAAAGTAAATTCTTGCCACTCTCTTCTTTATATGTTTGGTGCTTTATTTTTCATGAAAGGAGAAGTCGCTTTTTCCATTTTGTTTTACGAAATATAGTGTTTTATCAGCTTTTGTATAACATTCGTCAAAAGAATCTCCAATATTGCACATATATAGTCCGGCAGAAATGGATGCAGCATGAAGCTCAGGATCTTGTTCCTTTCGAGTATTAAATTTCTTAAAAATAGCAGTTATAACTTCTGTAATACTATTTTGATCAGCATTTGGCATAAATAATAGGAATTCATCTCCGCCAAGACGACAGACAAGACATTCACTGGAATATTCTAATAATAGATTACCAAGAAGCTTCAATACACGGTCACCAGCTTTGTGGCCATAGATGTCATTGATGGTTTTTAAATTGTCCATATCCATAAAGACAAGACATCCGCTGTGGTGTTTCATCAACTGCGCAATGGCTTGCTCACCTTTATTTCTGGTTGGAAGCCCAGTTAAAAAGTCGAGATTTTCTTTGGCTTTTTGTGTACGGATCGTGCTCATGATGATTGCGTATAATTTCTTGTACGTGATCAATCAGAGAAATATTCTTTAAGATATTTGCACCAATGATCGTATGTTCCTTAATAATAGAAAATTCTTCCTCAGAAAGTTTGCTTGGTTTATTTAAAATGGTATCAGGAATAGCAATTTTGCCGATATCATGAAGATGAGCAGCATTTTTTAGATTACTAAGTTCTTTTTCATTCCATCCAAGTTCACGAGCGATCAAAACGGAATACTCTGCAACACGATGAGAATGTCCTTTCGTATATTCATCTTTTGCCTCGATCGTGGTGGATAACATCTGCATCAACTGCAGAGACATCTCTTCTATAATTTTTTTTACGTTTATCGAGTTCTTCCTGCTGCTGGCGTTTGATGATATCACGGATGATATGAATCGTATAGATCACATTTATAAACAGTAAGATCAAAATAGCGATACCGACAAATACACCAGAAACAGATACTTTGTAATATACAGAAATTGCTTCAAAAATCACAGAAAGCATTGTAATAAGCAGTCCAAAGAACAACAGGCAATCACTTCGACTCCGATGATTCCAATATCTGATCCAGAAAGTAAGAATGACAGCAAGGAAAGTAATAATAAGGATTGCGTGTGCTGCTGGCATTGTCTCAATATAATCTGCAACGCCTGTAAGATGCAGGATCGTACAGATGATAAAATTCAATAAAGCAATAAAACAGATCGGTTGAAAGATCTTTTTATATTTACCTTTCTGAAGATTATTGACATATAAGGAAATCGGCAACGGACATAACATGAGCATAATAAAACATGAAGTTGCAAGTCCAGATGCATTTGGAACAAGGATCTGCCGCATTTTTGATTCTCCGATCATCCAGACAGAACCCATAAGCATACACCATCCAAGATATTCCATATTAAACTTGGTTTTGTAAACAATTCCAAGGGCGATACTGAATAAGATTGTGACAATCGATGCAAAAAAGATAAATGATCCGATCACGGTTCCAGAGAAGTTATGATTGAAAATATAACTCCAGATCTGCATTTGATCTCCACAGTAAATCGTATTGACAACACCAGAGTAGTTACTCGTATATGTTGTAAGTTCCAGACAAAGTTCCTTTCCGGCATCTGCAGACGAAGTATTGCAGAATATATAACGGCTGGCAGAGTTTTTGCCAAATCGGTGCAGACTTTTTGCATTGTACTCTTTTCGAAGTTTTCCATCAATGTAAAAACGTACATCTTGAAGGGAAGAACGGATCGCGATCACATTCTCGTTATAATCATCTGGAAGTGTAGTAGTAATGATCATCGTCTGTTTTGCTGGAACTTTATAACGTCCAGGAACAGAAATGTTTTGTTTTGTGCCATCGGATTTCTTCCATGTAAAAGTACCATTGTAGATGATGGAATGTCCAGATTGGTCAAAAAACTGTTCATCAGGTCCTAAAATCTGAATCCCAATGAACCAGACAAAGATGATCATCATCAAAATATAAAATAGTCTGGAAATATTTTTATTAGTTTTGTATGGTTTTCTGATCAAAAATAGTTTCCCCCCTCCATTTGTTGATCGCATTGTATATCAAAATAAACTATACTTGACAGATCAATATTTTTTTGTTAAAGTAATCAAACAATCAATATTCCATGAGGGAGTAGTTCGCGTTATACAAAGACGTGATTTGTCAACAGACTCGGTAATGACTCGCAGATATCAAGCAAGTCAGCCTGGCAAATATTAAAGAATGAGACTCATGTATGTTCTTATAGTATATCTGGAACATACATGAGTTTTTCTTATGTACAAATAAAAAGACAATTTTGAAAGGAGAAAAACAAATGGAGAAATTTATCAACCAATCCCCATTATTTTTAGTGATCATCTGTCTGATCATAGGATTTGCATTTTTAATGAAAGGAGCAGACTATTTTGTAGAAGGAAGTTCAAGTGTCGCCAAACGTTTAAAAGTTCCTTCTATTATCATTGGATTGACGATCGTAGCCATGGGAACATCACTTCCAGAAACTGCAGTCAGTGTAACAGCGTCTATTGCCAATAATAATGCTCTGGCGATCAGTAATGTAGTTGGTTCTAATATCTTTAATATGATGTTTGTGATCGGAGTCTGTTCAATTTTAGCAACGATCGGTGTAAAAAGAGAAACAATTATAAGAGATATTCCATTATCTCTTGTATGTGCGACATTACTTCTCATATTTGGTTATCTTGCATTCGGAGATAGATCACATATGATCCTTGGACGTTTTGATGGAATCATTTTCCTTATTATATTTGCCGTATATGTTCTTATGATGGTTTTTCAGGCAATGCGTGCCAGAAATAATCAGGAAGTCGTACAACTTGAAACAATGGAAAATGAAGAATTGATGATCATGTCTTATCCAAAGAGTCTGTTATGTATCGTTGGAGGTGCAGCAGCCATTGCATTTGGTGGAGATCTTACAGTTGATGCCGCAAGCAGGATTGCCATAGATTTTGGAATGAGCCAGAATCTTGTAGGATTAACGATTGTTTCGATTGGAACGTCTCTTCCAGAACTGGTCACATCCATCGTAGCCGCAAGAAAAAATGAAGTTGATATGGCGGTCGGGAATGCGATCGGTTCCAATATCTTTAACATCCTTATGGTACTTGGAATCGCATCTGCGATCAGTCCATTACAGCTAATTGGTGAAAATGTGATCGACATCATAGTTTTAGTCGTATTTTCAGTTGTAGTATGGATCTTTGGAGCAACGAAAAAAAGATTTCAAGAACCGAAGGAATTGCAATGATCTGCATGTATCTTTGCTATAGTGTGTATATTATTATGCGGTAGGCGTGATCATTGACATTACACTGTCACAATTATAAAATATAAGATATATGATGGAGGAGAATCAATGATCAGATTAGCAACGATAGGAACCAATTTTATTACAGACTGGCTGATGGAAGGAATTTTAGAATTAGATGAAATCCAATTAACAGCTGTATATTCAAGAAATTTAGAAAAAGGGAAGCAGTTTGCAGCAAAATATAATGTAGAAAAAGTATATGATAACTACGAAGAGATGGCAAAAGATCCAGAGATTGATGCGGTTTATGTAGCGAGTCCAACTTATATGCATTATACACATTCGATCACAATGATCAATTACGGAAAGCATGTGCTTTGTGAGAAACCTGTTTGCTCCAACCGTGAGGAATTAGATATCCTGATCAAAGCAGCCAAAGAACAAGGAGTTGTATTTATGGAAGCCATGAAGAATGTACATTCTCCAGGATTCCATGCGATGATGGACAATCTTCATAAGATTGGAACAGTGAGAAGAGCAACGATTCAGTATTGTCAGTATTCTTCAAGATATGACAAATTTAAAAAAGGGATCATTGAAAACGCATTTAATCCCAAATTATCGAATGGAGCACTGATGGATATTGGATCTTACTGTATCCATTTCCTTGCAAGTTTATTTGGGAAACCAGAAAAGATTCTCGCAGACAGTTTGTTCCTTGAAAATGGAGTGGATGGTGCAGGAAGTGTGATCACATCGTATGGTGATAAACAGGCAGAGATCATATATTCCAAGATTACAGATTCCAAACTGCCAACACAGATTCAGGGTGAAAATGGATGTATGATCATTGAACAATGTCCGATCATCAAGAAGATCACGATCTACTATAGAAATGGAGAAACAGAAGAATTACAATTTGACAAAAGAGATAATCCGATGATCTATGAAACAAAAGATTTTATCAGACTGATCAAAGAACATAAAGTGGATCATCAATTTTTAAGATCATCAGAGATTGAGATGGATATCACGGATGAAGTGCGAAGACAGACAGGAATCGTATTTCCGGCGGATAAGATCCGAGAACAGTGATCGCAAGTGAACAATCTCTTAAAACAGAAAGGAAATCAAACATGAGAAAGATCATAGCAGCAGCATGTCTGATGGCAGCCATGACACTTTGTGTTGGGTGTTCATCTGCAAAAGACGGCAGCAAAGATACAACAAAAGCAACAACAGAAACAAAGATGAAAGTGCAATCAAAATATAAAGTACCAAAGATCACAGCAGCAAAGAAAACAGACCAACTTGCGGATGCACAAAAGGGAGAAACGATCGTCACTATGAAAGTCAAAGGTTATGGAGAAATGCAGTTTAAGTTCTTCATGAAGAAAGCGCCTTTGGCTGTGAAGAATTTTGTAACTCTTGCATCGAATGGATACTTTGATGGACAGATCTTTCACAGAGTCATCAATGATTTTATGATCCAGAGTGGAGATCCAACAGGAACAGGAACAGGCGGAGAAAGTATTTGGGGAGAAGACTTTGATAATGAAGTATGTGAGGAACTTCTGCCTCTTCGCGGTTCTTTATGTATGGCAAATTCCGGAGCAGATACGAATGGAAGTCAGTTTTTTATCGTGCAGGCGAAAGCAGATACAGCGAAGAAAGGTCTGGAAGAAGGGAATGTAGAGCTCACAAAGAAACAACAAGCGTTATTCTTGGATCAGGGTGGATATCCATCCTTAACAGGAAGCTATACTGTGTTTGGACAAATGATCAATGGATATGATGTGTTAGATAAGATTTCAGGATGCAAGACACAAGATAATGGAAGTGGAGAAGTAAGCCAGCCAGTGAAGAAAGTTGTAATAGAAAAAATGACTGTTTCAAATGCAGAATAAATTAGAGGAAAACAGGTGGTTATATGCTGATCGTTGCACTTGATACTTCAAAAAAAGAGCCGTTATATGAGCAGATTTATAATTCTATCAAAGAAGAAATTATAACAGGAGTTTTGCCCTTTGGGGCCAGACTCCCTTCTGCAAGGAGACTTTCCAAACATTTAGATGTCAGCAGGAATACTGTGGACACTGCATATGCACAGCTTTGTGCAGAAGGATATATTGAATCAAAACCAAAACGTGGTTTCTTTGTCTGTCAGGTAGAAGAACTGGCAGAGCTTCACATTCCAGTTAAGATCGAAGAAGAGGAAGAAGAAATACGACCAGAGAAGATACCATACGACTTTTCATCAGCAGGAGTTGATATGGAACAGTTTCCTTATCATATCTGGAGAAAACTACTAAAAGAGATCATGATCAATGATAACAGTGAGTTATTTCAAAAGGGGAATTTTCAAGGAGATTTGGAATTGCGCAAAGCGATCATGTATTATCTGAGACAATCCAGAGGTGTTCATGTTCATGCCAGCCAAATCGTAGTGGCAGCAGGAATGGAGAATCTGCTATTTTTACTACGTCAGATTTTAGGAGAAAAAGTTTCCATTGGAATTGAAAATCCAGTTTACAAAAATGCGTATGAAATCTTAAAGGAATTAGATTTTAAGATTCATCCGATCTCCATGGACGAAAGTGGAATGTGTGTAGAACAATTGCAGAAAACAGATGCGAACTTAGCATATGTAACACCGGCACACCAATATCCCACAGGCGTGATCATGCCAATAGGGCGAAGAAGTCAATTATTAGGATGGGCTAAAAAAGATCCAGATCATTATATTATCGAAGATGATTATGACAGCGAGTTCAGATATCATGGAAAACCAATTCCAGCGATGCAGGGATTAGATGATGGAGAAAATGTGATCTACATGGGAACATTTTCAAAAGCGATCGCACCAGCGATCCGAGCAAGTTATATGGTGCTCCCAAAGAAACTTGCAAAGAGATATCAGCAGATTGGCCAGACATTTTCCTGTGCAGTATCAAGGATTGATCAGAAAGTTTTGACGCTGTTTCTGACAGAAGGGCATTTTGAACGACATTTAAACCGTATGAGGAATATTTATAAAGAGAAACATGATCTATTGATCAAAGAAATTAAGAAGTTAAACTCCGATATTCAAATATATGGTCATGGAGCAGGAGCACATATCATCGTAAGATTCCCTGTCAGTGATCAAAAAGAGTTTCAAAAAAATTAAGACAAAAAGGCGTGATGATCTATCCGCTCTCATGGTATTATATAGAAGGAAAACCATTGAAAGAAGAATATATTTTGGGGTTTACGAGAATGAAAAAAGAAGATATGATAAAAGGGATTGAAATTATAGGAGAAGTACTCTATTCAAAGTGAACTACCCACCACCTAAAAAAGGTAGTGGGCTTCTGTCAAATGGTTCACCAGACTAAGCATTCAGAAATGGATACTACGATATTTAGGTCATGATACCCTCGGTTGACGCAACAGACCGTCGCTCTATCGTACATATTTAAGTTAGGTCAGAGTAAGAACAGCCTTGTGATATGTATGCGAAAAAGCCTTTATATCATTGTCGAGTTGAAGTCGGAACAGTTGCATGGTAACAGTACAGCAAAGTACGCATCACCTACCATTTGGTAGAGTATTTATAAGGAGAAACTTATTTATGGTTTATGTGATTTCACAAGATGGTAAACCACTAATGCCATGTAGTGATCCAATTGCAAGATTATTACTTAAGCAAGGCAAAGCAAAAGTTAAGAAGCGTGAGCCATTTACAATTAAATTGACTTACGAAACAACAAATTACACTCAAGGCTTAACTCTTGGTGTAGATACTGGAAGCGGAACTATTGGCACTGCTGTAAGTAAAGACAATGGAGATATTGTATATATGTCAGAAGTTGTTGTAAGAAACGACATTACTGACAAAATGACACAAAGAGCAAAGTATCGCAGAAATAGACGAAATCGTAAAACTCGTTATAGAAAAGCAAGATGGTTAAATCGTGCAAGTTCTATCAAAAAAGACAGATTTAGTCCTACAATGCAGAGCAAACTTCACAGCCATGTAAGGGAAATAGAATACATTCAGTCTATTCTTCCCGTTACAGAAATGGTATTTGAAACAGGTCAGTTTGATATGCATCTTATGAAAAATCCAAGTCTTGCCAACCCAAAAGTGAGACCATGGGGATACCAAAAAGGTGCTAATTATGGATTTGAAAATACCAAAGCAATGGTGCTTAATAGAGATAACTATACTTGTCAATGTTGTAAAGGCAAGCATAAGGATAGCAAATTAGAAGTCCATCATATTGTATTTCGCAGTCAAGGTGGCTCTGATGAAGAAAGTAATTTACTTACTTTATGTCATACTTGCCATAAAGACTTGCATAGTGGAAAGATCAACCCCAAATTGAGTGGTAAAGTTAAGGGTAACCTTAAATATGCTACACAGATGAATTCTATCCGTAAGCAGCTTTTCAGATTCTATCCAAATGCTATTGAAACTTTTGGATATGTAACAAAAGCGAATCGTTTGCATTTAGGTGTAGACAAAGAACATTATTATGATGCCTGTACTATCGCAACACAAGGAAATGCTTTTAATGTAAAGAGTAATCTTTACAAAAAGAAATGTGTTTCTGATGGTGATTTTCAAAAGACTAAAGGTATTCGTTCTGAACAACCTATTGTTACAGATAAGATTTGTGGTTTTAGAAAGTTTGATAAGGTTCGGTATTTTGGAAATGATTACTTTATCAAAGGAAGAATGTCTACGGGATATGCAATTCTTATGGATATTGATGGCAATAAGATTGACTTTAGCACAATGCCAAGAGGCTACAAAACACCAAAATTAAGTAATTGCAAACGCATTACAGCAAGGTCAACTGTAATGACGCAAGTAAAAGTAGTCTAACGCCATTCATCCCACGGTCTAAAGACCATGGGTTTTCTGGCTGATTTTATATAAAAAGTGGAGGACAATCATATGTCAGAAGAGAAAAATCAAAATGAGATTGAGGAAGTAACAAATGAGGATGAACACAAAGATGTGGAACATTACTGCTATCTTTGCAGACGTCCGGAATCTGCAGCCGGTAAGATGTTAGAACTTCCGAATAATATTTTTATATGTACAGATTGTATGCAGAGGACATTAAATTCTATGGGCAATGGTCAGTTTGGATTTATTGACGCAAGAAATATGGATCTTGACAGCATGGATATCACAAAGATGATGAACGATATGCAGAGTATGCAGCCAAAAGTGGAAGTAAAGAAGAAAAAGAAAGACAAAAAAGAAGGGCCAGAGTTTACATTAAAAGATATTCCAGCACCACATCAGATCAAGGCAATGCTGGATGAATATGTTATTGGACAGGATTATGCGAAGAAAGTTATGTCTGTTGCTGTATACAATCATTATAAACGAGTGGTTACAAACACAATGGATGAGATCGAAATCGATAAATCGAATATGCTGATGATCGGGCCAACAGGAAGTGGTAAAACATATCTGGTCAAGACACTTGCAAGACTGTTAAAAGTACCACTAGCGATCACAGATGCTACATCCTTAACAGAAGCAGGATATATTGGTGATGACGTAGAAAGTGTTTTATCAAAGCTCTTACAGGCGGCAGATAACGATGTAGACCGTGCAGAACATGGAATCGTATTCATTGACGAGATTGATAAGATTGCCAAGAAACAAAATACAAACAGCAGAGATGTCAGTGGAGAATCCGTTCAGCAAGGATTGCTAAAACTCTTAGAAGGAGCAGAAGTCGAAGTGCCAGTCGGAGCTACAAGCAAGAATGCAATGGTACCACTCACAACGATCAATACAAGGAATATTCTTTTTATCTGTGGTGGAGCTTTCCCGAACTTAGAAGGAATCATCAAAAAAACGTCTGATGAAGAAAACATCGATCGGATTTGGAGCAGATTTAAAAGACCGTTTTGATGAAGAAGAAAATATCATTGCACAGGTTACGAATGAAGATTTGAGAGAATATGGATTCATTCCAGAATTTATCGGAAGACTTCCAATGATATTTACATTAGAAGGACTGACAAAAGAGATGTTAGTCAAGATTCTAAAAGAACCAAAGAATGCGATCTTAAAACAGTATCAGAAGTTATTAGAATTAGATGAAGTAAAATTAGAATTCGATGAAGGGGCTCTGGAGGCTATCGCAGAACAAGCTCTGAAAAAGAAAACAGGAGCCAGAGCATTACGTGCGATCATTGAGAAATTCATGCTCGACATTATGTACGAGATACCAAAAGACGACACGATCGGAAGCGTAACGATCACAAGAGATTATATTGAGAATCATGGAAATCCAGAGATTCATCTAAGAGATCAGTAAATAAGAATGATACGCCAATATGTATAAATGAAATGCAGCCAGAAAGTTAAATCAATAACTGTCTGGCTGCATTTTATGTTATTTAATATTCTATTGACGAAAGTCTTATTTAATAACCTTGATCCATCCTTCAGGGGCTTCAATATGACCCATCTGGATTCCTGTTAAAGTATCGTATAATTTCTGGATGACAGGTCCCATCTTTTCCATTCCGCTTGGGAAGCAGATTTCATTACCGTGATCATAAATCTTTCCTACTGGAGAGATAACTGCGGCTGTTCCACATAATCCACATTCAGCGAAATCTTTGACTTCATCAAATAATACTTCACGTTCTTCGACTTCAAGTCCAAGGTATTCTTTGGCTACATAAACTAAAGAACGACGAGTGATAGATGGAAGGATACTGTCAGATTTAGGTGTTACAACTTTACCATCTTTTGTAATAAAGATGAAGTTAGCTCCACCTGTTTCTTCTACTTTTGTTCTTGTTGCTGGGTCAAGATACATATTCTCATCAAATCCCTGACGATGAGCTTCCATGATTGGGTAAAGGCTCATAGCATAGTTTAATCCGGCTTTGATATTACCTGTTCCACGAGGAGCAGCACGATCATAATCACTGACACGGATAGTAATAGGTTTAGCTCCTTCTTTGAAGTATGGTCCTACTGGTGTAGTAAAGATACGGAACTGATATTCATTTGCTGGTTTTACACCGATCACAGGATCACTTCCGAACATATAAGGACGGATATATAATGTAGCACCAGAACCGAAAGGTGGTACGAATGCTTCATTCGCTGCAACGACTTTCTCGATCGCTTCTACAAATTTATCTTCAGGGAATACAGGCATCTCAAGTCTTCTGCATGAATCTGCCATACGGCTTGCATTTAAGTCAGGACGGAATACAACGATATGTCCATCTTCTGTTGTGTAAGCTTTCATTCCTTCAAAACATGTTTGAGCGTACTGTAATACACCGGCACATTCAGAGATTGTGATGTTGGCATCTGTTGTTAATTCACCTTCATCCCATGCTCCATCTTTGTAATTAGCTACAAAACGGTAATCTGTTGGCATATAACCGAAACCGATGTTAGCCCAGTCGATATTTTTCTTTTCCATAATATTAATGCACTTCCTTTTATTCGTATTGTAGAGTCGTTAGCCAGTCTATAGATGGTCGGCTAAAAATTCTTATTGCTAACAGTTTACACCTGAATATTTATAACGTCAAGAGATTTTATGCATCGTAACCATGAATGTTTTTCACCGATGGACCATATGTGAGTCCAACACCCTGAGAGCTGTTTGGTCCTTTTGGATATCCAATACCACTGTAATAAATATAATAAATTCCATTTTCCACAAAAAAAGCTGCTACGGTAAATACCACGGTTGTCCCATGCTTTTTCCTTTTCAGATGGTTTTAAGATCGTAATACATTTCTTAAAATCATGCTCATTTTTGGATGAAGTATAATAAAGATTCATTTCCCGATGCCTATGCCCTTTGTAGAAGGCAACGACGAGCATTTCATAGCCTTTCTCTGTATGAATGACATCCAGATGCCAGCTTCGAAGTCTGTCAGATGGATATTTTAACTGAATCGTGCTTGGAGTTGTCCAATGAAAACCATCTTTACTTTCACGGTATAAAACAGGGAATTTTCTTTTACAGTTGACAGTCCACATCTTATATCGTCCGTTTTCATAAATGATCGCCGGACTTAGAATACGATCAGTGCGTGCATCGGAAACCAATACATTCTGAGCTTTACTCCAGTGGATACCATCGGTTGTTGTACGTTTCATGATCTTATCGATCCTGGTACGATTATCGACTTGGCGCCAGTAACATTCTAAGGTATCGATGTCTTTTCTATATACAAGATGGGTATCTGAATTATACTGTTTGTCAGGGTCTTCAAATGGGGTCAATGGATCTAGTGAAACAGCTTTTCCCTCTCCTTCAAATGGCTTCCAATGAATCCTGTCATTGGAGACACAGACGTGTGGATTTTCTTTTCGCTGATCTGCACCTGGATATGGAGTGTATGCCATCCAATAGCGATAGCCGTTCCATGGTTTTTCAAAGTTTAAGACTTTTGGGTGAAATGCCTGATCATCACCGTAAGAACTGATGATATCAAGTTTTGATCTGCAAAGTTTCCTCTCCCAAGAGGCACTTGTTTTGGCAGGTTTATCAATTTCTGCCTGTGTGTTTTTTGGTGCACAAGAAGATGTAATGATCAATAAAGCTAAGATCATCACCAGTGCAATGCTTTTGTTCTTTTTTAACATAATCTCCTCCTTATTGTAAGTAGCCTGTGAAGATCAATGACAGTAAATATGGAAATTTACATAGATTTTACCTAGGCTGTTTACAGTATAACATAAGGAACAGCCTTGTTTTCATAAAAGTATAATAATTAAGGAAAATGAAAGAAAGTTATTGGGAAAGTATGAAAAATAATGCTATAATATTACAGAACAATAAAAAAAGCGTAAACGAAAGGGGAGCCTTCTTATGGACCAGATGAAGTATCTAAAGGAATTGGCAGTGCGTTATCCAAATGTCGCAGCTGCTTCAACAGAGATCATCAATCTTCAGGCAATCTTGCATCTTCCCAAAGGAACAGAGCATTATGTTTCTGATGTTCACGGCGAATATGAGAAATTCAGCCATATCATAAGGAATGGATCAGGAGCGATCCGAAGCAGGATTGAAGATGAATTTGGGAATACACTGACAACAAAGCAAAAGAAAAATCTGGCATCAGTTATTTATTATCCGGAGCAGAAGATGGATTTAATGGAGGAAGAATTACCAAAGAATTTCCTTCTTGAATGGCAGCATGATACGATGGTACGTCTGGTTCATGTTGCAAGATCAGTCGGGAATAAATATACAAGATCAAAAGTAAGGAAAGCAATGTCACCAGAATTTGCCTATGTGATGGAAGAATTGATGGTAGAACACCGGAGAGCTGATAAGAAACGCTATGTAGAGCAGATTCTTGAGACGATCATCACGACAGGAAGGGTCAGACAGTTTATTGCAGCGATGGCCCATCTGATCCAGGATCTGACGATCGATCATCTGCATGTGATCGGAGATATTTACGATAGAGGATCTGGTCCACACAGGATCATGGACTGCATCATGAAGACAGTGAATGTTGATATTCAGTGGGGAAATCACGATATTTTATGGATGGGAGCTGCATCTGGGCACCGCGCATGTATTTGTAATGTTGTAAGAATCTGTGCAAGATACAATAATCTGGATGTTTTGGAAAATGGTTATGGCATCAATCTGATCCCGCTGGCAAGATTTGCATTGGAGTGTTACAAAGATGATGAATGTGAATTATTCCATGCATCTGGAGAAGTGGATGAGAGTAATATCCGAGAAGAAGAATTGAATAAGAAGATGCACAAAGCCATTGCGATCATGCAGTTTAAAGTAGAAGGTCAATTGATCAAACGCCGTCCAGACTTTTTGATGGATCAAAGATTACTATTAGACAAGATCGACTATGAAAAAGGAACGATCACATTAGATGGAAAAGAATATGAATTAAAAGATAAGAATTTTCCAACGATCGATCCAAATGATCCATATAAATTGACCAAAGAAGAAGAATATGTGATGGAACATCTGGTAACTGTATTTAAATACTGTGCTTATCTTCAGGAACATATAAGATTCTTATTTGCAAAAGGACACTTATACAAGGTATTCAATGGAATGCTTCTATATCATGGCTGTGTACCGCTAAAACGAAGATGGAACATTTCGTGAAGTAGAGATTGAAGGAAGAAAGTACGCAGGGAAAGAACTTTATGACGTCTTAGAACATCTGGCAAGACAGGGCTATTATGAGGAAAAAGACATGAAAGCCAGAAAATATGGACAAGACATCATGTGG
>ENA-OQHF01000998-OQHF01000998.1-human-gut-metagenome-genome-assembly--contig:-NODE-998-length-16142-cov-4.631158_pt1 | contig 16142 bp, 17 predicted proteins | sample MGYA00242559_ERZ504709 | MGnify/ENA primary metagenome ERZ504709 (study PRJEB26092, sample SAMD00036203) | human gut metagenome | host: Homo sapiens | study: EMG produced TPA metagenomics assembly of... | reverse complement strand
CAATTTTGCTCAACAAAGCAGTAAATGAAATGTAAAACACATGGTTATCAAAGCTCCAGAAATTGCAAATCTTGCTTGAACCTGGTCAGTTTGTTCATGTGAAGACTTTGCATAGTGAAAACTTTTTGCGTCGTCCATTCAGTATTGCAGATGTAGATAAAAACGAAGGTACAATCACTTTAATTTATCGTATTGTCGGTAAAGGCACAGCTGAATATTCTAGATTAAAAGAAGGTGAAGAATTTAGTATTTTAGGTCCTATTGGTAATGGCTTCAAATTAAAAGAAGGTCGTCCATTGCTCGTAGGCGGTGGTGTAGGTATTGCTCCACTTATCTATTTATCTCGCTTGCTCAAAGACCAAAAACCTATTTTACTTATCGGTGGTAAAAATAAAGATGAAGTATTCTGGGAAGAATATTTAAAAGAATATGCTGATAAAATTTATATCACAACAGATGATGGTTCTGTAGGATTTAAAGGTTTCACTATTCAATTAATGCCTGAAATCTTAAAAGAAAATAATATTGACGCTATTTATACTTGTGGTCCAAATATCATGATGGAAGGCGTGGCAAAACTCGCTTATGAACATGATATTGATTGCCAAGTATCATTAGAAAAACGCATGGCTTGCGGTATTGGCGTATGTCTTGGCTGTACTTTTGAAGGTAAACTCACTAAAAAACGTCGTAAAGTTTGCACAGAAGGCCCAGTTTTTGAAGCTAAGGAGGTATTTTAATGAATTTATCTGTAAAGATTGGTAATCTTGAATTAAAAAATCCTGTAATGGGAGCTTCAGGAACATTCGGATTTGGTAGAGAATATGAAGATTTCCTTGATGTAAATGAAATCGGTGCAATCGTTACTAAAGGCGTTACACCAAAACCTCGTGCTGGTAATCCAGGTGTTAGAATAGCAGAAACTCCTTCTGGTATGCTCAACTGTATCGGTCTTGAAAATCCAGGTGTAGATGCTTTTATTTATGATATTTTACCAAAAATTAAAAAATATAATACTGCTGTTATCGTAAACATTTCCGCAGGTTCTGTAGAAGAATATGCTGAAATGGCATGGCGTTTGGATATTGACGGCGTAGATGCTGTAGAAGTAAATATTTCTTGTCCAAATGTAAAAGAAGGCGGTATCGTTTTTGGTACAGACCCAAAAGCAGCAGCTGCTGTAACTCATGCAGTAAAAACTCATACTAAAAAAACTGTAATTGTAAAACTTTCTCCAAATGTAACAGATATTGTGCAGATGGCAAAAGCAGTAGAAGAAGCTGGTGCAGATGCTATTTCCATGATTAATACATTGACTGGTATGGCAATAGATATCAATACAAGAAAACCATTACTTGGCAATATCACAGGTGGTCTTTCTGGCCCTGCTGTAAAACCTGTAGCACTTCGTATGGTATGGCAAGTAGCAAAAGCTGTAAACATTCCAATCATTGGTATGGGCGGTATTGCAAGTGCAGAAGATGCTATTGAATTTTTGCTTGCAGGTGCAACAGCAGTCGCAGTGGGAGCACATAACTTCATTGATCCATCAGCATTAAAAGTAATTGCAGATGGTATCGCTGAATATATGCAAAAACACAATATTGAAGATGTAAATGAACTTGTAGGAGCATTACAAGCTTAAATAAAAAATTACCAAGTGAATTTTTACTAAATAACCTATAAAGCTAAGAAATATAAGCTTTATAGGTTATTTTTTATATAACTAATAAAAATCAAAATCAGCTGGTAAAATTTTTTTATATCCTTGAATAGCAAGATTTTAGAGACTATAATAAAAAAAGAAATATTAATAAATATAGGGATTAATAGAAACAAGAGTTGTATTTGAATTGCTCTTCGGAAGTTTCTTTTAATAGCTTTTGCCAGATTAATAGAAACAAGAGTTGTATTTGAATTGTAGCTGGGTTGAACGTGTTGCAGATAATGTATTGATTAATAGAAACAAGAGTTGTATTTGAATTTACTTGGAGATTTAAATGGAACATCATCATAAGAAGATTAATAGAAACAAGAGTTGTATTTGAATTAAAAATCTACGTGTAATTGCCACGCTAGATAATTAAGATTAATAGAAACAAGAGTTGTATTTGAATTTTAACCTCCAATTCTGTTTTACGCATTAACTCAGATTAATAGAAACAAGAGTTGTATTTGAATCCAGTGAAGAAAATTTCACCACCCATGAAGATATTGATTAATAGAAACAAGAGTTGTATTTGAATAAAAAGGAAAAGATGTCGTTGATAGAAAGGTTGAGATTAATAGAAACAAGAGTTGTATTTGAATATAGTCGTGAATTAAATTCTATCAAACTATAAAAGATTAATAGAAACAAGAGTTGTATTTGAATTAGAAAATGACGATATACTTAATATAGACTTTTACGGAGATTAATAGAAACAAGAGTTGTATTTGAATTCTGTTTTATCCTGACCGCATGGATCGTGATGAAACGATTAATAGAAACAAGAGTTGTATTTATAAAAAAAACTTATTGACAGTGGATATAGTTTGTGATATATTAAGTTATGTTGTATTTGAGATGCAACGTATTCCACAAGAAGAAGTCACCACTTCTCACCTTATGGCGTGCTAGTCACTAGGGTTACTAATTAAAACAAAAACGTTTAACGTATATTTTAATTTGTAATATCAGAGGGTGACGTGCGTCATCCTCTTTTTTGTGTATATAATAAAAATAATATATAAATAATGAGGTGTTTTCTATTAGTAAAGAAACTTTAAGAATTAATGGCGAAATCCGCGCTAGAGAAGTTCGTGTGACAGATGCTCAGGGAGAACAGCTTGGTATTATGTCTACAAGAGATGCTCTTCGTAAAGCAGAAGAAGCTCATTTAGACTTAGTAGAAGTTGCTCCAAAAGCAAAACCACCTGTTTGCCGAATCATGGATTTCGGAAAATATCGCTATGAACAACAAAAACGTGAAAAAGAAGCGAAGAAAAAACAGAAGGTTATCAGTGTAAAAGAAGTAAAACTTCGTCCTGGTATTGAAACACACGATTTTAACTTCAAAGTTAAAAATGCTATGCGTTTTATTGCTGAAGGCAATAAAGTAAAAGCTACAATCATGTTTCGTGGCCGTGAGCTTTCTCATCCAGAAATGGGTAAAGAGCTTTTATTAAAGGTCGCTGAAGCAATGCAAGATGCTGTTACTGTTGAACGCGAACCTAAACTTGAAGGTAAAAATATGATTATGATTTTAGCACCTAAAGTGCAAACTAAAGGAGGAAACACTAATGCCAAAAATTAAAACTCGCAGAGCTGCAGCTAAACGTTTTACAGCTACTGGTTCTGGTGAATTCAAACGTAATAAAGCTTTCAAAAGCCACATTTTAGAAAAGAAATCACCAAAACGTAAACGTAATTTACGTAAAGCAGCTATTATCACTGCTGCTGATCATAAACGTGTAAGCAAAATGCTTCCATACGCTTAATTAATCATTTATTGTTGAAATTTAGGAGGGTAAATAATGCCAAGAGTAAAAAGTGGCGTAACCGCTCATGCACGTCATAAAAAAATCTTAAAATTAGCTAAAGGTTATAGAGGAGCTAGAAGCAAACAGTTCAAAAAAGCTAACGAACTCGTTATGAAAGCTCTTTACTATGCACGTAGAGACCGTCGTGCGAAAAAAGGTGAATTCCGTAAACTTTGGATCGCTCGTATCAATGCTGCTACTCGTGCAAACGGTATGTCCTACAGCCGTTTCATCTGCGGTTTAACAAAAGCAGGTGTTCAGGTTAACCGTAAAATGTTAGCTGACGTTGCTATCAACGATGCAGCTGCATTTGCTAAACTTGTTGAAGTTGCAAAAAGCAATCTCTAATATAAAAATAAAAGCTGTTTCTAATTTCAGATTAGAGACAGCTTTTTTTGATTTGTTTAAATTTGTATGAAACTGACTAAACAAGTATACATTGTTTAAATATGTCAAATACTGTATAATAAATAAGAATGAATTTTATTTAGAGATAAATAAAAGTATTTAGGAGGATTATAATGGCATTAGTTAATGAAAATTATCTAAAATTACAAGGTAGTTACCTTTTTGCTGAAATTGCACATCGTGTGCAGAAATTCAAAGCTGAAAATCCAGAAGCTGAAGTTATTAGCTTAGGTATCGGTGACGTTACATTACCATTACCACAAGTTAGTATCGAAGCTATGCATAAAGCTGTTGATGAAATGGCTAATAAAGAAACTTTCCGCGGTTATGGCCCTGAACAAGGTTATGCTTTTTTACGTGAAAAAATTCGTGATGTAATTTATAAATCTCGTGGTGTAGATATCGAAACTGATGAAATTTTTGTCAGCGATGGTGCAAAATCTGACTGCGGTAATATCCAAGAAATTTTTGGCGTAGATAATACTATTGCTATTACTGACCCTGTATATCCTGTGTATCTCGATACAAATATCATGGCTGGTCGTACAGGTCTTGTAAAAGAAGATGGAACTTTTGAAGGTGTAGTATATATGCCATGTACTGCTGAAAATAACTTCACTCCAGAACTTCCAAAACAGCATGTAGACATGATTTATTTATGTAGCCCTAATAACCCAACTGGTACTACTTTATCCCGCGATGAATTAGCTAAATGGGTTAAATATGCTAAAGAAAATAAATCTATCATTTTATATGATGCAGCATATTCTTACTATATTACAGAAGAAGATGTACCTCATACAATTTATGAAATTGAAGGCGCAAAAGAAGTAGCTATTGAATTCCGTTCCTTCTCCAAAACAGCAGGTTTCACTGGTACTCGTTGCGGTTATATTGTATTACCAAAAGCTGTTAAAGGTTATACAAAAGATGGTAAAGAACAAGCTTTAAATCCTCTTTGGAATCGCCGTCATACAACTAAATTCAATGGTACACCTTATATTATTCAGCGTGGTGCAGAAGCTGTACTTACTGAAGAAGGACAAAAACAAGTAAAAGAAATGGTTGGCTACTACATGGAAAATGCAAAAATTATCCGTGAAGGTTTAGCAAGCCTTGGTCTTACTGTTTTCGGTGGTGTAAACTCCCCATATGTATGGCTCAAAGTTCCAGCAGGCATGACTTCTTGGGATTTCTTCGATAAACTTCTTCATGAAGCAAATATCGTAGGTACTCCAGGTTCTGGTTTTGGCCCATCTGGCGAAAAATTTATTTCCGTCTTACTGCATTTGGTAGCCGTGAAAAATACATTAAAAAGCTGTAGAACGTATTAAAAACACAGTTAAAATTATAATGTAAATTTAAATATAAAAATGACCTTTAATAGTTATTTATGTCAACTGTTAAAGGTCATTTTGTCTTAATATAATAAAGTAAAAATTTATAGTATCGGAGTTCTTATGGAAATAAAAGAAGTTAAAGATAACAAAAAACAATTTCTTTCATTATTATTGTTGGCAGATGAACAAGAAAATATGATTGATAAATATATTGATAGAGGCATAATGTATGTATTAGATGATGAAGGAATAATAAAAGCAGAATGTATTATAACAGATGAACAAAATGGTGTATTGGAAATAAAAAATCTAGCTGTAAAACCTGAATATCAAAGAAAAGGTTATGGTAAAGTAATGATAGATTTTATTATCAAAAATTATAAAGAAAAATATTCTATATTACAAGTTGGAACAGGAGATAGTACATTAACTATTCCTTTTTATGAGCAATGTGGATTTATTCGTTCACATTACATAAAAAATTTTTTTATAGATAATTATGAACAACCAATATATGAAGATGGCATTCAATTAATAGATATGATATATTTACAAAGAAAATTAAAATAAATTTACAGTAAAGTAATAAATTATGAAAAATAATAGTAAAATATTTTTTATGTTAGTAATTTTGTCAGTAGCTATAAGCTGTTAGTAAGAATAAAACCATGATTATGAATTTAGCACCATTATTTGTAATGTGTTAAAAGCTTTAAAATCATGGTTTTGTTCTTTTTAAGAAAGAATTGGTAATGAAAGGTAAAGTTCTTTTGTTACTTTTCTTGTTCATGAAAGAAAAGTAATTAATTTTTATTTATTGTTATTTTTAAAATTAACTTAAATTTTTATTTTAAATTTGCTATTTGGTTGTATATAAGGTAATAAAATTAATTCGCTGTCTAATAATTTAGCAATGGTATTGATTTATTATCTTTTTTTTGTGCATGGGTGATGATTTGCATTTCTCCTGCGTAGCGTGCATAAAGGGCATTATCTAAGGTAATAGAGCCTATTTCTCTAGGGACAATATATTCAGGGCAGATATATATTTGTTTGAATAATGCTCTGCTTTCTTGGGTGCGAATGGCTCCGTCTGCTTCATCTAGGCGAGCGGTGAAGGTGTTTTGTTGTAAGGTTTTTAGTATATCTTTATTTTGTGTTAATTTTTTTGCTTTTAATAAGATATATTCATCAGTTAAATTGGCTAATTCTTGGATTTCGTCTTCTGTAGGTAGGCTATCGCCGATAAAAATGGAGTCGATACCGAGTAATTTTAGATGTCGCATGGCAAGGCTGGCTGTTTGATAGCGGTGTATTTCTAATGTTGGCAAGCCTTTTTTGATTGGAGAGCGAGCTTTGTTATAGCTAGGTATGAAAGCACCTACGGAAATATTATATTTATGAAGTAATTCGTTTTGTTGTTGTAATTTTTTTACGTTTAGACCTGTACCTTCACGAGGATAAAAGTTATGGAGTGCATCAATATGTTGGAAATCTGTTTGGTAATGATTTAATTCATCAAGAAATTCTTGAGTGATGGTTGAGGCATTGAATTGTAATTTTATATTTTGATGACTTAATTTGGCTATTTGTTCGGCACTGTAGCCAAAGTCTAAGCGAAGTGTTGTTATGCCGAGAGTAGCTAATTCTTGGATATTTAATGTATCTAAATTTAATAAGGCTAAAGTATTTGGCGATACATCACAAATTACTTCCATATTATATTTTTGTGTGAGTTTTAAAATTGTCTGTAAATCTTGTTGAAAATGGGAAATATCTGTTTCTGGTATATGAAATGAGGTAAAAATGCGATTGAGATTATATTTATGGGCTAGATGAATTAGATTTAAATTTTCTTCTAATGTATTATCTAAGCCAAGATAAATGGAAATGCCGTTTTGCAAAATATCACTCCTCGATAGGATCGTTAAAGCCGATTATTAATGTGGCGATAAAGCCGAAAATATAGGCTGTGAAAAGTCCGATTAAATAGCAAAGCATTTTATCTGTACTAGCTGTGAGTGGTAGACCAGATAAGCCAATGGAGGTAGCACCTACATGGAAAAATGCTTGGACTGCACCACCGAAAGCACCGCCGATACAAGCGGAGATAAATGGTTTACCAAGTGGTAAGGTTACGCCGTAAATCAAAGGTTCGCCAATGCCCATGAAGCCGACAGGAAGGGCAGAAGCTATGGTTTGTTTTAATTTTTGATTTTTAGTTTTGAGATATACAGCGATAGAAGCACCGACTTGCCCTGCGCCTGCCATGGCTAATATAGGTAAAAGGATAGTAACGCCGTATTGATTGAGCAGTTCGGCGTGAATAGGTGTGAGTCCCTGGTGAAGACCAGTCATAACGAGTGGCAAGAAGATACCGCCGATGATAAAGCCAGTGATAGCACCACCGGAATTAATTGCAGATGTTACGAGTACGCCGATAGTCTCGGCGATGATACCGCCGATAGGTTGTAAGATGAATAGAGCAGGGAAAGTGGCGATTAAGATTACGAGTAGTGGCGTTAAGAATAAATCTAAAATTTTTGGCACGATTTTGTGTAATTTGTTTTCTAACCATGAGGAAAAAGCTACTACTAATAAGACGGCAACGATACCACCACGACCTGCGAGTAAATCTATATTAAATAGGCTGATATTGTTGAGCATGGGGTGTGTGATGATGGCTGCCATTGTACCACCGAGCATAGGAGAAGCGTGGAATTCTTTGGCGGTGTTGATGCCGACAAAGATATTTAAGCCGAAAAATACAGCATTTCCTGCTATTTGTAAAACTTGGATTGCAGGGTAGTTTGTAAGTGTAGGATCAATTTTAAAAGCGATATTTAATAATCCTGTGATTAAACCGCAAGCGATAAATGCAGGTATAAGTGGCATGAAGATATTAGAAATGCGTTTCAATAATAATTTAAAAGGTGTAGCATTTTTTTTGCGGATTTGTTGATGAAGTTCTTCGGCATTGCCAAATTGTTGTTGATTGTTATTTGTATCTTGATTTGTATTTTGAGCATTAGTTTCAAGATTTTTATTTGCATATAATTTTTTGAATTCAGAAGTTACTTCATTTACTTTTCCAGGGCCTAAGATGATTTGTAGTTCATTATCATTTAAGTTTACGCCTAAGACGTTAGGAATATTTTTTAATTCTTTTAAGGGTAAATTAGCGATATCTTCTGTGTTTAATTGTAAGCGAAGTCTAGTCATACAATTAGTTATTTTTAAGATAGAAAATGACTTCATAAGTTCATAGATAGCAAAAGCTGTTTGTTGTAAATTCATAGAAACCTCGCAATTATTTTTTCATACTATTTAATGATTTGGAGATAAAACCTTCATTATTATTTAAGCTAGAGAGTGCTTCTTCATAGGAGATATTGGCAAGTAACATTAAAATTGCAGGTTTTACTTTGCCTTGAGTGATAGCTAAAGTATCAATAGCAGTTTGTCGGTCGCAATTAGTAGCTTCCATTAATATACGTCTTGCTCTTTCTTCGAGTTTTTTATTAGATGATTTTACATCAACCATTAAATTGCTATAGACTTTACCCAATTTTATCATGGTACAAGTAGAGAGCATATTTAAAATCATTTTTTGGGCAGTACCTGCTTTCATGCGTGTGCTACCTGTGATTGCTTCTGGGCCAGTCAAAGCTTCAATGGCGATTTTTGCATGGGAGCTGATTTCACTATTACTAGTACAACTGATGGCGATAGTCAAGGCATTTATGCTATTGGCAAAATCTAATCCGCCGATTACATAAGGAGTTCTACCGCTGGCTGCGATACCGACAACACAGTCTTTGGCGGATAAATTTTTTGCTTGTAAATCTTCTTGAGCAAGAGTCAAAGAATCTTCTGCACCTTCTTGAGCTTTGAAGATTGCATTATAACCACCTGCGATAATTCCCTGTACCATTTCAGGGTCAGTGCTGTAAGTTGGTGGACATTCCACAGCGTCTAAGATGCCAAGTCTGCCTGATGTGCCAGCACCGATATAAAATAAGCGTCCGCCGTCTTTGAGGCGAGATGTGATTTCATCAACAGCCATGGCAATCTGTGGCAATACATTACGGATAGCGATAGCTACGCGTTTATCTTCTTCATTTAGAAGCATACACATTTCTAAAGTGGATACATTATCAATATTTAATGTATAAGGATTGCGTTTTTCAGTTAAGAGATTGTTTAAATTTATCATAAATAAAAAATACTCCTTTAAAAATATTTAATACATTTTTTCATTATAGATAATGGCTTTTTTATTGGCAAGGATAAGCTAGAATTTTTTAATTAATTTTAAATAATATTTTAAGTATAATTTAATTTTCTCATGATATATTTAATATATAAGATGTACATAAATAAAAAAAGATGTATAAAAGGTTGTGTAAATATGTTAAAATTAATTAAAGGACGTTTGAAAAATTTTATAGGAATAATAGCCCTAGCATGTTTTTGTGTAGCCCTGTGAGTTATGCTGTACAACTATCTACAGTAAGTGCAGCTCCTCGTCATGAAGAAAGACATGATCCACCACCTCCTCCACCAAAACATGATAGACACGATAAAGATGATGATAATGATTATGATAAAGGAGATATCACAACTGCCGTGTTAATCGGTGGCGTAATTGGTGCAGTAATTGCTAAAAATACTTGATGTTTAATTTAATATGTATATAACTTTTAGATAGGGAGGATAGCAAAATGAAAGAATTATTTTCTAAGCGAGCGAAAAAAATTATAACAACTGTATCATTATCTTGTTTCTTATGCAGTCCAGTGAGTTATGTTTGTAGTATGAATCAAGCTTCAGCAGCAGCTTTGAATACAAATGTTGCTTATGAACAGCAATTCAATACAGTCGGCTTTGATAAAGATGATCATTGGAATAGGGGTCGCTCTGATGAGGATAAGGATTGGAAAAAAACCACCTCCACCTCGAGATGATGACAGAGATGATAAGCGACCACCTCGTCATGATAGAGACGATGATGATTGGACTCCACCACCACCTCGTCATGATGATGATGACGATGATTGGGATAGAGATAGACCTCCACGTCATGACCGTGACGATAGAGATGACCGCGATGATGATAGCGACAAAGATTATGATAAAGGCGATATCACAGCTGCAGTATTAATCGGCGGTGTAATCGGTGCTATCATTGCTAAAAACACTTAATAATATTATTAAATGATTTGAAAATTAAATATCGCAAAATAAACAAGCAAAAAAATAAAAGGTAGATTAAATATATGAATTAATCTACCTTTTTATTATTTATATTTTAGATTTTAATTAAAAAGTGTATTCCATACCCATGAGTACAGTTCTACCAGGAGCAGGGCAATCTCCATCTAAGAAAGAGCCGATAGTTTCATAAGATACATTGGTGATATTGGCTAATTTCAGATATGTTGACCATTGGTCATTGATTTTATAATTGAGATTAGCGTCAAGTATATAATAATTGCTATCGCTATAATAATTTGTATCTCTACCAGATACAGCATTTAGTAGAATATTATTATGCCATGTATCATCATGATAACTAAAGCGAAGTTTATAGCTACTTGGAGCTATTGCATTGACATCAGTTTGATTGCCGTTACCATCAGCAAAATCAGTATGTGTGATTGTACGAGTATAAGCAAGCGACATATCGTATTTTGGACTGAAAATTTTATTATATTCTAATTGGAAACCGCGTTTTTTCTGATTTTCAAAATTTACAGCATGAAATTTATTATGTTCATATCTCCAGCCCAATGGATCATCTATATTTTCTAGGAATGCATTGAAATTGATATTGCTTGTAGGATTTAATTTATAGCGTATACCTAGACTGCCTTTATAACCTGTCTCTGGTCGTAAATTAGGATTTCCTTGAATATGAGCATTATTAAAATATAAATCATCTAAAAATGGTGTAGCATAAATTTGACTTAAAGAAGCATAGATAACAGTATTTTCATCAGCTTTATAATCTAAAGCACCATTAGAAACGTATTTTCCACCGAATTCACTATTATTATTGTAAGCAGATGTTCCAGTTAGTGTTAATTTATCAAAACGGCGAGTGCTTTGTAAATAAACGGAAAAATTATCCATAGATTTATTATAATTGCCACTGAAAATATTATTGTAATCATTGTTGATATTATCAACTTCATCTTTGCGATAAGTAAGTCCCGCAGAAATAGTATGGTCTTTGCTGATTTTCCAAGCATCATGCCAATCAATACCTTGAGTAGTGTTTTCCCAGCGACTATAAGTTTTTTCATCTTCTTGATTGATGAAGCCAGTAGGGATATAGCTATCTCCTTGAGTATAATAGTGATAAATTGCTAAAAATGCTGGAGTCTCAGTATTTTCTTTATAATTATAAGTGAGTGCGAAATGATTGATTAATTTTTCATAATTATAATCCTGTGGATAACTTTTGGATATCCAAGTGCCTGTATCGTTGCTTAGATGACCATAGTCAAAAGTTAAAGAAGTGTTATCGGTCAATTTCTTATCAATGCGATAAGCCATTTCACGGCGATTGTTGTCGGAATTTGGCATTTCATGAGTGTGGTCATCTGTACCTTTATATTTCATATAATCGACATTATCAAAGCCACCAGTAGCTACCCATGACCAATCATCTAAGCTACCACTTGTTATGGCTTTAACTTTCCAAGAGCCGTGTTCACCAGCAGCTAAATCAACTGTTGTTTCACGTTTATCGCCTTTTTTAGTAACGATATTGATAGCCCCAGCAGGAGTATCATAATTTAGATATGTAGAACCAACTGCACCATGAAGAATGTCAATGCGTTCTACATTCATTATAGATGGCAATAAATCTAAATCATAAGATGCACGACCGCTCATGATACCTTTATTCATATTCATGCGACGACCATCAACGAAGATAGCTACTCTATCATCTCCATCAATGCGTACTACCATATGAGAAGTATTAAGTGAGCCTGAATTTACAGTTACACCATTAGCATAAGAAAGAGCTTCTGCTAGATTTTTATAGTGATTATCATGTATTTGTTCTTTAGTGATAATTGTAGTGTAATTAGGTGAAGCAATGAGATTATTATTTTCAACTAAGCTATGAGCATTAGGTGTTTCATTGGCAAATGTAGTAGGCATAAAACAGCCAAATGCACTGAGAGTTAGTAATAAAGAAAGAGATTTTTTGTAATACATAGAAGATGCTCCTTAATTAGAATTTTTGTCGTTGGATTTTATAATAAAGGTAAAAACAATGAGATATGAACATATCTTTCGTAGAAAATAACTGCAAAGATAGATTAATCTTAAGCGGATTTTTTTGATTAATAATGATATTTTATGATAGATTAAAGCCATGAGAAATAAGAATATATTCATCTTTGAAGTTCGTCTTTGAATTAAATCATATAGATGAATGAGCGTATTAGTAATTAATTTACCGATCAAAGTACCTAATTGTGAAGTCAATAAACTCAAAGTGGCGATGATGATTAAAGTGATATCTACACCAATAAAATAAATGGTGCTGATACCAAGTAATGGGATAATGATTAAGAATAATATTTTTATCAATAATACGTTAAAAAATACCATTAATAGATTGCGAAATAGACGTCTAGCTAATCTAGCATGAGTAATGATGAATTTATGAAATCGCGAGAAAGCTTGTCGCAAGGGGAATAAAGACCGGATAAATAAGCGTATATCTTTTAAGCGTTGACGTAAGTAATCAAATATCTGTAAAAATAATTGGCGTAAGTCATGTGGCAAACTGCGTAAGATATTATAAAAATTGCTAGGTGAAAAATTCAGCAAAAATGATTTGATAAAACGCATAATATCATTGGTTGAAGGTATTATGGTATAAAAATTAGTAGCGAGTTGTTTTACAGATGAGAGGATATCTTTTAGTGAATTAAGCGATAGATTTAAATTCATCAAATGTTGAATGAAGTTGCTGAGTGGTAAAGGTAAGACTGTGAAAAACAAACAAATAATGACACCGAAAAAACGAAAAATAATGATGAGTAAAAAATGACGTAAAAATAAAAATGGTTTTCGTTTAAAGGCACGAAAGCGTAATTTAAATTTTTTTTGTTGTTTGCGTAAAATCATATAGATACCCTAAAAATGTGTTTTTTTATAGTATATAATTTTTAGAACTAGATTATCAAGGAATTATAGGGAAAGATATATAAAAAAAGACTATATTTAAACTAAGAGAAATTTTTAGTCTAAATATAGTCTTTAATTTTAGGAATTTAAAACTTCATTTATGGAAGTATGGCAAATGGAAATGGCTTTGTCTAATGTTTGTTTATCGATATTTAATGGCGGATTGAAATACAATACATCACCTAGAGGGCGAAGTAACAAACCTTTTTGGAGGGCATTTTTATATATTTGATAGCCAAGACGTTTTTTGCTGTCGAAAGCTTCTTTTGTATCTTTATCTTTTACAAGTTCAATGGCATTTATCAAGCCTAAATGGCGGATTTCACCGACATTTTTATGATTAGCAAAAGTTGCTTGTAATTTTTCATGGAGATATTTTGCCGTATCTTGAGCTTTGGCTAAAATATTTTCTTCACGCAATATTTTTTGTACGGCTAAAGCAGCACTACAGCCTAATGGATTGCCACTATAAGTATGGCTGTGCATAAACGCTTTGCCTTCATTATAATCTGCATAAAAAGCATCATAGATTTTTTGTGTAGTTATAGTTATCGCCATTGGCATATAGCCACCTGTCAAACCTTTGGAAATAGTCATGATATCAGGTGAAACATTTGTATAATCAAATGCAAACATTTTACCTGTGCGACCAAAGCCAGTTGCGATTTCATCAGCGATTAATAATACATTATATTCATCACAGAGTTTGCGAAGTTTTTCTAAATAAAGTGGCGGATAAATTCGCATACCAGCACTACCTTGAATGAGTGGTTCAACGATGACAGCTGCTAATTCATTGCCATATTTAGCGAAATCTTCTTCGGCATGCACGAAACATTCACATTTGCAAGTTTCACGATTTTGATGATAAGGGCAACGATAACAATCTGGTGCTGATGTATGTACAGCATTCATGAGCATTGGTTTGTAGATTTTTGCATATAAATCCATGCTACCTACGGATAAAGCACCGATTGTTTCACCGTGATAACCTTCAGATAAACACATGAAACGCTGTTTTTGTGGATTGCCTGTCTGATAATGGTATTGGAAAGCCATCTTTAAAGCACATTCTACAGAAGCAGAGCCATTATCACTGAAATTGAATTTGCATAAACCTTTAGGCACGACTTTAATCAATTCCTGACAAAGTTTGATAGCTGGTTTATGTGAAAGATTGGCAAAAATAACATGTTCTAAATTATCTAATTGATTTTTGATAGCTTCATTAATTTTAGGATTGGCATGTCCTAAGAGATTGCACCACCATGAGCTGATGATGTCGATATATTCTTTGCCATTGATATCATAAAGATAAGAACCTTTCCCATGGTCGATAACGATAGGTTTTAATTCTTCATAATCTTTCATCTGTGAGCAAGGGTGCCAGATATATTTTAAATCTTCATCTATCCAATTAATATTACACATAAAATCAATCCATTTCTTTTGAATTTAATATTCAATTATATTTAATTTTTAATTATAAATATAAACTTGCTAAAAATTTAGCATCAATGTCGATATCTTTATCATTTGGTTTTACTAAAGCTATGACAGGAATATCAGTTAAATCTTCAATCATTTTGATATTATCTTCTTGCATAATGCCACCAGTGTAATTATTTAAAATAATTCCCTGTACTTTAATATTTTGATGTTTTAAATATTCCACTGTTAACACTACAGAATTTATCGTGCCAAGACCAGCATCAGCAATAATCAATGTTGGAAGATGTAGCCATTTTATGATATCTGTGAGAAAATATTTAGCTTTATCATCATAGCGAATAGGGCAGATTATACCACCACTGCCTTCAACTGTTACATAATCATAATTTTTTTGTACAGTAGCATAATCAGAAATTACAGTATCTTTTTCTACAGGATTGCCTTCGATTTTAGCAGCTAGATGAGGTGATACAGCATTTTTATATAAATAAGATAGTAGAGTTTGCTCATCTTGATGGATATTGGCAATGCGATTGACAAAGCCAGCATCACTTTCAGCGATATTATCAGCACCACTTAAAGCTGCTTTATAATATCCAGCATTGAAATTAGCTTCGCGAAGTTTTTTTACTAATAAGGCAGTAACATAAGTTTTGCCGATATCAGTACCAGTTGCAGTAATAAAAATACCTTTACTCATAAGACATCTCTTTTCTAAATAATTTATTTATAATGTTTTAAATTAGGTATTAATTTTTTACCTAATATGGCAGCGAGAATGCAAAGAACTATATCGCCAGGAACAGCTAATAAGAAACAATATAAAACTACAGGCCAAATACCAATAGGAGTGTTTAAATAAAAATTGTTGATGATATATACATAGACCATACCAAAGGCATAGACGATTAAAAGATTGAGGAAGTTAACGCATAGTAGATAAATGAAAGATAATTTAGTGCGATTTTGTGTGAGATATCCAGCGACATAAGCACCAAAGGCAAAACCAATTAGATAACCAAATGTTGGCTGAAAAATATATCCAAGGCCACCGCCTTCAGTGAAAATAGGAATACCGATTAAGCCAATGATTATATAAACACAGACACTGACAAAACCAAGATTAGCTCCTAAAAGAAGTCCAGCTAAGGTAGTAAATAATAATTGCAAAGTAAAAGGACAAACTGGAACAGGAACTTTAATAAA